>Ga0209575_10000053_pt1 | contig 148854 bp, 132 predicted proteins | sample Medcelwee11metaG_FD_187172 | JGI IMG/M metagenome (GOLD analysis project Ga0209575, IMG submission 187172) | Freshwater pond sediment microbial communities from the University of Edinburgh, under environmental carbon perturbations - Medium... | ecosystem: Environmental > Aquatic > Freshwater... | reverse complement strand
GTGCTCCGCTTAGTCGGGGCAGGGCAGCCGTGGGCATGTCATATATACCCTGGGTCTCTCCCTGGACATGGCAGAGGCTGCAATCTACCCGGGCAAACCGTTCCGGCTGCCAGGTGCCGAAGACATCGGCGGCAACCGGCAGCACCTTTTGACGCATATGGGCCTTGCGCTGGCTCAGGTCCATTTGTTCCCATGTCAGCTGTTTTCCTTCTGGGTCAAGAGGGCCGACCCGTTTCGGATAGCAGCCGCAAAGCAGTGTTGCGGCCGCAGTCAGAATGAGAATGATGATTGTGAAATATTTGTTGTCCATGGTAATGTCCTCCAAAAGGATTGCCAAAATCATATCTTTATCCACGTTTTTACCGGCAGTTTGATATCCTGGGAGTACTGGATCTGCAAGGCCCTATGAAAAATCGTGCTTATGGCTTACGGCTTCCATTTTTTTCAGTGTAGATCTGTTTTTCGTTGCTGTATGTATTTCGTAACAAAATAAAGGCGTCTATGCAAGGTTGTTTTGACTTGCATTTTTTAAATAGAATCGATTTGTAAAAATGTCTTGACAACTTGACATATTGTCAATTATGATGCCGATATTATTAATTGAGCAGTTTTCCGGATAACGGGTCCACTACAATTTCCGAACAGCTGCAAACTTAAGAGCAATACCGGCTATGCTGAATCCTGACTCCCCCATACCCTTGTATCACCAGATTTGCGAACAGCTCCAGTCCCGCATCCGGGAAGGCATGTATCCGCCCGGGCATATGATCCCGTCTGAAACGGAACTGGCAAAATCATATGGGGTGGGCCGCCCCACCGTGCGTCAGGCCATGGATATTCTGGTGCAACGGGGACTGATCCAAAGAAGGCGGGGGTCCGGAACCTTTGTGAAGGAACCGTCGCCGCAAATTGATCTGTTCTCCCTTGCCGGGACCTCCCAGGCATTTTCAACCAAGGGGGTGCCTACGCAAAAAAGAGTGATTTTACCTTTGAATAAACAAACCGTTACAGGCGATGTGGAAAATCCGTTTCACGGCAAAGCCGCCTTTGCCATGTCCCGTTTGACCGTGGCCCGGGATGAACCTGTGCTGCTGGAGGATATTTTTCTGGACCCGGATCTGTTTGCGGGTATTGAGCATATGGCGCTTGGGGATAACTCCTTGTCCCGGGTGGTGTCCGAACGGTTTTATCTGGCACCTTCCGACGGCACCCAGCAATTCCAGGTGGAGCCCTTGAATGAACAACGGGCCTCTATTTTGGGCATGTCGCCGTTAGAGCCGATTCTGGTGGTCCGGCGGCTGTTAAATTTTCCCAAAGCGCCTGGTGCGATTTATTCGGTGCTGTTTTGCCGAACGGACCGGTTTGCCTTTTCCCAGACCATTAAAAATTCAGATATAAATTTATGACCCGAATCAAATTGCCAACCATTTTAAGAAAGGCAGATACATGAAACACCGCGGATATTACGGTCCCTTTGGCGGGGCATTTTTACCTGAAATCCTTGTGGCCACCTTTGATGAGCTCGATGAGCGGTTCAGGCTGGCCAAAGAAGACAAGCGTTTCTGGGAAGAATATGAAACCCTGATGGCAACTTATTCCTGCCGTCCCACGCCCTTGACCTATGCCGAAAACCTTACCCGGCACTTTGGCGGGGCAAAAATCTATATCAAACGCGAAGACCTCAACCACACAGGCGCCCATAAGGCAAACAACGTCATGGGGCAGGGGCTTTTAGTCAAAAAGATGGGTAAAAAACGGGTGATTGCCGAAACAGGCGCGGGCCAGCACGGTGTGGCCACGGCCACCATGGCGGCCAAGTTCGGATTTGACTGCACCATTTACATGGGTGAGGTGGATGTACTGCGCCAGCGGCCCAATGTCTTCTGGATGGAGCAGCTCGGCGCCACCGTCGTGCCGGTCACCGACGGCACCCGGATTCTCAAAGATGCCATCAACGAGGCATTCAGGGACTGGGTCACCAACATGGACACCACCCACTATGTATTGGGAACCGCCTGCGGACCCCACCCCTTTCCTGAAATGGTCTCCTGGTTCCAGTCCATTATTGGAAAGGAAGCCCGTATCCAGATCATGAAAGCCGAAGGCAGGCTGCCGTCCAAGGTCTTTGCCTGTGTGGGCGGCGGCTCCAATGCCATGGGGCTTTTTCAGGGATTCATGGATGATCCGGTTGAACTTGTGGGCGTTGAAGCCGGGGGCGAAGGTATTGCATCGGGTCGTCATGCATCCCGGCTTTGTTCCGAAGATGCCAGCCCTGGCATTGCCCAGGGTTATAAAACCTATTTTTTGCAGAACAGTGACGGCCAGATGAAAGAGACCCACTCCATCTCCGCAGGTCTCGACTATGTGGGTGTCTCCCCCATTCTTGCCAATATGCGGGATGAGAAAAAAGCCCGGTTTGAATATGCCACGGACACCGAGGTGGTGGACGCGCTTAAGCTGACCATGCGGCTGGAAGGCATTATCCCTGCCCTGGAGTCATCCCACGCCTTTGCAGGCGCCTTTAAGGAAGTTGCAAACATGTCAACGGATGATATCATCATCATCAACCAGTCCGGCCGGGGGGATAAAGACATCTTCACCGTGGCCGATGCCATTGGCGATCCCAAATGGAAAGAATTTATCTGTTCCAAAGCAGGAGAATATCAAAATGAGTGATACAATTACTTCGGCACCTGCCCCCGCCTTTCTGGAAACCTATATCCGGGAACAGCGAAAGAAAAAAGATATTTTGTTGATGACCCATATTGTCATGGGCTACCCTTCCTTTGACGCCTCATTTGAAATTGTCCGGCAGATGGTGGACGCCGGCGTGGACCTGATGGAGCTGCAGATTCCGTTTTCAGAACCCATGGCAGACGGGCCGGTGATCCTCAAGGCCAACCAGGCCGCCCTTGACCGTGGCGCCACAGTGGAAAAATGTTTTGCGTTTGCCCAAAAGGTGTCGGACAGTTTTGACATTCCGTTTTTGTTCATGACCTATGGCAACATTCTCTTTAAATACGGGATGGATGCGTTTGCCTCCCGCATGTCGGAAATTGGAATAAAAGGCGCCATTGTCCCGGATTTTCCGCCGGAGGAGGCAGGTGATTATCTGTCTGCCATGAAAAAATATGATCTCTCCCCGGTGTTTATCTTTTCTCCGGAGACATCGGATCAGCGTATGCAGATGATCAATACCCATGCCACAGGCTTTATTTACTGCCTGGCAAGAAAAGGGGTTACCGGAAAAGAGACTCAGTTCTCGTCAGAAATGGGAAGCTACCTTGACCGGTGCAGGCAACTCACCCGCCTGCCCACGGCCGTGGGCTTCGGGGTAAAAGAAAAGGCCGACGTTGATTTTCTTGTGGGCAAAGCAGACATTGCCGTGGTGGGTTCCCAGACCATCCGGGAGGTGGAGCAAAAAGGGGTGGATGCCACTGGCCCGTTTATTCGCAGTCTGACAGAATAAGGCTTTTATATTTCCATTTGGTTAAAATACCATTGCTCCTTGATTCCTGATCCGGTTTTGGGTTTTATGATACAAATAAAGTGTTTGATCTGGTATAAACGAGCATGCCGTGATGGACACAACAAAAAAATGAAAGATATGAGTGGTGAGTGGTGAGTTGTGAGTATTGAGTATTGAGAAAATAGCTTGTTTTAAATCTCACGACTCAATACTCACTACTCATATCTTTCTTGTAAAAAGAATAAAAAATCTAAAATCCTTAGAGGAAACGCACCATGAATGTGGATGGAAAACAGATGCGGCCCATCTGGTTTGATAATGAGTCAAAAACTGTTCGGGTTATAGACCAGAGACGCCTGCCCCATGAGCTGATTGTCCAAGACCTGACAAACAATGATCAGGTCATCCATGCCATCAAGGAGATGTATGTCAGAGGCGCTCCGTTGATCGGTGCCACAGGGGCGTTGGGTGTCTATGTCATTCTGGTGCAGAAGGGCAACCAGGGTGCGGATGATGCATGGTTTAAGCGTGAGTGCGCACGTCTTCGATATGCCCGGCCCACCGCCACCAATCTGGCCTGGGGCGTGGACCGGGTCATGGAGAAAGCCCTCAACGCGTCCGAATATGGCGCCCGGGTGGCAGCCGCGTTGAAAGAAGCCCTGGGCGTTGTGGAAGAAGAGGCTGTAAATTGCCGGAAGATCGGTGAATTCGGTCTCTCCATCATCAAGGAGATTGCTGAAAAGAAAAACGGTGAGCCCGTAAACATCCTGACCCACTGCAATGCCGGATGGCTTGCCTGCATCGAGTACGGCACAGCCACAGCACCCATGTACACCGCGTTTGATGCAGGTATTGACATTCATGTCTGGGTGGATGAGACGCGGCCTCTAAACCAGGGATCGCGCTTGACTGCCTGGGAGCTTGGCAAACACGGTATCCGTCATACCGTGATCACGGATAATGCCGGAGGCCATCTCATGCAGCACGGCATGGTGGATCTGGTCATTGTCGGCACGGACCGCACCACCCGGGCCGGTGATGTGGCCAATAAAATCGGCACCTACCTCAAGGCACTGGCTGCCCGGGACAACAATGTGCCCTTCTATGTAGCGCTTCCATCATCCACCTTTGACTGGACCATCACTGACGGTGTAAAAGATATTCCCATTGAAGAGCGGGACCCGGACGAGATTAAATACGTTCAAGGGTTTTACGATGGAAAAATTTCATCTGTTCTGGTGCCGCCGGAAAGCAGTCCGGCGGCCAACCACGCATTTGATGTGACCCCGGCCCGTCTTGTGACCGGATTCATCACCGAACGCGGCATTTGCGGTGCCGGTGAAGAACAGATTATGGCATTGTTCCCAGACAAAAAAAGCAGATAAAAAAATCGGATAAAAGAACAGGTGCGCGTGAAGACGCAGCCCGAAAAAAGGATTTTGGAAATCAGTTTATGACGACACCCCTCACAGACCTGGAAAAAAAAGTAATTTCACTGTTGCAGACCGACATCCCGGTTTGCAAACGCCCCTATCTTGAAATGGCAGAACAGATCGGGATTTCAGAAGAAAAATTTCTTAAAGTGCTGTCCAGTCTCCATGACAGAAATATGATCCGGCGTTTTGGTGCCACGCTTAAACATCAGAAGTCGGGATTCAAGGCCAATGCCATGGTGGCCTGGAAAGTGCCTGAAGAGCGGGTGGAAGAGGTGGGAAACATCATGGCCTCCTTCCGTGAGATCACCCATTGCTACCGGAGGGATCCTGCGCCCGGGTGGGATAGGAACCTGTACACCATGGTTCACGGGGCAACCGAGGATGAATGCTTTGCCATTGCGGCAAAGGTCTCAGAAGCCACGGGTGAAAAGGATTATACCCTGCTGTTTTCCCGCCGGGAGCTGAAAAAAACATCCATGCAGTATTTTGAAAGCTGATCCGCCTCACATTCTTTGCGTCAATCCCTGGGTCCACGATTTTGCCGCTTTTGATTTCTGGGCCCGGCCCTTGGGTCTTTTTACCATTGCCGCCATCCTGCGCCAGAACCGCGTGCGGGTTTCATTTCTGGACTGCATGAATCGGTTTCACCCCCGGAAAACAAAACCTGTCAAGGTGTATTGGGACGGCAGAGGCCCCTTTGACAAAACCCAGATTCCTTTACCCCGGGCGCTTGACGCCGATCTGGGCCATGTCAGTAAAAAATTCACCCGGTACGGGGCTTTAAAAGAGTGGATTGAGCAGGATCTTCTGGCCATGGATCGGCCCGACCTGATCCTGGTTACCTCGCTTATGACCTATTGGGCCACGGGTGTGGCTGAAACCATTGCCCTGCTCAAAAAGATTCTTCCCGACGTGCCCGTGGTGTTGGGCGGTATTTATGCGAGTCTTTGTGAAACCCATGCCCGAAAATATTCCGGGGCAGACCAGGTCATTACCGGCCCGGCCGAACCCGTCCTGGCAGATCTGGTTGAAACCTACACCGGGTTTACCCTCAATGAGATGCCCGACCCGGCAGACCTTGACACCACCCCTTTTGCAGCCCTGGATCTTCAGGACGCCATTGCCTATGCGCCAATTTTGACCTCCCGGGGGTGTCCCTTTTCCTGTGAATACTGCGCCTCTTCCTTTCTTGAACCCCGCTTGCGGCGGCGCTCCCCTGAAAATGTCTTTCAGGAGCTCTGTCACTGGCATAACAATTTTCAGGTGAAAAATTTTGCCTTTTACGATGATGCGCTGCTAATTAATCCGGAACGATATGCGTTTCCCCTGCTTGAACGCATTATTGATGAAAAAATGGACATCTTTTTTCACACCCCCAATGCCCTGCATATAAAAGAGATCTCGGCAAAAGCAGCGGATCTGATGTTCAAAGCAGGATTTAAGACCATCCGCCTGGGGCTTGAAACCGCAGATTTTTCAAGCCATCGCCACGACATTAAGGTGAAACGGAATGAATTTTTTACAGCCGTGGATCACCTGCGTACATCAGGATTTGCAAAGGATCAGCTGGGCGCCTACCTTCTATGCGGACTGCCCGACCAGAATCTTGATGAGGTGGAAGCGTCCGTCAACCTGGTGAAAGGCCTGGGGCTAACCCCGGTTCTCGCCTATTACACCCCCATCCCTCACACCCCCATGTGGGCGGATGCCGTAAAAAATGCCCGTTTTGATATCACGGCCCATCCGGCGCTGACCAACAACAGCTTGTTTCCCTGTGTGCGCTCGCAACAGGATCTGGATCGCATTTCTCAATTGAAAAAGATAGTGAAATAACGTATATCCCATTAATTATAAAATATAATTTAATTGAATAAAATTATGATAGTATTTGATTTGGAATGCATTAACGGGCACGTTTTTGAAGGCTGGTTTGATGACCGGGACGATCTTAGCCGGCAGCAGGAGCAGGGCCTTCTGCAATGCCCCGTGTGTGACAGTTTCTCAGTAAGCCCCAAGCTGTCTGCCGTGGCCATACGAAGATCGGCCGCCCCAGTTTCCGGCGGTTCAGGCCGGGAGATGGCTTCCCAGGCCCAACTGGACGCCATGGCCGAATTTGCCGAAAGGATGACCCAGTACGTTGAAAACAACTATGAAAATGTAGGCTCATCCTTTGCAAAAGAAGCCTTGGAAATGCATTACGGGGTCAAAGAGTTCAAACCGATCCGGGGCACCACCACCAAGGAAGAGGAAAAAACCCTGGAAAAAGAAGGGGTCCCGGTATTTAAACTTCCAACCTTTAACACAGACAACGAAGACCTCAATTAATTCGCTCGTTTCCTGCGCCCTGCTCAATATAATAATAAAAGGAGCCTGACATGAAAAGGTTTGTCCAGTTTTTTGTTGTTATTTCAGTCATCATCATCATCTCCTGCGGATCGGGTTGGGCCAAAACGCGGCTTCCCGTGTTTGTCAGCATCGTGCCCCAGCAATATTTTGTGCAACAAATCGGCAAAGATAAAGTAGACGTTGCCGTGATGGTCCAACCCGGGGCAAGCCCGGCCACATATGAGCCAAAACCCGCACAAATGGCCAAACTATCCAAAACCCGCCTCTATTTCTCCATTGGCGTGCCCTTTGAAACATTCTGGCTGGACAAAATTGCATCCGCCAATCCGGATATGACCATTGTGCATACGGATAAAGACATAGAAAAACAGTCCATGGGTGTCCACCATCACGGGGGGGAAGAGCAGGCTGATCAAGATGATGACAAGGCCCGGGCAGAAGAGGACCGTGACCACGAAAATGATCATGGCCATGCCGGACTGGACCCGCATATCTGGCTCTCTCCCAGGCTGGTCACGATCCAGGCCAAACACATCCTTGGCGCCCTTGCCGCCGCAGACCCTGAAAATATGGATTTTTACACGGCCAATTATAATACCTTTGTTAAGGAGATTGATGCCCTTGATCAGCATTTGATCCAGATGCTAAAGGACAATGCCGGCATGCAGTTTATGGTTTTTCATCCGTCATGGGGGTATTTTGCCAGGGATTACAAGCTGAAAATGATCCCCATTGAAATAGAAGGTAAGAACCCTAAGCCGGCAAAGCTCCAGGCTCTGATCCGGTATGCCAGAGACGAAGCCATCAACGTGATTTTTGTCCAGCCCCAGTTTTCAACCAAGAGTGCAGACCTTGTGGCCAAGGAGATCAACGGACAGGTTATACCAGCTGATCCCCTGGCGTTGGATTGGCTGGATAATATGAAAAAAGTGGCTGAACAGTTCAAGGAGGTCCTGAAATAATCGCGATTTTAGAAAAAGCCCTGGTTACGGTTGAAGATGTGGATTTTTCCTACAATGGAGATCCTGTTCTTTCCGGAATCAATCTGACCATCCGGGAACATGATTTTATAGCCTTTATCGGCCCCAACGGCGGAGGGAAATCCACCCTGATTCGTCTGATCCTGGGTCTGATCAAGCCGGATAAGGGTAAAATCCGAGTGCTGGGGGAGCGTCCCGGCAGGCATACACAGGCCCTGGGATATGTGCCCCAGAACGTCCATATCAACAACCATTTCCCCATTACCGCCCTGGATGTGGTGCTCATGGGATGCCTGGGTACGGGAGGGCATTTCGGGCAGTCCAGACGGACCCGGAAAGAGTGTGAAAAAGAGGGGTTGGCCACGCTGGAGCGCATGGGTATGGCCGAACATGCCCGCAAAAAGATTGGGGAACTTTCCGGAGGACAGCGCCAGCGGGTGTTCATTGCCCGCTCTCTGATGACCCGGCCACGTCTGTTGCTTCTGGACGAACCCACGGCAAGCATAGACTCAAAAGGGCAGAGGGATTTTTTAAACCTGCTTGAAGCCCTGAATAAGGATGTGGCCATTGTGGTGGTCACCCATGATTTGTTTTCCGTGTCCAGTTATGTCAAATCCGTGGCCTGCGTGAACCATGGGCTGCATTATCATTCCGAGGAGGAGATTAAAGGACAGATGCTTGAAACCATGTATGCCTGCTCGGTGGAAGATGTGTGCCGGGTACAGGTGTTGACCCAGGTCCTGCCCGGGGCAGGGCATAAGCACGCAGGAGGAGCCGATGGAAATTCTTAAGTACGAGTTCATGCGTCATGCCTTGGCCGCAGGACTGCTGACCAGCGTCATCTGTGGCATCATGGGCACGCTGGTGGTGGTGAACCGCATTGTGTTCTTATCCGGGGGCATTGCCCACGCCGCCTATGGGGGGATCGGCATGGCATTTTATTTCAACTGGCCCGTGATCCCTTCCACCATGGGGTTTTCCCTGGGCGCCTCCCTGGTCATGGCAGCAGTTACCCTGAACAACAGACAAAGGGCGGATACCGTCATTGGCGTGATCTGGGCTGTGGGCATGGCATTCGGCATTATTCTGGTGGATCTGACCCCAGGGTATAATGTGGATCTGATGAGCTATCTTTTCGGCAGTATTCTTACTGTGCCCGGATCAGATTTGGTCATCATGGGTATCATCGGCACCCTGATTCTTGTTCTGGTTGTCTTTTTCTACAAGGAGCTTATGGCGGTTTCGTATGACGAGGAATTTGCGGGCCTGAGGGGGCTTCCGGTCCACGGGATCTACTTTTCCCTGATCGCCATGCTCGGACTCACCGTGGTCATGGTGATCCAGGTGGTCGGGCTGATTATGGTGATTGCGCTGCTCACCATCCCTCCGTTCATGGTGGAAAAATATGCCCGCTCCCTGGGGGCAATGATGGCCGGTTCAAGTTTGCTGGGCGCCTGTTTCACCATGGCAGGGCTCTATTTGTCCTACCGGTTTGACCTGACCTCGGGGGCTGCCATCATCATGGTGGCCGGCACCGTATTCCTGGTCACCCTGGGTGTTGAAAAACTCCGGGACTTTATACCCAGAACGGTTCGGCATGCCGGAGAACGATAGGGGTAATGTCATGTGTATTCACTGTGACTATAGACACAATGCCGTTTATTCAAACAGTTTATTCACTGCAGCCGCAACCTTTGCTTCGTCCGCCGGGTGGGGGATGGTGATCTGGTCGCCATTGGGGTTTTGGGTATTGTAGGCAATCGCAACCTCCCTTGCGTTGGGATTGCCGGCCCAGTTCCTTCGGGCCACCCCGCCCATGACATCCCAGAGCATGGCGGATTTGATGATTGAATCCACGCGTTCGCTGCCGTCGAGCACCAGGCCGAATCCGCCGTTCACGGCCTTGCCGATGCCGGTGCCCCCGCCGTTATGCAGTGCCACCATGCTCATGCCCCTGGCGGCATTGCCGGCAAAGCAGTGGGTGGCCATGTCGGCGCACACATTGGAACCGTCATGGATATTGGCGGTTTCCCTGAACGGGGAATCCGTGCCGCCGGGGTCATGGTGGTCCCGCCCCAGCATGATGGGGGCGCAGACTTCACCGGTTCGGACCATTTTATTGAATTTCAGGGCAATGGATACCCTGCCTTCCGCATCCTGGTATAAAATCCGGGCCTGGGAGCCTACCACCAGTCTGTTTTGTTTGGCATCCCTGATCCACACGTAATTGTCCCGGTCATAGGACCGGCGGTCCGGATCAATGCAGGACATGGCCGCGGCATCGGTTTTATCCAGATCTTCGGGTTTTCCGGAAAGGCATACCCAGCGAAAGGGGCCGTACCCGTAATCGAAAATCGGTCCCATGATATCTTCAAAATAGGAGGGGTAAACAAATCCGTCCTTGGCATCCACACCATTTCTGGACACTCCGCTGACACCGGCATCAAATACTGCTTTTAAAAAGGCATTGCCATAGTCAAAAAAATAGGTGCCGTTAGCCGTGAGTTTTTGAATCAGTTCATAATGCCGCTTCAGGCTGTCATCCACCAGGCGTTTGAACCGGGTCCTGTCTTTGGCCAAAAGTTCGGTGCGCTCCTCGAACGTCAGGCCCACGGGACAGTACCCGCCGTCATAGACCACATGGCATGAGGTTTGATCGGACAACAGATCCACGGTCAAATTTTTTTTGATCAAAAAGTCGAGCAGGTCCACGATGTTGCCGTGAAACGCAATGGAGGTGTTTTCCTTTGCTTTTACAGCGCTCTTGGCTCTCCGGTAAACCGTTTCCAGGTCATCGGAAACCACATCCACCCAGCCCTGCTCATGCCGGGTTAACACCCTGGAGGAATCCACCTCTGCGATGATGGAGGCCGCCCCTGCAATTTTAGCCGCCTTGGGCTGGGCCCCGCTCATGCCCCCAAGTCCGGATGACACAAAGAGCAGTCCTGCCAGATTCCCGTCCGCCGGAACCCCGCACATCTGCCGCCCGGCATTGAGAAGTGTGTTGTAGGTGCCGTGGACAATCCCCTGGGGGCCGATGTACATCCAGCCGCCGGCCGTCATCTGGCCGTAGGAAGAAACCCCCATCTGCACGGCAATCTCCCAGTCCTCCGGGTTGTCGTAAAGCCCCACCAGAAGCCCGTTGGTGATGATAACCCTGGGGTTGTCCGGTGCCGAGGCAAAGAGCCCCAGCGGGTGCCCGGACTGCATCACCAGGGTCTGGTGGTCGGTGAGTGCCGCAAGGTAGCGTTTGATCAGCTGATACTGCATCCAGTTCTGGCACACCGCGCCGGTCTCCCCGTAGGTCACCAGTTCATAAGGATACAACGCCACATCAAAATCAAGGTTGTTGTCGATCATCACCTGGACTGCTTTGCCGGCCACACACCTTCCCTTGTAGTCATGAATGGGCTTTGCCCTGATATGCCCCTGGGGACGAAAGCGGTAGCCATAAATCCGGCCCCGGGTCCGAAGTTCTTCTAAAAATTCAGGAATAAGTTCATCATGAAGCGTTGCAGGGATATAGCGCAGAGCGTTTTTCAGGGCCACAGCGGTTTGTGACCGGGTCAGGCGAAACCCTCTGTCAGGCGCCCTGCGGACGCCCGGACGAAATTGTTTTTCAGGCGGAAGGGTATCCGGCAGACAGATGGTCATAGACGGGGCAGGCGGATTGCTCATCGCTTTTTCTCCTTCGTGCTGTCCGGCAGGGAATGACGCCTGCCGATGGATTTGATTGGCTTGAATATACAAAAATTATCGCCTGAAAAAACACATGTCAACGCTTATCTTGATTCATCGTTTCCTTAATTTTTCCATGTGCCGCACAATAATCTTTTTGACAATGCATTGAGATTCATGACAGTTAAAGGGCAGCAAATTTCAGATCCCGGCTGTTCCGGGAAACTGTAAGCGGTTTTTTGGCTCGTGTCATTTTGTTTGTAAGAATAAGGAAAGCGTCATGAATAAACCCCATCAACTGACTGTATTTGATTTTTTTCACAGAAACGCACAGATGAACGGCCCGGGATGCGCCCTGTACTTTAATGGTGAAACCCGCAGCCATTCAGAACTGTTTGACGATGCCTGCCGGCTGACCAAGGGTATGGCAACACTCAATCTGGCTGCCGGCAGCCGTGTGGCCCTGGTCGCCAAAAACCACCCGGCATTTTTTCACCTGTTTGCATCGGCTTCCGCCTTAAACCTGTCTCTTGTACTCATCAACCGGCGTCTGGGCGAAGAAGAACTGGCCCATGCCCTTGATGACACTGCCCCACAGGTGGTCATTTATGATAACGAAATGAAAGACAAAATTGATCCCCTGGTTCAGGAGAGAAGCGGCATTGTACACAGCTTCAATCTATCGGACAATTTTTTTTCCCTCTATGCGCAGGATTCCCGGGGTGCCGTTGAACTGGCCGCCGCCTCAGACCTGGGTCTTGCTTATATCATTATCCACACTGCAGCAGTCCAGGGTAAACCAAGGGGGGCGGTGCTCAGTCAGGCCAATCTTATCCTGGCCAACCTTCAGCTTATGCATGCCTATGGTCTGGACAAAACAAAAACCTATTTGAATATTTTGCCCCTGTTTCACATCATGGGGGTGAATATCGGGCTTGCCACGCTCATGGCCGGTGGGAAAAATGTGATTATGGACCAATTTTCCCCCCAATCCAGCCTCGATTTGATCCAGGAACAAAATGTATCTATTTTCGGATCCTTTCCACCGATTCTGGGCCGTATTCTGGAATGCATCCAGTCCCAGGATACGCCGCCGGATCTATCCGGCCTTGAAATTGTGGCAGGCCTTGAAAACCCGGAAACCGCAGGACTTTGGGAAGCTGTTACAGGGTCAAAATTCTGGATCATGTACGGACAGACGGAAACCTCCGGCCTGATTACGTTTTCCCCCATTTTTGAAGCGCCCGGATCTGCGGGCAGGGTATCGCCCCTGGTCAGAATGATCGTTGCCGATGATCTGGATAATGCCCTGCCGGCAGGCAGCACCGGAGAAATCCTTGTCAAAGGCCCCCTGGTATTCAAGGGATACTGGAATGCCGACGACCTTAATGCATTTACATTCAGAAACGGCTGGCACCATACAGGAGACATGGGTCAGCTGGATGAAAACGGATACCTTTATTTCAAAGGCCGCAAGCCGGAAAAGGAATTGATCAAACCCGGCGGGGAAAACGTGTTTCCGGCAGAGGTGGAAAATGCCCTTGTCAGCCATGAGGCGGTGGACAAGGCATGTGTGTTCGGCGTGCCGGATGCGGAATTTGGAGAGGCCGTCAAGGCCGTGTGTACCCTGAATGTTGGCTTCACCGTTGAAGAAAAAGAGCTAATTGCCTACACCGGCACCCTGATTGCCGGTTTTAAGAAACCAAAATTCATTGTGTTTGTTGATCAGTTGCCCCTGACTGCAGCAGGAGATATCGACCGTTTTGCAATTAAAGAAAAATATACCCACGGGCAATAAACATCATACCTTGCAACCCCGGCACACGCCTTGTCGACAAAAGGCTTTGTCTCAAAGATTGTGCCATACCTTTTTTTTATTCTCTCTTTCTTATTGTTCAATAATGATTACTTCTTTATTGACGAAAATAAAAGTTATTTGTATAAAACTTATTCGCAGTAACGTTAAAAAACATCACAAGGTATATTGTGAATTATAAAAGGAGTTTTTAATGACCGTCATCAACCTGAGACAAATGAAGCGGAACCAGACCGGGGTCATTACCTCTGTGAAAGCGCAGGGCGAAATGGGTCGCCGGATAAGGGATATGGGAATTGTACCCGGCAAAGAAGTTACCGTCCAGGGCAGGGCACCGCTGTATGACCCCGTGGCATTGCGGATCATGGGATTCACCTTGACCTTAAGAAACAACGAAGCCGATTATATCCAGGTGGAGGTGGAATAGAATGAGCATAGCGATTGCCCTTGCAGGAAACCCAAATGCTGGAAAAACAACCCTTTTCAACGAACTGACAGGTGCCCGTCAGCATGTGGGCAATTACCCCGGGGTCACCGTGGAAAAAAAACAGGGCACCTGCGTTTCCGAGGCCGGCACCTTTGAAATCATTGATCTTCCCGGCACCTATTCCCTGACCGCCTATTCACTGGAAGAGGTGGTGGCAAGGGACTACCTGGTTAATGAAAAGCCCGCCATGATCGTTAATATCGTGGATGCGTCAAACCTGGAACGTAACCTTTACCTGTCCGTGCAGTTCATGGAGATGGGTATTCCGGTCTGCCTGGCCCTGAACATGATGGATGTGGCCCAAAAAAGGGGCATAGAGATCAATGCCGACAGGCTGTCCGAGCTTTTGGGCGTTCCTGTGGTTCCCATGGTGGCGAGGACCGGCAAGGGCAAAAAAGAGCTGCTGGCCCAAGTGGCAAAAGGCATTGACAAACCGGCCGCACCCTTATTGATCTCCTATGGCCAGGACATTGACAAGACCCTGGATGAAATGGAAAAGATTATCCGGGAAAACAACTTTTTAACAGATAGATATCCGCCCCGCTGGGTGGCACTTAAGTATCTTGAAAACGACAATCAGATTCTGGAGCTTGGCGCGGACTGCAGTAAAGAAACAGCCGGCAAACTTATAGAAATTGGGGAAAAAGTCGGCAGGCATATGTCAGCGACCCTTGATACCCATCCCGAAGGCATGATTGCCGACCAGAGATACGGATTTATCAACTCCATCCTCAAGCAAAATGTGGTCCGGTTCGCCTATGACCGTAACCGGCTCCAGCGTTCGGATCAGATCGACAAAGTGCTGACCAACCGATTTTTGGGCCCCTTGCTGATGGTGGCGGTGCTGGCAGCCTTGTTCCAGTTTACCTTTACTTACAGTGCCTTGCCTGTTGAATGGATTGAAGGGCTTTTTGGCTGGATCAGCGGGGTCGCGGATGCGATCCTGCCCGACGGCCTTCTCAAATCCATGATTGTATCCGGAATCATTGACGGTGTGGGGGGTGTCATGGGGTTTGTGCCGCTGATCATGTTCATGTTTCTGGGTATCTCCTTTATTGAGGATTCAGGATATCTGGCCAGAATGGCCTTTATGCTGGACCGGGTATTCCGGATATTCGGACTCCACGGCAGTTCTGTCATGGCATTTATTGTTTCCGGCGGCATTGCCGGCGGGTGTGCCGTACCCGGCGTTATGGCGGCCCGGACTCTGAAATCTCCCAAGGAACGTCTGGCCACCCTTCTGACTGTGCCGTTCATGAACTGCGGTGCCAAACTGCCGGTATATGCCCTGCTGGTGGCAGCATTTTTTCCCAAGAGCCAGACCACTGTCATGGTCATCATTACCATGATCTCCTGGATCGGGGCCCTGCTGGTGGCAAAACTTTTAAGGAGTACGGTCATTCGTGGAGAATCCACTCCCTTTGTCATGGAATTGCCCCCCTACCGGCTGCCCACCCTTAAAGGGCTCTGGATACACACCTGGGAAAGAACCTGGCAGTACATGAAAAAGGCAGGTACTGTAATCCTGGGTATCTCTATTCTTCTTTGGGCCATGATGACCTTTCCCGGACTGGATGACAAAACCACGGCACAATTTGAATCCCTGCGTACAGCTATCATTGATTCAGTTCAGGCAGACATTTTAAAGGAAATTGACACCGCAGATAAAGACGCTGAGCTTTCCCCTGAGGCCCGAAAGGTAAAGGATGCCCTGGCGGGTATTGACGGTCGGAAATCCCTGACCAGGCTTGAAAATTCTTTTGCCGGCAGAATCGGCAAAACCCTTGAAAAAATTTCTTACCTGGCCGGATTTGACTGGCGGACCAATATCGCCCTGCTGGGTGGTTTTGCAGCCAAGGAGGTGGTGGTGTCCACACTGGGAACAGCCTATTCTCTTGGGGATGTGGATTCTGGAAGCACAGAATCCCTGGGACAAAGGCTTGCCAAAGCCCCTGGGTGGGGGCCTGTCACCGCCTTTGCTCTGATGATTTTTACAATCTTTTACTCCCCTTGTTTTGTGACGGTTGCGTGTATTGCAAAGGAGACCGGGTCTTGGAAATGGGCGGCATTTTCAGTGGGCTTTAATACGGCCCTGGCTTTTGCGCTGTCAGTGTTGGCGTACCAGGTCGGCTCCCTGATTGTTAATTAAAAAAACACACGTTAAGGAGGAAAAAATGGGAAATATTCTGGTTGGACTGATTGTGGCCGCAGCCCTGTTTTATTTGATCAGAAGAGTGATCAAAATTTTTAAAGGAGATTCCTCATGCAGCTCCGGATGTGAAGGGTGCACGCCCTCCCCGCAGCAGAAGTGTTGCAGCCCAAAAGACAATTCGGAGACTAACCGGTTGGAATAAAAGAATCGGGAGCGAACAATGGATACCCAAGGCGCTTTTGCTGCAAAAATATACGACCCTGTACTCTTTTTTGCCCTGAAAAACATCCGGCAGGATATCATCCGTCTGATTCCAGACCATGACGCACGCATTCTGGATCTGTGCTGCGGGACCGGCGATCAGTTGAGAAGATTGTCAAACGCAGGCTTCAGCAATTTAACAGGTGTGGATATATCCTCCGACATGCTTAAGGTTGCCCGGAAAGGCAATAAAATTGCAAAGCTGATGGAATGTGATGTGCAGCACACAGGACTGCCTGGTGCAAGTTTCGACATCATTATCATTTCCCTTGCAGTTCATGAAAAATCTGCCCAGATGCAAAATAATATGCTGGCGGAGGCGAATCGTCTGTTAGCGCCGGGCGGTCAACTTATTTTAGTGGATTTTTCTCTGGATGATCAGGCCAAGATGATGAGCAAAATCGCTGCCACCATGATTGAACGCCTCGCTGGTGAAGCACATTATCGTAATTTTAAAACTTATGTAAAAAAAGGCGGTATGATCTCTGTTATCCAGGGTCGTTTTAAAATACGGCAACAGATCAGGCATGCGCAGGGCGTGATCAGCATCTGGACAGTGACGGCAAGCAACCATAATCTGTCTGCCGGCCTGCTTTAAACGATAAAAGAATCAAAGGCAGGGTAAATGATGCCCCGCCTTTTCTTTGTAACAACTGTTGTTTTTTTATCGCGTCATGCCGTGTTCTGATGCCGCGAAATCAAAATTTATTTGTAATCGTAAAATCCCTTGCCGGTCTTGCGTCCCAGCCATCCTGCCTGCACATATTTTCTTAACAGCGGGCAAGGTCTGTATTTGGAGTCCTTGAATCCGTCATACAGGGTTTCCATGATGGCAAGGCAGGTGTCCAGACCAATGAGGTCGGCAAGGGTCAACGGGCCCATGGGATGTGCCATTCCAAGCTTCATGACCGTATCAATGTCCTCTTTGGTGCCGACGCTCTGGTAGAGACAGAAAACCGCCTCATTGATCATGGGCATCAGTATCCGGTTGGCGATGAACCCGGGGAAGTCATTGGCTTGGGCCGGGATCTTTCCGAATTTCTTGGACAGATCCCAGGTCAGTTTAAAAGTCTCTTCGGAAGTGGCAATCCCCCTGATGACCTCCACAAGTTTCATCATGGGCACGGGGTTCATGAAATGCATGCCGATCACCTTGTCCGGTCGGGAGGTCTGGGCTGCTATGCTGCCGATGGGAATGGATGACGTGTTGGAGGCCAGGATCACGTTCTCTGGGCAGATTTCGTCCAAGTTCCTGAATATTTGAAATTTCAGGTCTTCACGTTCCACGGCGGCTTCCACCACGAAATCGGCCTTGGCCATATCCTTTAAATCCGTAGTGGTGGTAATTCTGGCAAGGGTGGTATCCTTATCCGCCTGGGTTATTTTTTCTTTCTTTAACAGACGGTCCAGGGAGGCTGAAATTGTTGCAAGGCCTTTCTCGCAGAACTCTTCTTTAATGTCGCTCATGATTACATTCATTCCTGCCGCAGCAGCCACCTGGGCAATACCGTTGCCCATCTGACCGGAACCCACAACACCAAAGGTGTTTACTTCCATTGTTTTATTCTCCTATACAGTCAACGTGGAAAAGTTTTTTTTAGAACAGACAATAGTTACCGGTTGACAACTAGTGCCACGGCCTCTCCCCCCCCTAAACACAGGGAAGCAAGGCCGGTTCTCACATCTCTTTTGGCCATTTCATACAATAATGTGGTCAGAACCCGGGCGCCTGAGGCGCCGATGGGATGGCCCAAGGCCACGGAACCGCCGTTGACGTTCACCTTTTCCGGGTCCAGTTCCAGGACCTTGTTGATGCCGGTGGAGGTGCCGGAAAAGGCCTCGTTGATTTCAAACAAATCCACGTCATGAATACCGATACCCTGTTTTTTTAAGACTTTGGGGATGGCGTAAATGGGTGCCATGAGCACATATTTCATATCAATGCCATAGGAGGCCTGGGCGCCGATTTCTGCCATGACCGTGCATCCCAGCTCTTTTGCTTTTGATTCGCTCATTATCACCACGGCGCTTGCGCCATCGGCGATGATGGACGCATTGCCTGCCGTGCCCACACCCTCTTTTTTAAAAGCGGGTTTCATTTTGGACAAAACTTCAAAAGTTGTCTCCTGGGGGCATTCGTCCGTATCAAAGATTTTAGGATCACCCTTTCGCTGGGGGATCGAAACAGGCATAATTTCATCCTTAAACCGCCCTTGGGCAATAGCCTTGTTGGCCCGGGCATAGGACTGGGCTGCAAACCGGTCCTGGTCTTCACGGGTCACTTCCCAGCGCTCGGAGCAAAGTTCATTGGACATGCCCATGTGAAAATCATTTACAACATCCCACAGCCCGTCATGGACCATATGGTCCTCAATGCTTCCGGGCCCCATGCGATGTCCCCACCTGGCCTTTTCCATATAATAAGGCGCCATGCTCATGGTCTCCATGCCGCCGGCTACCACAACATCAGCATCGCCGCACTCGATGGCCTGGGCTGCCAGCATAACGGCTTTAAGGGATGACCCGCACACCTTGTTTACGGTAATGGCTTCCACTTCCCAGGGTAGGCCTGCCTTAACCACCGCCTGTTTTCCAGGATTCTGGCCGTACCCGCAGGGCAGGACCATTCCCATGATGCATTCATCCACCACGGCATCCTCAATATCAGCACGTCGGATTGCTTCCCTGATGACAAGCCCCCCAAGTGTTGTGGCGCCCATGCCGCTTAAGGAACCGCCAAAACTGCCAAGGGGGGTTCGGGTCGCACTGACGATAACTGCTTTGTTCATTCTAAACTCCTTTATTCTCTTTAGACAGATAAGGTTTAAATGCAGATATCAGGACTCAAACGCAGCACCGGTACCGGGCTGTGACGAAAAATCTTTTCAATGGTGCTGCCCAGAACAAATTTGACCGAGCGACTGTGACCTAACGGGCCTAAAACCAGGGCATCTGCCCTGAGGTTTTTTGCCGCATTAAGTATCTGTTCACAAGGATCTCCCGAGTCAATGGTGATATCAATACCTGCTAAATCCTCAATGCCTGCGGCCTTTATATGATCCTCAAGCCGGTTTTTTCGCTGTTGTTTGGCCTTGGGTAAAAATTCCTCTTCAGAAAAGGTGTTTTCAGGGATGTAATGGGATTTTATCCAGGCAAGCTCCTTGGTGCCGATGCAGTGGACCACATGAAGCTTTGCACCTGTTATTTTTGCAATCCATCCCGCCCGTGCCAGAATGTGTTCGGTCCAGGGAGAAAAGTCCACAGCAGCCATAATGTTTCGGAGCTCACCCGGTGCCGGCAGTTCGTTGCCTGAGTACATCCGTTTAAAAATATGTTTGTCCCTGACACTGAACAAGGCCTTTCTGCAGTGACGGAATACAAATTCCGCGGCACTGCCGAACATGAAGCTCGATAGATTGGAACGCCCTTTGTTGGCCATGACCACAAGGTCCGGGTCGACCTCTTCGATCATGGTAAGGATCTCTTCGGCAGGATATCCCATGTTAATGCGGATATCGGTTTTGCCGTCGAATTCAGGGTGACGTGTCCGGATCAGTTCCTTGATCTGGGTAATCCTGGCTTCTTTAAGTTCCTCCAGGTACTCTTTGGTATCCTCCCTGCAGGGATACATCATTCCGGCCATATACACCGGATTAACTTCGCGCAAAGGGACAATAGAACAAATGGTGACTTTTAGATCTGCCCGTCCTGCCAGGCCCAGGGCATAGCCCAGGGTCATGGGTGAGTAATCAGACAGGTCAATACAGGCCATAATGTGGTTGAATCGAGTCATTGTCTGCTCCTTAATTTATCGAGACGGATGCATTTTTTTTGCCCATGACCAGCAAGAACGGATCTGTCTCTTAATATTATATAATACGGTCAACGGCCATTAAGGTAAAAAAATTGTTTTAAATTTATGAACAACTTTTTTCACGATTGTAGCACCTTCATCTCTGGTTGTATAGGCAACAGGATGGATTTTCGCACGCGTATGGTGCCATTAAATTGGGGTTGAACAGGTTTTTTTTTTCAATGACTTGAAGCTTTTATTAAAATCATATAATATAGATATCTCCACATTGTATTACAGGTAAGACTTAAATGAGCGATAAACCCAGTTACGAAATGCTTGAGCAACAGATCAAAAAACTGGAGAGCTCCGTCCAAGGAGCCCGCCGGGCAGAGTTGATCAATAGAACGCTGTTCTATATTGCATCCGATTTGACCACCTGCGACTCCCTTGCAGACCTGTACGCCTCCATCTACAAACGTGTGTCAGGCCTTATGGATATTTCGAATTTTTTTATAGCCGTTTATCACAAAGACCAAAAAGCCATACAGTACGTATTTCGCAGGGACGAAGGGTCAGATATGGCTCCTGAATGGATATACAATTTTCCTGAAAAGAGCTGTTTAACAGGTGATGTGGTTATGAACAAAAAGCCGTTACTGCTTGATGAACAGCAACTTATGGACCTTGCCGCCAAAGGCAGGGTCATGGGACGATTGCCAAAAAACTGGCTGGGTATCCCGTTGATGGTCAAAAGCGAGGTGGTTGGCGTGATGGCGGTAAAAAGTTATAATAATTGCGTCAAATACAATGAAAAGCATGTGGAGCTACTCAGTTTTGTTTCGGATACCATTGCCACAGCCATTCAAAAAAAGCAGGCTGAGAACGAATTGAGCAAAGCCAAAAAACGCCTGGTCCGCACCCAGAAGCTTGAAGCCATCGCCACATTGGCAGGCGGTATTGCCCATGATTTCAATAACACCCTCTCCATCACGCTTGGCAATATCAATCTGGCCCAGATGACGGCGGCAAGCGGGACGATTAGAGGGTACCTGGATGACGCAGAACAATCGGTTCTCCAGGCAAAAAAGCTGGCTTCCAAATTTGTTATCTTTTCAAGCAGAAGCACTGTGGGCATTAAAACCCATATCGACTTGACAGGCTTTATTAACGTTACCCTTGATCAACTGAGACAGGAAAAAAATATTTTGTCCCGGCTTGAGGTCTTTGAGCTGCCTCCTGTCATTGAAGCCGATAGGGAAGCCCTCAATGAAGCGCTGAAGAATGTTGTCATAAATGCATCAGAAGCCATGGAGAATAAGGCTCCGGTAAAGATAACGGCTCGTCTTTATGCCGAACGAAAAGGCATGATTGTCATATCAATCACAGACCAGGGCAGGGGGATCAGGTCGGAGGATCTAGAAAAAATTTTTGACCCCTATTTTTCCACCAAACCCAAAGGGGGTAACCGGGGAACCGGCCTTGGACTTTCCATTGCCTGGGCCATTGTGAAAAACCACCAGGGCAATATCCAGATTCGCTCCACACCGGGCCAGGGCACTTGTGTGGATATCATTTTGCCCATTTTCCCAAAAAGTACACCCAAAGAAACCTTTAAGCCCAAAGAGGTGGAACCTAAGACAAGGCCATCTGCCAGGGTGGCAACCCGAAAACCCCTTGTCCTGTTTATGGATGATGATGCCATGATTCTGGAGGTCTCCGAAATAATTCTCACCCAGCTCGGCTATGAGCCTGTCCTTGCAAAATCCGGCGAAGAGGCGGTGGAGAGATACCAGGCCTGCCTTGTGGAGGGCAAAATTATCGGCAAGGTGATCCTTGACCTTGAAGTTAAGCATGGCATGGGCGGCGAAGAGACCATGGAAAAACTGCTGGCCCTGAACCCCGGAATCAAGGGGATTGTGGCCTCGGGCTATTCCAATGATGTGGTCATGGAAAACCATTCTTTCTTCGGCTTCTCTGCAGCCCTGTCCAAGCCCTTTTCCATCATGGCGCTGAAACAGGCCCTTGAAAATTTGTAAAAAATACAGAAAAAAACAACCCTGTTATTTCCGCCGAATTTTTACTGAATTGGCATGGGCATCCAGGCCTTCGGTTTGGGCCAGGGTAATCACATCATCCGCCTCCTTTTCAAAGGCGGCTTTGGAATAATGGATCAGGCTGGTTTTCTTGGTAAAATGGGATACGCTCAAGGCGGATGAAAACCGTGCCGTGCCTGCTGTGGGCAGCACATGGTTGGGGCCTGCAATATAGTCGCCCATGGGTTCGGGGGTATACGGCCCCAGGAACACGGCGCCTGCATTTTGAATCTTGTCAAGATAATCAAAAGGTGATTCCACCATGATTTCAAGGTGTTCAGGCGCCAGGCGGTTGGACAGATCAATGGCGGTATCAATATCCGGTACCACTAATATTGCGCCGAAAGCATTGATGGCCTGTCCGGCAATATCTTTGCGGGGCAACGAATTGAGCTGGGGCTCAATCGCGGCAGAGACCTTTTGCGCCAGCGCTTGAGAATCGGTCACCAGCACAGCCGATGCCAGCAGATCATGCTCGGCCTGGGAAAGCAGGTCTGCGGCAATACATTCCGGGTCTGCGGTTTCATCTGCAATGATTAAGATTTCGCTGGGACCTGCAATCATATCAATACCAACGGTTCCGGAAACAATTTTCTTGGCAAGGGCAACATAAATATTTCCCGGCCCCACAATCACATCAACCTTGGGCACCTGGGAGGTTCCGTAAGCCAGTGCGCCAATGGCCCAGGCAGAACCGGCCTTGAACACGGAATCAATGCCCACGGCCCGGGCTGCGGCAAGAAGATGCGGATTTATTTTTCCGTCCGCCATGGGCGGGGTCATCAAAGAGATTGATTTTACGCCTGCCACCTTGGCCGGAATTCCTCCCATGAGCACAGACGAGACCAGGGGCGTTTTGCCGCCCTTGGCCCCGGGGGCATAGATGCCTGCAGCGGCAACCGGCCGAACCATCTGCCCCACCATCACCCCGTTTCTGGGGGTGTCCATCCATGAATTTTCCCTCTGGCGGCTGTGAAAAGCTGTGAGCTGTTCAACGGCCCGGTCAAGCGCCTTTAAAAACTGCGGGGTCATCTGTTGCAGGGCATCTTCAAACTCCTGTTCCGTTACCTTAAATGTATCCAGGGTAACCGCCGGGGAGTCAAATTTGTTGGTGTATTCGATAAGCGCTTCATCACCTCTTTTTTTAACATCATCCAGAAAAGCCTGAACATTGTCCTGGTCTTCCCTGGAAAACCCCAAACCTCTGTCTATGGTATCCTGAACCCTTTTTTCCGCTTCCGGCGAAGGGTAATTAAATATTTTCATGGTATATCTCTTAATTGTTATGTTCATTTTCGGCCAAAACGCTGTTTCCATTTTTAAAACAAAGGAACAGGGCCGCTGGATAAAAGATCAATATATCAATTTTTAGCACAGAAAACCAATGTCAAGTCCACTGGGGTGAAAAAATATTGAAGCAAAATCGGGAGATGGTCTCAGTCACATGGTTAAAATAAAATCAACTGCCTGTTATGGTGACTTAATTTTCCATTGACACCAGTCTCCTTTGTTATACATTGTCCGAATTGACAAAAACTTTCCGAAGCTATGGATCGCCTGGAGCCACTAATAACAATATGCGGCCAATAGCTATAATTAAAATTATTTTGGTCAAATAATCAAAGTTCTCTTAACACAACTTTTATATGAATTTATGATTTGATCAAATGATCATAACGAGGACGAACTATGCCAAGACCTAAACGCCCCAGATGTATTGCATCAGAACCGGCAATTAAAGGATTTAAACCTAGAGGGGCGGTGGAGACCGGAGAAGTCATCCTTTCCCTGGAAGAATTTGAAGCCCTCAGACTCATAGATTATGAGGGTATGGATCAGTCCGGTGTCGCACAGGTTATGGATGTTTCCCGACAGACCGTAGGAAGAATTCTGAAAGCCGCCCGTTATAAAATCGCAGAATCCTTGGTTACAGCCAAGCGGCTTACCGTCCAGGGGGGGTGCTATGAGATGCGAGGACGCGGAAAGGGCAGGGGGTGGCGGCATGGATGCAGAAAATCACCAGAAAGTTAAAGGATAAAATCTGCCAAGCGGCCGGAGTAATTCCCCGGCTTGACAGCAGTTTAATTACGGAGATTATAACCATGAACAGCGAACAGAGCCTTTCCGAAAGCCTTGAAGACTATCTTGAAGCCATATTTGAACTTCAGACCATGAATGCGGTTGCACGTTCAAAAGATATTGCCGCTAAATTGAATATCAAATGCGGCTCCGTTACCGGCACCCTTAAAAAATTGGCTGACCGGAAGTTGATTAATTACGAGCCCTACGGCTATATCACCCTGACCCCCAAAGGAGATAAAATCGCAAAAGAGGTTACAACCCGTCATAATGTGTTCAAGCATTTTTTATTTAAACATGTGGAACTTGATGAAGCGACTGCAGAGCAAACCGCATGCCGTATGGAACATGCCATGAACCATAAAACTTTTATGAAATTCAAGGCCTTTGTTACAAAGCTGGATGCCTGATGCTCAACCATCATCCTTTGATAACGCCCAGGGCGCGACGTTTGTGTACGGGCCTGATCAGGTCCAGTTCAAAATTATGTAAAATCAAAAATTATGGATAAAATTGTTTTAAATCATGGTATAGTCAATTGAATTCATCACCTTCCAAAAAGATTAGAGATGATGCCTTTCAAAACGAGATCTGCTATGTTGCCGGAACAAAAAAACATCCAGGTATGGGTTGCGGTTCTGTTGTTTGTATTAATCCTTTCCACTGCAGTTGAGGCTGCCGGTCCGGTGGTTCACATCATTCCCGTTTCCGGGACTGTTGAACCGGGTATGGCCGCATACCTCAAACGGGTGGTTTCCTCCCTTGAAAAGGATGACTCCGCCATTCTGGTATTTGCCATGGATACCTTTGGGGGACGGGTGGACGCAGCCTTTGAGATTGTGGAAACCATTTGCACCGTGCCAAGGGAAAGAACCATTGCCTATGTGGAGAAAAGAGCCATTTCCGCAGGTGCGTTGATCGCGCTTTCCGCCGGTACGCTGATCATGAAAGAAAACACCCTTATCGGTGACTGTGCGCCCATTATTCAGACCAGTGAGGGCCACGAGGAAGCCGATGAAAAAACCCAGACCGTCCTTAGGGCACAGTTTCGAACCCTGGCCAAGCGAAACAACTATCCCCAAGCTCTGGCCGAATCCATGGTGTCCAAATCCATGGAGGTATATAAAATTACCCGGGGAGAGCATTCTGAATACATGGATAAAACGACCTGGCAGGAGCTTTCCGAAAAAGAAAAGGCAACGATCACCAGTAAATCCACAATTGTAAGCGAAGGCGAGCTTTTGACCATGGATGACAAAGAAGCTGCCGATCTTGGGTTTTCCCGCCAGAGTGTCACAACCCTTGAGCAAGCCCTCGAGGTTATGGGGTACGGGGCGTATCAAAAGGTCCGGATTGAGGAAAACTGGTCGGAAAAGTTTGTCAGATGGATCCAGCCGTTTCTGCCGATTCTCATGCTTTTGGGTATTGGCGCCGTGTATACCGAGATCAAGGCCCCGGGGTTCGGCATCCCCGGCATTGTGGGTATTATCTGCCTGGGCCTGGTCTTTTTCAACCAGTATCTGGTAGGGCTTGCCGATTATACGGAAATCCTGGTATTCATTATCGGTTTTCTGCTTCTGGGCATGGAAATGTTTGTCCTGCCGGGATTCGGCATCGCCGGTATCAGCGCCATTGTTGTCCTGGCCGCAGGCCTTGTGCTCTCTTTTCAGGATTTTGTGCTGCCCGATCCAAGCTTGCCATGGCAGAGCGACCTTATGATAAAAAATTTGGGGCTGGTCATGGGCAGTGCCCTCGGGGCGCTGCTCGTTTCAATGTCTGTGGTGCGGTTTGTTTTGCCTAAACTGTCAAAGGTGGTTAAGGGGCCGTATCTGGACGCCACACTCCAGGATTCCCGTGCCGAATCCACCGAGGCCTTGGGCATATGTGCCGGTGACCAGGGCATTGCCTTGACGACGTTGCGGCCTTCGGGCAAGGTCCGTATCAGGGATAGAAAAGTTGATGCCGTTACCCAGGGAGATTTTATTGATCCTGCTACGCCCGTACGGGTGGCCCGGGTAACCGCAGGGCATGTAGTTGTTGAAACGATTATGGAAAAGGAGAAAAAATGAGTGCCTGGATCCTGCCGTTAGTTCTCCAGATCATGGCAATGGTTACCGTTGTTGCCGAAATTTTTATCCCGTCTATGGGGCTTTTGTCCATCATTGCCTTAAGTCTTATCGGATACTCTCTTTTTCTTGTGTTCAACACCTTCTCCATGTCCGTGTTTTATGTGGTTATAGGGGTTGATTTAATTGTTCTGCCAGTAATGTTTATTCTGGGATTTAAAGCACTGGAAGTTTCTCCTTTATCTCTTAAAAAAAAATTATCTGCATCCCAGGGTGTGGTTTCCCAGTCCCCGAATCTTAAAAATTATCTGAACTGCACCGGACACAGCATCTCAACCCTTCGTCCGTCAGGAATGGCGCTGATTGACGGTGTCCGCCTGGATGTGGTCACGGACGGGGAATTTATCGAGGCCGATACCCCGTTAAGGGTTTGCAAGGTCACAGGTAATCAGGTGATCGTCTGTCGCCTGGAAAATCTTTGAACCAAGGCACTTAAAAGTTTTAAATAGTGTCTGTCCAGAAACAATAACTTTAAAAAAAAGGTAGTTTGACATGGAAATTATGTCCATTCTTCTGATCATTGCCGGTATTCTCGGCCTGGTGATTGTTTACTTTGCGTTTTCCTACATTGGTCTGTGGGTCCAGGCCCTGGTCTCAGGTGCCCGGGTGGGGCTGCTCAACATTATTTTCATGCGGTTCCGGAAAGTGCCGCCCAAACTGATCGTGGAATCCAAGATCATGGCCGTAAAAGCCGGGATTGATATTACCGCGGACAGCCTTGAGTCCCATTTCCTTGCCGGCGGCAATGTCTCCCGGGTAATCCAGGCTTTGATTGCAGCGGACAAGGCCAATATTGAGCTTCCCTTTAACCGCGCCGCTGCCATTGATCTTGCCGGCAGGGACGTGCTGGAAGCGGTCCAGATGTCGGTTAACCCTAAAGTTATTGAAACTCCCCTTGTCGCGGCTATGGCCAAGGACGGTATCCAGCTTAAAGCCATCTCCAGGGTCACGGTGCGCGCCAATCTTGACCGCCTGGTGGGCGGTGCCGGCGAAGAGACCATTCTGGCCCGTGTGGGCGAGGGCATTGTTACCACGATTGGGTCGGCCGTCACTCATAAACAGGTGCTGGAAAATCCGGATACCATTTCCAAAACTGTTTTAAGCAAGGGCCTGGATGCAGGTACGGCCTACGAAATTCTCTCCATTGATATCGCAGACGTGGATGTGGGCAAAAACATCGGGGCTGAACTTGAAACCGACCGGGCCGAGGCAGATAAGAAGATTGCCCAGGCCAAGGCCGAGGAAAAACGGGCCATGGCCTATGCCCAGGAACAGGAGATGAAGGCCCGGGTCCAGGAAATGAGGGCCAAGGTGGTGGAGGCCGAAGCCCAGGTGCCCCTGGCCATCGCCGAGGCCTTCAGAAGCGGTAACCTTGGGATTATGGACTATTATAAGATGCAGAATATCAGTGCCGACACCCGGATGAGGGATACCATTGCGACCCCTGATCAGCCTGATGATCCCGAGCAGAAATAATATTCAAAACAAGATCAGGAGAACATGATGGATTTTGGTGATGTTATTACTTTGATCTTATTTCTGATTTTTATTGGGGCGCCTTTATTGAAAAGAAAAAAGGCACAAAAACCAGGGAAATCAAAGCAGAGCGGATTTTCCGTTCTGGGAAAAATAAGTGAGGCAATTAGAGAGGCGGCCCGGGAAATGGAAGCCCAGGCTGACCAGGCCCGGAAAAAAGAGGCGTTAAGGCAAAACAAACCTCCCTTTGATCGAACCGGGGAAGCGTCTGTAAATCAAACCTTCTGGGATAAAATTGATGACAGAAAAGAATTTGATTTTTATCCTGAAGAGCCGGGTGTCCGAGTCTTGGAGCAGATTGAGGCTGTTAATGAAAAAACTCTTTTGGTTTCCGCAAAAAAAGAACCCCGCAGAAAACCCGCCAAGATACCTGAAACAAGGGTTTCAAAGGCGTTAGCCCGAAACTCTTGTGGGCATGATGCCATGCAAGCGCGTTGCCATAGGCCAGCCCCAAGACGACTGCCGGCCCGGGCCCGGGGGCTTCGAAAGGCCGTGGTCTGGTCGGAGATCCTTGGAAAACCTGTTGCGTTAAAGGATTAGGTCGCGTTCTGCTTTTTTTAGGTTCCGTTGACCCTTCCGAACAGCACCGCTTCGTAGTCTCTGAAAAATCTGGTATTCATACCTGGTTGGTGATATAAAAAACGAACGATATCACAGTCAATACGGATGGCATATGTCCAAAAAGAAAATTTTGCTGGTGGAAGATCACCCCATTTTCAGGCTGGGTCTGGCGGAATTGATCAATCAGGAGACCGACTTAGCCGCACATGGAAGTGCCAGAGACGTTGAGCAGGCCATTGATGAAATAAATCATATAAACCCGGATCTGATCATTGTGGATCTTTCCTTAAAACAGTCTGACGGGCTTGATCTGGTCAAATATGTGAAACAGCATCACAGCAATATCCCTGTGCTGGTGCTTTCCATGCATGATGAATACCTTTATGCACCCAGGGCCTTGTCTGCCGGTGCCCATGGCTACATTATGAAACAGGAGGCTGTGGAGTCCGTTGTCAAGGCCGTCCGTCTTCTGCTTGCCGGAAAAATTTACCTCAATGAAAAAGTCAAAGAACATATTCTTTTGTCCATGGCCAATCCACCCGAGGCACAGGAAAAAAGTCCCTTCGACCGTTTAACCGATCGGGAGCTTCAGGTTTTCAAGCTTATCGGCAGGGGCTTTTCAACCCGGGAAATTGCCGAGCGCCTGTTTTTGAGTATCAAAACCATTGGTACCTACAGGGAGCGCATTAAAAAAAAGTTGAATATTAAACATGCAAGCGAACTGGTCCGCTGCGCAGTGCATTTTGAAAAAATGGGTCATATTGGTATTATGGAGTAGACCTACTTAACCCGGCTTATCCTCGGGGCTGTTTCGGTACCGTAAATACCGGCCCCTTTTTTAAATCTCAAATACCAGCCATGGGCAGATCTGGTCTATCGAAATATAGGCGTAACCCACAACAATCCATGATAGTAATTCAAGAAGTCGTTGCGACTTTCATATAACAGCCATGGGCTGACCTGACATATCAACTGCCAGGCATAACCCACAACAAAGCTTGAAAGAGCTGAGTACCTTACCCGGACTTTGTTATAAAAAGGAGACTACTTATGCAGCAAGATATGCACTATTATGGTACATATGCTATTGCCCGTGCAGCCGGACTGGCTGTAAAAGACGCGAGAATTCTGGCCTATGCCGCCCAGTATGTAGATGATGCGACTGCCAATGACAGTGAAGTCCATAAAGACGGCGGCATGTTTCATGCCACGGCCACGGCCCACACCAATTCAGAGGCCATTGCCAATGCTGCCGTAGACCATATTGAACAGCGAAAGGTATGGGTGCCCTTCCATTTTTTTCCGGGCAACCAAGGGGAAACCCTTTCGCAAAGGCTTAAATGCCGGAAAGACTCTGATCTGGCCAGAGAAATGGTAGATAACCATATCAGGCACGCAGTAATGGTCAAAGACGAGTACGGGCTGGCTCTCATGGGAATCATGGCCCATGTCTATGCCGATACATTTTCCCACCACGGGTTCTCAGGTGTAAGTTCCAGGGGGAATGAAGTAGATGCGTCATCTTTTGACTTTGATGTGAAAGACAAAGCGGTGGAAGCATACATCATGGGGAAATTTTCAAGTTTCCTGAAAAAGTACACCCCTACCTTTGTTATTAAAAATTTTCGCAGTATTGCCAGCAAAGGTGCTGATATTGCGACGGGAGCACTGGGCCACGGGGCGGTGGGTACATATCCGGACAGGCCTTTTTTACGATGGCGATTCATCTTTAAACGGGACGACACAGATTCAGGGTGGCGTGATAATAAAAAGGCCTATCTTGAAGCTTGCGAAAAACTGCACCAGGCATTTGGCCGGTATGCGAAAGATGCTGAAATAATCGGTGTCCCTGTGGCATTTGAATCCATCAAAAAAACTGTCAGTGATATCATCGGCCTTGAAGCGGCCAAAGACAAACGGGTTGAGGCCTGGGTCAAGGCAATTCAAAATGGTGACTTATTTGATCCCCAGCCTGATGAGGCGCTATCTTTTTCCAAACATGAGTGGGAACAGCAGGCCGATGCCTTTGAAGAGTTGGACCATTCCAGCGAAATGAAGGAAAAAGATGTTTATAAATTCCACCAGGCGGCTATCTATCACAGGGATTATACCCTCAAGCAATTACTGCCCAAACACGGCATTGTTGTCTTATAGCAGGTGCTATCTTCGGCAGGCAGCGAAAACACCCGAAAAGGAGAACTCATGAATGCATATCTGAACAGCAGGAATTTTCCAGGCCACACCGATGAGCTTGCTTCTCAGCTAAACGGCCTTCTTGAAGCCGATTTTTCAGATAATTTTTTCATCACTCTGGGCCGCTGGCAGCAAATTTTGGCAGACAACCGAAAAAAAGAGCTGTGGTCCGGTCTTCACGACAAATTATCAATTCTTTTCAAATGCGCCAGTCCCGCAGTTCTTGACGGCCCCATGATCGGAATCCCTTTAGGTATAAGAAACAGCGATTATTGCAGTGATACCGTCCGAAGCCTGGGACAAAAGCGGTCTCATATTGCAAGTATTGAATGGCTGGCAAGGGCATGGAACATAACCTTTGCCGACACCGGCCTGTGGATGGGAAAAGCATTTGAACCCGTGCCCATAGAGGTCCTGGCACAAAAATGCGGCAATGATGAGAGGACCATGGCCGCCTACAATACACAGACCACCCGCATTGGCCGCAATTTTTTTCGGGAACCGCCTGACCCTAATTTTCTGCAGGAGATAAGCATCCCTGTCATTACGCCTTTATGGGATTTAAAAGACCGGCCCATGTCGACCGATGCACAGCTGTTCGGGGGCTTACTGATCCGGGAAAATCTGAAAAAAGAGATACATATTCCCTACAGCAAAACTGGGAGCATTTATCTGGGGGATTTCGGAAAGTCTGTGCTCAAGGCGTTGAACCAAAAGAAAGTGTATCAGCTCAACTATCGCTGGCCGGGGCTGAATCCGGTCTTTCCCATGACCCGCCTATTGGATGAACTGGTGCAGATTGATGACGGCATCTATCTGGGACAGCTGATATATGCCACCCGGCATTACAGCCTTGGCAGTCTGAACATTCCGCTTTTCCCGGATCTGCCTAAAATTCAAATTGGCGAACCCTATCAGCCTGGCCGGGATCCCGGGGCAGATGAGAAATACGGATACCAGAACAATGGCTACTTTCTCATGATGGACTCGTCCTTTGCCGGTCAGGTATACGCGGACGATGCATTTCCCTGGCTAAGGCCGCGGCCGGGAGAATCCGGGTACAGAGAACTGGGGTATGACCGTTAAAAGAGGATAAAAAGGAGGATTGATATGTTTGAAAAAATAAACCAGGTAAGAAACGAATTACAAGGTTACAGTCAGGAGAATCTGGCCCGGAAACTGCCCTTGCTCAATACGTTGCTGCAGAGGCATTATGATGCCCAGGCCGAAGTGGATATTGAGCGGGCCAGATACATGACACAATATTTTAGACAAACCGATCCCCAGGAGATTCCCATGCCAATCAAAAGGGCCGAGGCGGTGGCAAGCTATCTGTCCAATCGGAAGATCGTCTTCCATGACAATAACCGGCTTGCCGGTGCCACCACATCCAAATCGCTGGGAGCACCACTGTACCCGGAGTTTTTCGGCCTGAGCATCTGGCCGGAGCTGGGAACCATCAGTACAAGAAAAGACAACCCCCAGATTCTGAGCAAAAAAGATGCTGATATTTTAAATTTTGAGGTGTTCCCATATTGGATGGACAAATCCATTTCAGAAGAAGTCAGAAAAGTGGATCCACAGCGGCAGGCGCTGCTGGAAAAAATGATCATCTACACCATTTCAAAGGCTGCCACCATTTCCCATACAACGCCGGCGTATGAACTGGTGCTTGAAAAAGGCATCAAGGCAATTATGGACGAGGCCGCACAAAAAGAGATCCAATTCCAGAATGATACAAAAAAATCCGTATTCTATCAGTCGGTCCGGATTGCCATGCAGGGAATTCTTGATTATGCCGCCAATATTTCAGAACAGGCGCAAATCCAGGCGGAAAGCGAAACGGATCCTGAACGAAAAGAAAACCTGCTGAAAATGGCGCAGATCTGTAAAAATGTCCCTGTCAACCCGCCCCGGACGTATCATGAAGCCGTTAATTCCCTGTGGATCTGCCAGGTCTGTGTCTTTGCTGAAAATTCCAATATGGCCATCAATCCCGGGCGCATCGATCAACTCCTCTATCCCTATTTTATCAAAGACTATAATGCAGGTCTCCTGACCGTTGAAGAGGCGTTGAATATTTCGGGCTCCCTGTGGCTGAAGCTTGCCGACAATGTCAATCTTGTGCCCCAGGCCGCAGAAAAGCTGTTTGGCGGTGCCGGCGCAGTTCCCGCCGTAACCCTTGGCGGTGTGGATAAAGACGGAGAAGATGCAGTCAATGAGCTGACCTATATTCTATTAAAAATTACTGAACTGTTACCCATTCAGGACCCCAATGTAAATGCCCGGTACCACCCTGAAAAAAATTCGGTTGAATACCGGAATGAAGTCTCCCGGGTTATTCTTACCAACAAGGCCATCCCGGCATTTTTTAATGATATTGAAAATATCAGCACGCTGGTCAACCAGGGCGAAACTCTTGAACATGCCAGGGATTACGCTGTTATCGGATGCGTGGAGCTGGGCAGTGCCGGTCGGGATTATTCAGCCAGTTCTTCGATTTTCATGATGATGTATACGGTATTGTACATGACCCTGCATAACGGCCGGACCACAGTGACAGGCGATGGCCCCTTGTGGGAAGCCACGGGAGATCCTGCCGATTTCACCTGCTTTGAGGATTTCTGGGAAGCATACCGTAAGCAGACCCGCCATATGGCGGATAACGCAGTTGCACTGAACAACACCTACGGCCAAAAGCACCAGGAGTTTCTCCAGACGCCGCTTTTGTCCGGAATATTCAAGGGCCCGATGGAAAAGGGCAAGGATCTCATTGACGGCGGGGCAGTATATAACTCTTCTGGGGTGACCCATATCGGATTTGCCGATGTCTGCGATTCCATCTGCGCAATTAAAGAGATCTGTTTTAACCCGGACAATACCGATATGGCCATGTCCCTTCCAGACCTGGTCCGCGCTGTGGACAACAATTTTGAGGGGGACGACCTGCTCTGGGCCTACCTTGAAAACAAAGCACCAAAATACGGGACCGATCACCCGGTTGCAGCTGAAATTTCACAAAAACTGATTCAGCTTGGATTTGAGGTGTTCCACACCCAGAAAAACTACAGAAATGGAAATTACCGGGTGGCTTACTGGACAATGACCAATCACGCGGGCTATGGCAGTGTTACCGGGGCCCTGCCCAACGGTCGAAAAGCCAATGTGCCCTTTTCAAGCGGAATCACGCCGGCCTCCCAGATTCAAACCAGCCTGACCACGTCGTTGAACAGTGTGGCCAACCTGAACAGCCAATTTATCCCCGGGGCCTATGCCCTGAACATGAAATATTCACCGGTCGCGTGTACCCACGAAAATGTAGACCGGTTCGGGAGCATTGTTCAGGCGTATATGGAAAACGGAGGGCAGCAGGTTCAGTTCAATATCCATGATTATAAAACGTTAAAAGAGGCAAAAGAAAATCCCGACAGCCACCCCAATCTTCTGGTCAGAGTATCGGGATATTCAGCTTATTTCAAGTCATTGAATTCAGCCATGCAGGAGGAACTGATTACCCGGAGTCAGTATAACCTGTCCACCGGCGAATTTGTTTCCTTAATATAAACAGCCATGGGCTGACCTGACATATCAACTGCCAGGTATAATCCACAACAAAGTTTGAAAGATCTGAGTAACTTACCCAGACTTTCTTATAAAAAAAGAAAGGAATATAAAATGGATTTTATACAGCGGCTGGGCGATCACGCCCAGGAGATCCAGTTATCCATGATTGAAGACCGGCTGAAAAGCCTGAAAAAAGATATTGAGACCAATGCAGCAGGACAAGCCCTTGACAAACTGCTGGTCGTCCTGCTGAATGCCATGGGACTTCTTTTTTTGAGCAATAAAGAATACAGAAAAAACATTAAGGATTTTACCGGATCCATTGCGATCTGCAGTGAAGACAAAAAAATAGATGTATCCGCTGTATTTAAAAAAATCCCTGTCTTCTTTTCAAAAAAAGACGGTATGGAAGTCAAACGCTTCGTTGTGGACAACCCCACCACAACAGTAACATTCAAGGACGGTAAGGCCATGGCCGAATTCCTTCTGGCCGGCAACCCGGATGTGATTGTGGGCATGCTCAACAATCAGCTCAGCGTTTCAGGTAATTTAAATTATCTGTTTAGGTTTGTTTACCTGCTCTGGCTCATCCCTGAAATTTTAGGCATCAATGACTTTAAGGAACTTCTCGGCACCCCTGCATGACCGCGATAAATTATTCTGAACCGCTGATATTTGATATTGCGAAATCCTCCTTTGTCGACGGACCCGGTATCAGAACCACGGTTTTTTTCAAGGGATGCCCGCTTTGTTGTCCATGGTGTCACAATCCTGAATCGCAATCTTACATCCAGGAGACCATGCACTCTCCCGAACGCTGCATCCAGTGCGGGAACTGTAAACAGGCAAAGCCTTGCTTCACACGCGCACGGCAAGTGGTCGGGAAGACCTATTCTCCGGAACAGCTGGCACGAATTGTCTTGCAGGATCTAACCTATTTCAAAACGTCAGGCGGCGGGGTCACTTTTTCAGGCGGGGAAGCAATGGGGTTTGCCCGGTACCTTGTTAAAGTGATCCCCTTTTTAAAAGAAAGAGACATCCACATTGCGGTCCAGACCTGCGGCTATTTTGATTTTGATCATTTTGCGCAAGATCTCCTGTCCTGCACAGATATCGTTTACTTTGACTTTAAAATAATGGATGATGCGGACCACCAGCGGATCCTGGGCAGGTCCAACCGCCGGATACTTGAAAATTTCACCCGGCTGCTTGACCTTGGTATACCGCTTGTTCCACGGATTCCACTGATTCCTCATTACATTGCAAATAAGAAAAACCTGGCATCCATTGCCGGCTTTTTTTTAGCGCACGGCATCAGGCAGTGCGAATTTCTTTATTATCACCCGGGCGGCCGGGAAAAATTAATCCGCCTTAAAAGAGAGCCCTGCAGACGTTTGCCGGAAAGAGCCATGCCCATGGATGAAAACAAAGCCTGGATCGCCTATTTCAAAGGAAAAATGAATAATGGATAAATGAAGTGGTTCATTTACCGTTTTTTTCGACGCCCTTTTTTCTTTTCCCATTCTTCGTTTGCCAGAATCATTTCTCTGATATCTTTTGATGTTTCTGAGACCTCAACCGTAAAGGTATATTCGTCCTTGGAAACGGCTATTTTTTCTATTTCCTTGCCTAAAAAATCCTGGATTTGTGTTAACAGATCCTTCTCCTCACTGCTGCAAAATGATACTGCTTTGCCCTTGGATCGGCCACGGCCGGTTCTGCCGACCCTATGGACATAAATTTCTCTTTGTTCGGGAAGATCATAATTGATCACATAGTCAACATTGGGGATGTCAATGCCCCGGGCTGACACATCCGTGGCAATCAGTATCTTGTCATCACCCTGCTTAAACCGGTTCAAAACCGCCAGTCGCTCGTCCTGATCTTTTTTGCCATAAATGGTCAATGCATTTATGCCCGCTCTTTCCAGGGCTTTGGCCACCCGTTCGGCCCGTACGGTAGTCCTGACAAAAACCAGGATTTTGCTTTCCGGATTTTCCCGGATGAATTTACGCAGGAAAAAGCGTTTGTCGTCCATTTCCACAAAAAGTACATAGTGGGATACATTTTTTGATACCGGATCTTCAGGTGATATCTGGATGCGTACGGCAGATGACTTAACCTGTGAATAGGCGAGCTTCTTAATGTTTTTGTCTATTGTTGCTGAAAAAAACAGGGTTTGGTGACGTTGTTTTAAAAGTCGTTTGATGCACTGGATATCATCAAAAAATCCTTTGGCCAGCATTTGATCGGCTTCATCAAGGATTAAAATTTTAACCTGTCGGATATCAATGGCTTTCTGGCTGATCAGGTCAAACATGCGGCCCGGCGTGGCAATCAGGATATCAACCCCTTTAGTAAGGGTTTGAATCTGATGCTCCTGCTCCACACCGCCGAAAACGGCAAAGGGATTCACCCTTGTTTTGCGGCATAACGCCATAAAGACCTCCTGTATCTGGACGGCCAACTCCCTGGTGGGAACCATAATAATACTTTGGATGCCCTGGTCTTTTTTGGTTTTTTTCAGATTCAGGATGATATCTATAACCGGTACTGCAAATGCTACGGTTTTGCCGGTTCCAGTCTGTGCAATAGCCAGGACGTCTTCTCCTTTTAATATAGAGGGAATCGCTTTGTACTGAATATCTGTAGGCTTGATAAGCCCCTGGGCTTTCAGATTTTTTTTCAGGGTGCTGTTTATTGCATAGGTGTCAAATTTCATGTGGTTTTGCCTGTCTTGGGATGGTTAATTAAAGGTATCCAGGTTGCAATGTCAATGACTGAAGGGAAAAAGGTAATTTTATCCGGCCTTCACACTGGATTGAAGCTATAAGGTAACCGTTTAAGCCTAAAAAGAAAAGGGGTCGTAGAAAAAATGAACAACGTTACCCAGGCTACGAGGAGTGGGACGAATAGTCTTATTTATTGGAGACACCGACTTCTTCAAAGGTCTTAATATCGGCAAGAATGCGCGTGGCAAGATCCAGAAGCGCCATGCACACAGCAGCACCTGTACCTTCCCCAAGACGGAATTTCAAGTCTATCAAAGGCTCCAGACCCAGGCGGTCGTGCATATATTTATGGCCGATCTCCACGGATTTGTGAGAGGCAAACAGGTAATTTTTTGCGGCCGGGGCCAGTTCACAGGCAATCAGGGCGCCTGCCGTGGATATCAGTCCGTCGCAGACCACCGGAATGCCTTTAGCGGCAGCACCGATCACCAGCCCAGCCAAGCCGCCGATTTCAAGACCCCCGACCTTGGCCAGCACATCAAGGGGATCCTTGGGATCAGGTCTGTTTATCTCCAGTCCCTTTTGGATTGCAGCAATCTTTTTGGCAAGGCCTTTATCGTCAACCCCTGTGCCCCGGCCGGTCAGGCTCTCCACGGGCAGGCCTGAAAATGCCGCAATAATGGCAGTAGAGGGCGTGGTATTTCCAATGCCCATATCCCCTGTGCCCAGAAGATCCACAGGAGTTTGGGCGTGCAGTTCGTTGACGATTTCAATGCCTGCTTCAATGGATTTAATCGCCTCTTCCCGGGTCATGGCAGGGCCCTTTGTAAAATTGTCGGTGCCGTGCTTCACTTTTTTATGAAAAATGGGAAGCACGGGGTCAAAATCATAATTCACACCGATATCGGCGGCTTTCACCCGGGCCCCGGCATGTCTGCCGATGATGTTGACGGATGCCCCGCCCCCGACGAAATTAAACACCATCTGGGGCGTTACTTCTGCGGGGAAGGCACTGACCCCTTCCTCAACCACACCATGGTCACCGGCGCAGGTGATGATCTGTTTATTGGTTAAATGGACGTCAATGGTTCCTTTAATGGCGGCCAGGCGAGCCCCGATATCTTCCATAATTCCAAGGCTGCCGGGGGGTTTTGCCTGGTCCTGAAGACGCTGTTTGGCCTTTGCAAACGCTTCCTGATTAAGTTCGGGTTTGATGGACGAAATGGTCTGTTCAAGTAGGGACATTGTTTTACCTCATGTTAAAAGTGGGTACCGTAAACCTGTCTGATGTCAAGGTCAATAATTTTCAGTAACTTTATTATCGATGGATCACTCTGCTTATGCTATCATTCTATTCATTGAACCGAAAAAAAGGGCTTGGTCATAACATCGGCCACAGCGTAGGTTGGGTTTAACGAAGTGAAACCCAACAACTTATCGGCGTTGGGTTTCGTTCCTCAACCCAACCTACCAAAAATTCGGATGGCCTAAAATATGACCAAGGCCGAAAAAAAGAACCCAAAGGGGGTCAACACATTATGGAATTAAGACCACTAGGCATCGCAACAGAAATTGTTCAGGAGACCGGGCTCAATATTACATATAACTATGATGATTTAATGTTTATAGAGCACAATCCCTTTATTCTTCAGTTTGATGATGAAAATTCAAAAAATTTAAATCTGTTTTTCAACGTTGATTGTGAACAGGAGACCGCGGAAAAACTGGAAGCACAATTAAAAAATGCCGCATCCCAGAGGGGATTTACCGTTACCACAAGCGGAAAGTTCGAGATGAGACAAAAAGAAAACACAGAAGAAATAGATATAAAATTTATCGAGTAAGCGTAACATGCCAATGGTTCAGGCCGCTTAAAAACGGGCGATCGTTAATAAAGAAAACGGTCTAATCATGAAAACATTTAAGGAATGAGACCGAAATAACTTAACCTGGGAGCGCGGACGTATCAAAATGGACAAGTTATTTAAGACCGGTTCCTAAGCATCTCACCAATCCTGTTTTTTATTCAGGTCCCAAAGACATATTGTCCATGGGGAACCCGGCCCGGATATTGTTGATGATCTGACAGAACAGGCGGACCGGTTCAAGGCCGGTTTTGTGGCGGGCATTGGCGGGATATCCTATTGGCGTCTATATAATCTCCGTCTGGAAATTGCCTTGACCTGGCCCCCCTGCTGATATAGGGTTCCTTATTTTGATTTAAAGCAGGCCTCTTTTTATATGTCCGCCACAGATAGGGATAAGGCAATTCCCCCCCAAGCTTTTTTACGCCTGCTTTTCAGTCTGGCGCTACCCATTTCCCTGCAATTTCTTCTGACCAGTTCCATGGCTGTGATAGACATTCTCATGATCGGTCGGCTTCATGATGCAGCCGTGGCGGCGGTGGGCATTGCCAATCAGTTTGTTTTTATCTTTTTTGTTATCCAGTTCGGCGTTCACTCAGGCATTGCCATATTCACGGCCCAGTACTGGGGCAAAGAGGATCTCTCACGGATCCACCAGTTATCCGGTCTTGGTATCCTGGCAGGATTTGCCATCGGTTCGGTGTTTGCCGGTGCAGCGCTGTTTTTTCCGGCAGCCGTGATTTCAGTTTTTTCCAGTGATGCCCAAGTTGTACGCCTTGGGGCCGGATATCTTCGTATTGTGGGATTTTCCTTTGTTCCTTTTTGCGTCACTTTCTCCTTTATGACCAATATGCGGAGTATGGGGTTTGCCGGTGTTCCTTTGATCTCTTCAATTGTAGCCGTGGTTGTTAATATTGTGCTCAACTACTGCCTGATTTTCGGCAACCTTGGTTTTGCCGCCATGGGCGTCACAGGTGCGGCCATTGCCACCTGCACGGCAAAGTTGATTGAAACCGGACTTTTAACGGCGATCATCTATTTGAAACCTTATCCCCTTGCCGCATCAGTAAAAAAAATGCTCTCCTTTGATTTTGCCTTTGTCAAACGGGTTGCAGCCACTTGCTGGCCTGTGTTTCTCAATGAATTTTTCTGGGTTACGGGGGTGAGTATGTACAAACTGGTTTACGCCCGCATGGGCACCCCGTCGATTGCTGCGGTCAATATCGTGGCCACCTTTGAGGAATTTTTATTTGTTCCCTTTTTCGGCCTTTTTTATGCCGGTTCCATTCTTATCGGCAACAGCATTGGGGCAAAAAGATATGAGCGGGCGTTTGCCTATGGCAAATTCATGCTTTTGGTCCAGCTTCCCATGGCCATTGGTGCAGGGCTTGTACTCATCCTGTGCAGACATTTTATCCTCGGATTTTACAATATTTCCACGGCAGCTTACGATAATGCCTACTACCTTATGTTGACAACAGGTCTTGTTTTTTGGACAAAGACCACCAATTTTACAACGGTGGTGTCGGTGTTCAGGGGCGGGGGGGACACAAAATTCGGCTTTTTCATGGACCTGAGTGCGGTATGGTGTATTGGCGTGCCCATGGCGTTCACAGGTGCGTTTCTCCTTCATTGGCCCGTGTACGGTGTCATGGCCCTGATTGCCTTGGAAGAGATGTTCAAGCTGATTATCGGATTGCCCCGCTTTTTTTCAAAGAAATGGATTAAAGATCTTGTGGCGGATACGCAAACATCACCTGGCGAGATCTCTTGAGTTATCTGTTAAAAAAAGGAGGAGGAATTGAAATATCTGGGCGCCCATGTGAGTGCTGCAGGCGGCGTTGAAAACGCGCCGGTAAATGCCCAAAAAATCGGCGCATCCTGTTTTGCACTTTTCACAAAAAATCAGCGGCAGTGGCAGGCCAAGCCTTTATCAGACAAAAGCATCAATGATTTTAAAGCAAACTGCAGGTCGTTTGGTTTCGGTCCCGATCAGATTCTTGCCCACGACTCCTATCTCATCAACCTGGGCCATCCTGAACAAGCTCCATTGGAGAAATCCAGACTTGCATTTATAGATGAAATGCAGCGATGTCATCAGCTTGGCATTGCCATGATCAATTTTCACCCGGGGTCGACTTTAAAGAAAATCAGCATGGATGACTGCCTTGCAACCATTGCCGAATCCATTAACCTTGCCCTTCAAAAGGTGCCGGACGTCATTGCCGTCATTGAAAACACCGCAGGCCAGGGGAGCAATGTGGGCTTTGTATTTGAACAGATAAAAACCATCATCGACCGGGTGGACGATCAATCCCGCATCGGGGTATGCATTGATACCTGCCACGCCTTTGCTGCCGGATATGAGTTTGTTTCCCGGGACGGTTATGAAAAAACCTGGGACCTGTTTGACGCAATTATCGGCTTTGAAAAATTAAAGGGCATGCACCTGAACGATGCCAAAAAGCCGCTCAATTCCAGGGTGGACCGGCATGAAAGCATCGGAAAGGGACAACTTGGCCTTGCCGCTTTCCGGCACATCATGGAAGACAAACGTCTGAACAATATTCCCATGATTCTGGAAACACCTGATGATGATATATGGGCCAAAGAAATTTCCCTGCTAAAATCATTGATCAAGTCATAGGTAGAATGAAGGAGTTTTCATGAGAATATGGGATCTTCATCCGGGATACCTGAACCGCCAAAGTCTTTTAGGCGAACACCGGGAACTTCACGGTATGGTCTCCATTATTGTCAACGGGAAAAAAGGCTATTCCCGGCATCCGGAAACCCTTCGCTGGATGGATTTCGGCTGGGCGCTGAATAAACGCCACCAGCTTCTATCCGCAGAAATGAAGTTACGGGGGTACAATGATAAATCCCCTGTGCAAATCCAGGACAACAATGGGATGTGGCCTGACACATTTATCGACGAGCCCTATGTCCAGATTCAGTTGCTCAGGGAAAAATACCGGGATAAGGAACCGGGACGCATTCCTTTACCCCAAAACGCCCAGCAGATGTGGCGTCAGCATAAATACGCCGTCATGGCCCGGGATGTGGGCCTGTACAAAAAAATCGGTGCGGATGTGGCCCGCATGAGCCCCCGGGATGATTTCAGCGGCCTGGCCCGTCTTCTGGTGGAAACGTTGAGAATGCCGCCATCCCAGGGCGGATTAAAAAACGCGCTGCAGCACATGTGGGGGTATGTGTCGGACAGCTATGAAGAGTCGCGGGAGCCTTTGCACGCATGGCCCCTCACGGATCTGCTGGCCCGGATTCAGGACCTGGCATTTAAATACAGGGAGCCGTATTTAATGGAATCCGTTGCGTTAAGCGAGTTTGTTGTGTGGATACACGGCAATCGCATGTAAGGCCGGAGTGAACGATTGGGCCGTAAATACTGTGGCCCTGTGTACTTGATTTGTTATTGCTGAGGGATTCTGGACTTTAAATAGTCCGGTTAAATACCATAAGTCATCGCTCTTCTGGCCAAGAATAAAGGTAATTTGTACAGGGGCTTGAATTGACTATTGCAATTTGGCGCAGGGGATGTTTAATCATTCCAAGAGTGGTGATTTGCAAAAGGAATTATGCCGATCTGGTTAACATAAAAATTATCATGTTATGCAGTTAGATAATCGCTCTTGAATGATATACAGATCTGCTGAACATATTCTCCGCCGCCGAGAATCGCGGTGCTGGACGCAGTCAGCACCGCGATTAGCAGGCCTCCCGCTTCGCCAGTCCTTGGTTTTTTTCAGTGGTGCGGCGGAGATTTATAAGGGGTGGCCCGGGCTTTCGGCTGGGGAAGAAATAAGAGTTTGTTGTGTTTTCTTTTGGGTTCCTGGTACTTCAGGGTTGGTCTTGCTTCCGGAGAACCCAACTTTGCTAAAGGAGTGGTTTATGAGGAATTGGCTTTCCTATTTATTGGATAGATCCGAACAAAAAGGATTTCCAGAGGCGATTCCTTTTCTTAAATCCCTTCAATGGCGATGGATGCAGGCTGATTATTGTGCGGATAGTGCCAGTGAGCTTTGGGATAGCCGAGATCCTAAGATTGCCCCGACTGATTTTAGGCTAGTTTTTCAGTACGCCGTGTACGTCGAGGCCTCTATTTATTTCCTCAACACGTTTCAGGATACCCTTCTGCAGGTACTCAATGTGGTGTTTATGGCAAATAAATACTCCGAAGAACAAGTGGGGGTGGGAAAGTTTTGGGATGACTACAAAAAACTACCTGCCGACATAATCAAAGCCTGTAACGCATTGAAAGATAACCCAGAGCCAGCCTATATACGAGCGTTTTGCAACAATAGCAAGCACCGGGCACTGATTTCTTTCGGTTCTCGCATGGAATACGGCGGAGCATACCGCAATGATTCAGGCGTGGTGTTCGAGAAATTTCAATCCAGAGGCACTGCCTACCCCGAAACATGGGGGATTGACATTTTAACCACCTATCGAGTTCAGGTGAAACAGTTGGTTGATGATGTTGGAGAAATGATTTTAAAACACATATAGGGAGGGGAATGTGAAGGTATTATTGAGTGTGCTGTGTGTTTTTTTGTTCGCTGGAATGGCTAATGCCGCTGATACTCATAAGCTGCGTAGGTTGGGTTGAGGAACGAAACCCAACATTAAAGACTGATGAAAATTTTATGAATGGGATATGGGCTGAAAATTTATATGAACATAGATGGTTTGACGAATGCGCCTGGTTGAATGTTGGGTTTCGTTGCGCTCAACCCAACCTACATGGAGACCACATGGGATGGCACCGGGCATATGGAGAGTGGGCAACACAAATTAATGAATCATGATGAAACGGTTAAGATATGCGGTACCGCCGGGCGAATATTGAAGGAGGAACTTATTTTTTCACGGTAGTAACCTTCGGGCGGAAAAAAATATTTTCGACTCCTGAGAACGTAGAACTGCTGCGGCAGGGAATGAAACATGTCATGAAAAAACATCCCTTTGTGATTGATGCCATGGTGGTTCTGCCGGATCATCTTCACTGCATCTGGATCCTGCCCCCCGAAGATGCTGATTTCCCGGTCCGGTGGCGATTGATAAAAAGTTTTTTTACCCGGAATTGTGGTGCGGAATACAGGCAGAAAATATCTGATGCACGACAAAGGAAGAAGGAACAGGCTCTGTGGCAGCGAAGATACTGGGAACATACCATAAAAGATGAGCAGGATTTTATGCGGCATGTGGAATACATTCATTATAATCCTGTTAAACATGGATTGGTCAATGCCCCGGGTGGTTGGGCGTATTCAAGTTTTCACCAGTATGTGAAACAGGGACGGTATCCGGAAAATTGGGGGGCTGGGGTAGTTTTGGATTTTGATGATGGTGTTGGGTGTGAATGATGGGTTTTGCAATGCCGTTGTTGGGTTTTGTTGGGTTTCGTTCCTCAACCCAACCTACGGAAAGGTGAACATGAATGGATTAGGGTGGCATTATAAATCATCTGCAGTTACGGGGATGCAAACCTGATCCTGCCCTGGTTTTCATCCCAGATGCCTGCCATGCCTAAGGATTTCCAGGGAATAACCTTCTGGCTGCCCAGGGGGATTTTTGAAGCTGCGTAGGTTGGGTTAAGGAACGAAACCCAACATTAAAGACTGATGAAAATTTTATGAATGGGATATGGGCTGAAAATTTATATGAACATAGATGGTTTGACGAATGCGCCTGGTTGAATGTTGGGTTTCGTTGCGCTCAACCCAACCTACATGGAGACCACATGGGATGGCACCGGGCAGATGGAGAGTGGGCAACACAAATTAATGAATCATGATGAAACGGTTAAGATATGCGGTATCGCCGGGCGAATATTGAAGGAGGAACTTATTTTTTCACGGTAGTAACCTTCGGGCGGAAAAAAATATTTTCGACTCCTGAGAACGTAGAACTGCTGCGGCAGGGAATGAAACATGTGATGAAAAAACATCCCTTTGTGATTGATGCCATGGTGGTTCTGCCGGATCATCTTCACTGCATCTGGACCCTGCCCCCCGAAGATGCTGATTTCCCGGTCCGGTGGCGGTTGATAAAAAGTTTTTTTACCCGGAATTGTGGTGCGGAATACAGGCAGAAAATATCTGATGCACGACAAAGGAAGAAGGAACAGGCTCTGTGGCAGCGAAGATACTGGGAACATACCATCAAAGATGAGCAGGCTTTTATGCGGCATGTGGAATACATTCATTACAATCCTGTTAAACATGGATTGGTCAATGCCCCGGGTGGTTGGGCGTATTCAAGTTTTCACCAGTATGTGAAAAAGGGACGGTATCCGGAAAATTGGGGGGCTGGGGTAGTTTTGGATTTTGATGATGGTGTTGGGTGTGAATGATGGGTTTTGCAATGCCGTTGTTGGGTTTTGTTGGGTTTCGTTCCTCAACCCAACCTACGGAAAGGTGAACATGAATGGATTAGGGTGCCATTATAAATCATCTGCAGTTACGGGGATGCAAACCTGATCCGGCCCTGGTTTTCATCCCAGATGCCTTCCATGCCTAATGATTTCCAGGGAATAACCTTCTGGCTGCCCAGGGGGATTTTTGAAGTTCCCCCATAAATACAAAGGCCGTCCTGCCGATTTTGAAGTTTATTGAGCCAGTTGATCTGTTTAAAGTAGTCTTTATTAAATGTCATACCACTTTTAATCTCCACCAACTCAAGATTCAATCCATGATCAATTACCAGATCAACTTCATGGCCATGTTGATCCCGCCAGAAATACAGCGGTGCGGATCGGCCGTTGTTGGCATATATTTTTATATATTCAGTAATCACCCAGTTTTCAAAGACAGCACCTCGCAATGGATGCACTTTCAACTGGTCAATATTGTTAATCCTGAGAAGGTAGCACAAAAGTCCGGTGTCATAAAAATAGACTTTTGGGGCTTTGGTCATTCTTTTATTAAATTTTTTATTGTGGATTTTGGGTCGGGCTCACGTAACTACCTGTTAAGATTTTTAAAAGGGTCCCATTTATAAGTGTTTTTCTGCCTTAGCCTTTCATTTTCAGTACCCAATGCGGCCGTGTAAGGGATCTGCTCCTCCCGAATTTCAAAACTGTTCTTACTTTCATGTATTTTAAGGTGAATCGATTTTACGCCGAGTTTAGTTTGTATGTTTTCAACATATTTTCGTTACCAACTGCAATGCTTCGGGACCATTTTTCTTTACGGGCCAGTTTATCTTTAAATACAACATCTAAAGATTCAAATCCAAGAAGCTCCATTAACCGATTTTCTAAGAGGAGCAAGAATTGGTTTGACACGGAATCATTCAAAATATTAGTATACACTAATATTGGATAAAATCTGTATTCAAGAGTAGTCTTTTATCTTTGTTGCCGTGTTATCTGACATGATCAGACTCAATTGTTTGATCAGCAATGTTGAAAAGGGAAAGAGGGGATTGGTTCTATCGTCGGCCACTTTAGGGGCAAGCCATCGTGCCTGCCCTAACGAGGGCAACCACAGAGGGATTGCCCCTACGAAAAATGACCTACAATAGAATCAAGCCCGGAAAGAGCAACTATAACATGGATGGTTCATAAAAATGGATATCCACGCCTGGATCGCCGTTGCTACGTTGGTTGCGGCCATGGTTCTTTTTATCAGCAAGCTTATCCCTCTTGAGGCCACTGCTCTTTCGATCCCGGTTGTGCTTGCGGTCACCGGGACCGTTAATCCTGCTGAGGCAGCCCTCCGCGGGTTCGGTAACAGCGCGGTGATTTCCCTGGGAGCCATATTCGTGCTCTCGGCCGGGCTTAAGGAGAGCGGTGTGGCTACGCTGATGGGGAGAATGCTTGAGCGGTTCGGTGGCAAAAAAGAGTGGCGTCTGGTTTTGCTGATCATGGTCACCACCTGCGTTCTCTCCGCAATCATGTCAAACGCGGCCACTGTTGCGGTTTTCCTTCCAGCTGTTTTGGTGCTCTCGCGCAGGGCAGACATTTCCCCTTCTCGATTAATGATGCCCCTGGGGTATGCGGCGATTCTCGGCGGCACGCTTACCTTGATCTCGACGACTTCCAACCTTATCCTTGGAAGTGAACTTGACCGACTTAGCGGCGGAGACAAAGCTCTCGGGATGTTTGAGTTCGCTGTTTTAGGCGTTCCGATCTCTGTCGCCGGCATTGCATATATGGTTTTGATCGGGACCAGACTAATCGGTAAGAATAGGTTAGACAACACACCCAGGGTCGGAAATTTCCAAGAGCGGTTGAAAAAACGGTACAATCCCGAAAAAAAACTTTTCAAACTGACCATTCCATCGGGGTCTGATTTGGCCGATGCCACAATTGAAAAGGCAAGCCTTGGAAAGCGATTCCAGATCGAGGTTGTCCAAATCGCCCGCAAAAAGGGTTTTATAAAACAATTCATAGACATCCAGCCGGATCTCAAGATGAATGCCGGCGATGTTCTCTTTGTCGATGGAAGGGACGAAGACGCTCAAAAACTTGCCAAAGTGCACTCAATTCCCATTGAGATTGCAACTGAGGTCGAGTTGGAGAGTCTGAGAGGACGGGGGATCAATATGGCTGAGGTATTAATTTCACCTCACTCTGCCTTCCTCGACAGAACCCTGATCGACATTAGTTTTCGAAGCGTGTTCGGACTATCCGTCCTCGCCGTTTTAAGAAGCGGTAAAATTATCGAAAAAGACGTAGGCGCTACCCCGTTGAAACTTGGCGATGCCCTGCTCGTATACGGCCCCGTCCGATACTTCCGAAAGCTTGAGGAAAATAATGATCTGGTGCTTCTGGATCGGCAACAATCTGAAGAGGATGTCCGACACGCACCTATCGCGCTTGTGCTTCTGGCCGTGGCCCTTTTACCGCCGGTTCTCGGATTGTTCCCTCTTGCGGTCAGTGCATTGGCCAGTGCGCTTTTAATGGTGGCGACCGGCTGTGTCTCGCTTCGAGGCGCTCAAAAAGCAATTGATTTTCGAATCCTATTTCTGATTATAGGTACAATTCCTCTGGGTGACGCACTATTCCAGACCGGCGTGGCGGCTAAAATGGCCGCCAATTTGTTCCCGGCGGAGATGAGTTTGGGGCCGTTCTATGTTTTGGGGGTGCTGTTTGTGGTTTCTTCTCTGTTTAGCACGGCATCTAACAATGCGGCAGCCGCCGTTATCCTTGCACCGGTTGCTTATGCTGCAGCAGAAGCTAGCGGTATTGATGTCAGTAAAACATTTCTCGCTGTGGCCTATGGCGCCAGTTGCGCATTTGTTCTCCCGTTCGCTCATCAATGTAATTTGATGACCATGGGGCCCGGAGGATACAAAACAAAGGATTTCATCAAGGTCGGAGTTGGTTTGTCTCTGGTCATGGGGACGACGGCGGTTGTTCTTCTCGCTCTATAGAGTGTTTTGAAGTTAGGGCGATGGTCAAAATTAAATATGCCATAGATTCCCCGGACTTTACTTTTTATTGTGGGTGATTATCGTTGTTAGGGTAACCAAAAACAAACCCTGGTGACCCATGAAAAAAAATATTGCTGCCGCTGTAACCCAGACAGCTGATAATTATGCTGTTGATAGCCCACCCTCCCTGCATCCCCTGGAAGAAGATTCCCGGTCCAAGGAACTGGACCGGATCATTGTCCGGGGTGCCAAGGAACATAACCTTAAAAATATTGATGTAGAGATCCCCAAAAAAAAGCTGGTGGTTCTCACGGGTGTTTCCGGGTCGGGCAAGTCCAGCCTGGCCTTTGATACCATTTTTGCCGAAGGCCAGCGCCGGTATGTGGAGTCCTTGTCCTCCTATGCCCGGCAGTTCATTGGGCAGATGGAAAAACCGCGCTACGATACCATCCGGGGCCTTTCTCCCACCATTGCCATTGAACAGAAGTCTGCTTCCAAAAATCCACGCTCCACCGTGGGTACCATCACTGAAATTTACGACTACCTGCGGGTGCTCTTTGCCCGGGTGGGGACCCAGTATTGCTATAAATGCGGGAAAAAGGTGGGACGGGGCCATGCCCAGGCCATGGTCTCCCAGATTATGGATCTGCCTGACGGGTCCAAGATCCTGATTCTGGCGCCCATTGTGGAAAACCGCAAGGGGGAACATCGGGAACGCCTTGAAGAGCTCAAACGCGAAGGCTATGCAAGGGTCCGGGTGGACGGGGTGGTCCAGGATCTTGAAAATGTCCAGGCCCTGGCCCGCAATAAAAAACACCACATTGAAGTGGTTATAGACCGGCTGGTGGTAGCGCCCCAGGCCGCGTTTGAAAAACGCCTCACCGATTCCGTGGAAGCGGCCCTGAAACTGGGCGCAGGCCAGCTCATTGTGCACATGCTGGGCCGGGAAGACTTGAAAATGAGCGAGGCACGTTCCTGTTGCGGCATTGCCTATCCGGAACTTACGCCCCAGATTTTTTCTTTTAACTCTCCTTTGGGCATGTGTCCGGACTGTAATGGTATCGGCACCCTTTTGGCCATTGATCCGGATAAGGTGGTGCCGGATACCAATCTATCCATCCGTGAGGGTGCGGTGGTTCCCTGGAAAAACTATTTCATCAAGAACCCGCGCTTCAACAATGAAAATTCTTGGGGCAAGGGCCAGTTACTGGCCATGGAGGAACAGTGGGGTATTGATTTTGATATGCCCTGGAAAAAGCTGCCCAAAAAAGACCGGGATCTGCTGCTCTACGGCTCCGGAGATAAACAGATGACCGTGAACTGGAACTCGTCAAAGATCCAGGGTCAATTTTCCCGCACCCACGAGGGTCTGATCCACACCTTGATGCGCCGGTACAGGAACACCCAGTCCGAACACCAGAAAAAGTACTATACCGATTTCATGACTTCGGCCATCTGTCCGGCATGTAAGGGGCGGCGGCTGCGGGATGAAATTTTGCATGTCAGGATCAATGAAAAATCCATTATGGATGTCACTGAGATGACCGTGAAAGATGCCTATAATTTCATCTCTTCACTGGCGTTGACCGGCAGCAAAAAGCTCATTGCCGCAGAACTGCTCAAGGAGATCCGGGATCGTCTGGGTTTTCTGGTGAACGTCGGTTTGGATTATCTCTCCCTGGACCGGTCCGGTCCCACGCTTTCCGGCGGGGAATCCCAGCGCATCCGCCTGGCCTCCCAGGTGGGGTCTGAACTGACCGGGGTGCTTTATATTCTGGATGAACCCTCCATCGGCCTTCACCAGAGAGACAACATTAAATTGCTGTCCACGCTGAAGCATCTGAGGGATATCGGCAACACCCTGCTCATTGTCGAGCATGACCAGGAAACCATGGAGGCCTCGGACTGGATTGTGGACATCGGCCCGGGTGCCGGTCATCTGGGTGGCGAGATCGTAGCCCAGGGTACCCCTGAACAGATCAGGAACAACCCGGTTTCCCTCACCGGTCAATTTTTAAGCGGACAAGAGACCATTGCCGTGCCTGAAAAACGAAGGACCCCCAAAACCATGGGAGATAAATGGCTCACCATCCACGGGGCATGTGAAAACAACCTGGCCAACATCACAGCCAAAATCCCTGTGGGGCTTTTAACGGCCGTCACCGGTGTGTCCGGAGCCGGTAAATCCACCCTGATCAACCAGATTCTTTACCCGGCCCTGGCGGTAAAACTGCACGGCTCCCAGATGAGTGTGGGAAAACATAAAAAGATCACCGGGCTGTCCCACATTAATAAAATCATCAACATTGACCAAAAACCCATCGGCCGGACCCCGCGCAGCAATCCCGCCACATATACCAAGCTGTTCGATCCTATCCGGGACCTCTTTGCCATGCTGCCCGAATCCGAGGCCAGGGGATATAAAAAAGGACGGTACTCTTTTAATGTTAAGGGTGGCCGGTGCGAGGCCTGTCAGGGCGACGGATACATCACGGTGGAGATGCACTTTCTGGCCGATGTGTTTGTGCCCTGTGACGTATGCCACGGCAAGCGGTTCAACAAGTCCACCCTGGAAATTAAGTACAAGGATCATTCCATTGCCGATGTATTGGATCTTTCCGTTGTGCAGGCCAGGGATCTGTTTGACGCCTATCCCAAGATCATAAGGATTCTGGATACGCTGGTGGATGTGGGGCTCTCCTATATTAAACTGGGTCAGGCAGCCACCACCTTGTCGGGCGGCGAAGCCCAGCGGATTAAGCTGGCCCGGGAGCTTGCCAGAAAGGACACCGGCGACACCCTTTATATCCTGGACGAGCCCACCACCGGGCTGCACTTCCAGGACATCCGTATGCTGCTGCAGGTGCTCCAGCGCCTTACCCATGCCGGCAACACCGTTGTGATTATTGAGCATAATCTGGATGTGATTAAGACGGCAGACTGGATTCTGGACATAGGTCCCGAGGGGGGCAGCGGCGGGGGACGGCTTGTGGCGGTTGGTCCGCCTGAGGATGTGGCTAAAGACCCCGGCAGCTATACTGGCCGGTATTTAATTCCCATCCTTAACTCCGGCGGTTACATTTCTGGTTGATGAGTTACGTTTTTTGCACCTTTTGGGAATCAGGAGTGAAAATTTTGTAACTCGGTTTTTTATTGGCAGAATGTCTCTTTTTGAGAAAAAAGCTTTAAATATAAGTAGTTGTATAATTGGTATGTTATTTGCAAATAACAATTATGCATGACAAAGGGTGCAATAATCCCCTGAAGCCACTGCATACGCCATCTGTCCTTGTCTCTCCACCATCATCAGCTTCCTGTGTTGGAAGAGCATTTCCACACATGGCCTCACAATTAAATGATGATTTAAAAAAGGAAAAGAATTGTGATCAGGCAGGCTTCAGTCCTGTTTGACAGACCGATTCAAAGCTAAAATGCCCTGTGGGCTATAAGCCACAGGGCGTTTTGGCGTTTTGTTCAGGCTGATACTTACAAGGATATCTAAAACAGCTAAAAATGAAAATATCGTTGCTATGGATGAAGTTTTGGTAACCATTTTATATATGAATTCTTGTTTTTTTATATATTTTGTTTAAATTCAATATGTTATTGTTTGGCATGCCCTTTGCTATGCTATGTCAGGTTCGTTGCTATACCGGCGATGGATTTTAAAGAATTAAGGAGATGTAAACGATGGTAATGATCAGAGAGAATATTAGAAATAAAAACAAAATTGCAGCCCTGGCTTGTATCCTGGCAGTTTTGGCAGCGGTCTTTTTATATGGCACAGGCGGTTCATCTGCCATCCAATTTCTTAAAGGGGTGGTTTGGGGGCGTGCGTTGATTGCCGTATTCTCGATTTTTTCCAGTCTTGCCTTGGCAGAGCTGGTATGGAGAATCATCCTGGTTCTGAAATACAGGCCAATTCCGGGTGTGTCCGATGATCAGCTGCCCACTTGTACAATCGTAGTACCGGCTTACAATGAGGGGCGTCAGGTTTTTGATACCCTTAAAAGTCTTGCTGCCAGTAACTATCCCAGGAATAAAATTCAACTGATTGCGGTGGATGACGGCAGTATGGATGACACCTGGAAATGGATTAAACAGGCCAAAAGAACCCTTTCATTATCTGTTCTGACCATACGTCAGCCCCGGAATCAGGGCAAACGCCAGGCCCTTTATGATGGGTTTAAGAAAAGTAGAGGCGCGGTTCTGGTGACAGTGGATAGTGACTCCATGGTGGAACCCGACACCCTTAGGAATCTGGTGACGCCTTTTGCATTAAATCCCGATGTCGGCGCTGTTGCAGGCAATGTTCGGGTGCTCAACCAGTCCCAGGGTATTATTCCCCGGATGGTGGACATTGTTTTTGTCTTCAGCTTTGATTTCATTCGTGTCAGCCAGAGCATGGTCCGTACAGTGACCTGTACGCCCGGTGCTCTGTCTGCATACCGTAAATCCGTTGTCATGGGTGTGCTTGATGAATGGCGGAACCAGACTTTTCTTGGGCGGCCCGCCAATATCGGCGAAGACCGCGCAATGACAAATATGATTCTTCGCCAGGGTTATGATGTGGTGTTTCAGCAGAATGCCAGGGTTTTTACCGAGGTCCCTGTGGCTTATACCCAGCTGTGCAAAATGTATTTGAGATGGGCCAGGAGCAATGTACGTGAGAGCATTGCCATGGCCTCCTTTATATTTACGCGGTTTCGCCGGGGATCAATGCTTGGGGCGCGGATCAACCTGGTTTCCGACGTGATCAAACTTACCGTGGCCCAGCTTTTTTTCTTGATGTCCTGGGGACTGATTTTGTGGAATCCGGCCATATTCGGGAGTAAGACCATTGTCGGAATTGTGCTGGGCTCCAGCCTGGCCGCCACGATTTACGCCTGTAAATTCGGCAAGATTTCCTCAGTACTGGCATTTGTTTATGGCTTTTTCTTTTTCATCGCCCTGAGCTGGATCAAGCCCTATGCCCTGATAACCCCTCATCACTCCCGTTGGCTGACACGTGACTGCCCAAAGGTCAATCCGGACAATGATCTTCACCACCAATTAAGTGCCCGGCAGTTGACCTGATCTTTTCTTAACTATTTTCTTTTCTTTGGGCACGGCGCACTGTTCCGGTGCTGCCGTGCCTTCCTTGCCTTGGCAATCATTTTTCCATGGCCTACAGTTTTAATATCACCTTATCATGAAGCCGCGTTATTGAGAAACAATTCCTTGTCCCCGGAATTCACAACCTTTTGAGTTAGATCTTTTTCGCTTTTGAACATCAAGGCGTTTTCAATGGCATTCCCGGCAGCGTTACCGCTTTTTTGAACCCGTTTGCCTGGAAGGTGGGCATAGCGTTGGAGTATGGAAAATGTTTTGGGGTGAGAGGATGCAGGAAAAAATCTATCAGAAGATCATTAAAAAAACGGTTGAACTGCTTACATAGTGCTTACAAAAATGGCGGAAGCACATGGGAATCGAACCCACCCGCGAGGGTATCAGCCCCGCACATCGGATTTGAAGTCCGAGGGCCCCACCAGTGAGCCGCGTGCTTCCGTAGTCATCTATACAAAATATACTTTTAGCTCATTGCTTGTCAATTTCTTTTAAAGACCCAACAAATATGTGCGTTGCAGATATTCTGTTTTTCGTTCCGGCCTTAAATAATTTATTCGGTTCCTTCAAGTACCAGTTCTTTGACCATGGGAAAAATTTCGTTCCAGGACGCACATCGAACCAAGTTGTCATGTCTGATGCACTCCCGGTTCCAGGGCTTGTGGATCAATGCCGTGGGTACCTCCATGTTCCGGGCTAGAAACAGGGCCATGTCCGGGGAATCTTCCACAGCCAGATCGTAAGACATCATGGATAACTCCTCTTTTGAAATGGCCAGACAGAGGTCATTTCCGGGGCGGTTGTACTTATCCACCATGATGAATCCCCTGAAAGGTACATCATTCCTTTCAAGCCAGGCCAGAGTTGCTTCCTGGGTCGAGGTGGGACGGCCTGTTACAATATCAATGATGTGACCCATATCAGTCCATGCCTTCAGGGTTTGAACCGCTCCTTCAACCGGCTCAAATCCCATAAGAAAATCAGGCTTATGAACCAGGTCAAAAAAATATTTGAACTCATTATCCGTCAACTGAAAACAATGTTTCAGATCAAAACCGGTCAGGTTTTCAAAAGAGACGGTTTTGCCGAACTCCTGGGCCACGACATCCGGATAAGTTTCTGTGGTCCTGGACACGACATCATCCACATCCACATATATGGTTTTGGGTTGAAAATAGTTCACCAGTCTGCCCTCTTTTATTGTACATTCAACACGGCATTATTTCCCACAGAAGGCTTTTAGCAGAATATCAGGCGTTTTGCAAAATCAATTGTTTAAATACAGAAAAAGCAACCCCGGCCCTTCCTCCATAGAAAATTCAAGCTTGCCGAAATACCATAAACCTGATTGAATACGGCCATGAAACTTGAAAATATAAAAACACCTGATTTAAATATTCCTTTGTTTGAAGCCGCGCCCGGCCAGTTCTGGTGCATTTTGGGCCAAAATCGATCCGGCATTGACTCTTTTTTCAGCCTGTTGTCCATAGACCACACAAAAATTCCGGGTACTGAAATCTGCCTGCCCAAAGATATGGGGATTTTTTCCTTTGCCGGCCAGCAGGAGGTTTTTGAACAGGAACTCAAAAGTGACGATACCGATTTTATGGACCGTCTGGACCCGGGTACGCCGGCCCGGGCCTTTATTCATGATCCGGATCAATACACAGATATGATCTGCGCCTTTGGCATGGATCATCTCCTGGAGCAGGGGTATCGACAACTATCCACGGGCCAGACAAGAAAATTGCTGCTGCTGTCCAGGATATCTTCGGGCAGCCAATGGCTGTTGATACAGTCCCCTTTTGACGGCCTGGACAAGGCTGGCTGCAGGCAGCTTGATATGGCACTGGATCATTGCAGGGGGTGCGGAATGGGTATTCTGGCGTTTGTTTATGATCCCGGGGACATCCCCGCCGGCGCCACCCACATTGCGGTGATTGAAAATGGGCACATGCCCTTTAAGGGGTCTCGACAGGAGATATTGCCCAGGCTTTTTGAATTGCAGGGACAGGCGAATTTTTCAGCGGACATCAATGATTTGAAACCTGTAAAAAAGACTTTTTCCGAAAATGCTCTCCCCGGAGAAACGCCTCAGACAACGGAATTGCTCAGACTTGAAGACGGACATGCGGGTTATTCCGGACAGCCGGTTTTTTCCCATCTTAACCTGTGCGTAGCCCCGGGCGACCATACCTTGATTTCAGGTCCTAATGGCTGCGGCAAATCAACCCTGCTGCAGGTGATTACAGGGGACCATCCCGCATGTTACCGGAACAGCTTGTGGCTGTTTGGCATTCGTCGGGGTACTGGGGAGTCCATCTGGGATCTGAAAAAAAGGATGGGCATTGTCAGCACCGATTTTCATCGTAACTACCGGGTGGCCGGAAGCGTCCTGGACTGTGTGATGTCCGGTCTTTATGACACCATTGGTATATACCGGCGGCCAGGGCCTGAAGACGAAAAAAAAGCCATGGCCTGGCTGGAACGTACCAGTCTGAGTGATAAGGCAGACTCCCCATTCCGTACCCTTTCCTATGCAGACCAGCGACTGGCGCTTATTGCCAGGGCCCTGATAAAATTGCCCGATCTTCTGGTTTTGGACGAACCTACCCACGGGCTGGACCGAGCCAACCGCAATGCGGTCCTGGATTTTTTAGGTCAGGTGGCAATGGAAAAATTAAGCACCATTTTATATGTCAGCCACAGGGAGGATGAATTCAGGGACTTTTTTGTCTCCCACATTCGAATGGGAAATTAAGGGACATACCTCTTGTCTTGTGCGTTGCCTGTTGTATGGTCATAATAGGTTCACTCAACACTCAATATACAGGCTCATATGACACAAAACAGCAGCCCCTGCTGCCGGCATCGTTGCCGTGAACACACCACCGGAAAGGATGCCGCCTAAGCCGCCTAAAATGATAGCCGGCTCACTCAGGGACGGCAGCAGATTGGCAAAATCAATGAGCTGATAGGCATTCCACCCTTTCCCTAATGTCCGAAGGATTCACGAAGTTACCTTTTCTTGTTTTTTTCCAAACATCTGTGGTAATAATTGGTCAGATCTTTTCAAGTCTCTTAGTCCCTTAATTCGGTAACATTAAAAAAAGGACAAAAAATGAACAAAAAAGTGATTACAACTTGTCTTGCCGCCTGCAGTCTCGTTGCAGGCCTGTCGTTGATCCCGGTATCCGGCATAATGGCGGAGGATAACGGTCGCCCTGAACTGACCCTGAATGGCGGGAGCAAGGGGCCGATTCCCTTTAAACATCAACTTCACCAGACCGTTGTTAAGGATTGCGCCGTTTGTCACAAGGATTTCGGAAAAAAACCGGGTACTTTGGATGAGGCAAAAAAAACAGGTGCGCTTAGACCAAAACAGGTGATGACTCAAACCTGTATTGCGTGTCATAAAGCAAAAAAGAGAACCGGGGAAAAATCCGGTCCTACCAGTTGCAGCGGCTGCCACTCCTGACAGGATTGTCGAACATACAACCCCAACCTTGAAAGGAGAGTGACCAATGAAATCCACAAAATTTCTCATTATTGTACTATCAGCTCTTTTAGCTCTTTTTTTTACTGTTCCGGCGTTTGCGGATTCATACACCAGTACGATTAATGTGTTTAAGACGGCCGAAGCGGTTCAGCCCTTTTTTGACAGCTGCTATGGATATGCCGTATTTCCGATAGTGGGCAAGGCCGGCATTGTTGTCGGAGGCGCCTATGGTCAAGGCCGGGTTTATCAGGATGATCTGATCACCGGTACTGCCACCATTACAAAAATAACGCTTGGTTTTCAGCTGGGTGGGCAGGCTTTTTCCGAAATTATCTTTTTCCAGGACAAACGGGCCTATGATGAATTTACCGACGGATCATATGAGTTTGATGCCTCAGTTTCAGCCGTAGTGGTCACTGCAGGGGCCCAGGCCAAGGCCGGCAGTGACGGTGGAAGCGCCGGGGCCAGTGCCGGTCCGGCAACTGGAATACAGGCAAACACAGGATATTACAAAGGTATGGCTGTATTTATCCACGCCAAAGTCGGTCTGATGTATGAGGCCGCTATTGGCGGGCAGATATTTGACGTCACCCTTTTTAAATAAAGGTTTGTCTACATAAAGATAGAAACAAGCACAGCTCAAGTGATGGCATGTTCATCGCTTGGGCTGTATTGTTTTAGACGGCAGGAGATTTTACACGGCTTTAAAATTTATTCTTCTGACTCAAACCTACACATTTACCTCAAAATTCTTTACATTTATATTTACATAAGGCGAAATTTCCGGCACATTGTCAAAAATTAACGAAAGAATGTAAGTAAAAATGAGACCCAAACTCACAGAAAAACAAAAAAAGGTCATGGCCTTTTTAAAGTCCACACTTGGGCAATCCGGAGAAACCCCAAGTCTTAGAGGCATGGCCAACAGCCTTGCCATTAGCCATGCCGCCGTGGCACAGACCCTGAAATTGCTTGAAACCAAAGGCTATATCCGCAGACTGGGTCGATACAGCAGAAATATTGTTATTCTGGATAAGCCCGGCGCGATGAATGCGGAACATCGCAAAAAGGTTGTCCCCATTGTGGGGCGGATCACAGCCGGACTACCCATCTATGCGACCCGGGAGTGGGACGGCAGCCTTATGGTGGATGATGCCCTGTTTCCCGGCGATAACCTGTTTGCCTTGAGGGTCCAAGGGCAGTCCATGAAAAATGCGGGTATCCTTGACCGGGACATTGCAATCTGCAGACCCCGGCAGTATGCCGTGGACAGGGAAATCGTGGTGGCATTGATCAATGGAGAGGAAGCCACGGTCAAACGTTTTTTTCTCCATCCCGACCACATTGAACTACGCGCGGAAAACCCTGCTTTTCGTCCCCAGACCTATGGTTTTGACGATGTCATGATCCAGGGCAAGGTGATTGGCATCATCCGCTCGGCCCAGATTATGGACGAAGAATAAACCGGTGGACAGACTGTATGCAGGTACCAGCGGCTACGCCTATGCGGAATGGGTCGCCGCAGGGGTTTACCCAGCCGGCACCCACGCTGCCGGTATGCTGCCGGCCTATGCAGAAATGTTTAAGGCCACGGAGCTTAACTACACCTGGTACCAGATGCCCAAAGCCCGATCCCTGGAGCGGATGGCAGCCCAGGTCCCCCGGGGATTCAAATTCAGCGTTAAGCTTACCCGCACCATGACCCATGAAGTGGACAAAGCCGGCTGGATTCGGGAAGTATTGACGTTCCGTCAGGGCATTGCCCCGCTGGAAGCGGCAAGTTGTCTTTTGTGCATACTGGTTCAGCTGCCGCCTTATTTCTCGCGCACCCCGGAACGGAGAATTTACCTGGCAGCCTTGCTGGATGAGCTTTCAGGTCTGCCGGTCGCCGTTGAATTCCGGCATTCCTCCTGGGTCCATGACAAGGTATTTTATGAATTTGAACGGCGGGCCGTCACCTTGGTGACCGTGGACGGCCCGGACCTGCCCGGCCTCTTCCCAAGACTGGATATTGTTACCAATCCCCGGCTTTTCTACCTGCGGCTGCACGGCAGGAACACCCAGGAGTGGGGCTCCGGCAACATGCAGAAACAATTTGACTACAATTATAGTGACGCCGAGCTAACGTCTTTTGCCGGAACCATATCCAACACCCTTGGCCCTGCCGCAGACATCGGTGCCGTGTTTTTCAACAACCACGTCAGGGGGCAGGCGCCAAATAACTGCCGACGGCTGATCAACATACTTATGAGCCGGTCTTAGAGTTTGTCCATTTTGCTAAATCCGGGAGCGCGGGCGTCCCGTCCGAAGTAAAGATGCGGGCGGGACGCCCTCGCTTCCAGGTTAAATTATTTGGGTCGCATTCCTTAACCCTCAGCCAGGCGTGTCGTATATAACAAAAGATCACAATTGTGTAGTTTCATCTTCAGCCTATTTCTTTCAAAATTTATAATAGCCCCACATCTAGTTCGAAAGTTGAGATATATAAAAACGCTTAAGGCGAGTTAGTAAAAAATAACATTTTTGTATCATGATTTGATGTTTAATTCGACATTTTTGTGGATTAAAAAAAATTCCTGTTTTTCAAGATATTTTGTATGAAACAAAATCTGATATTTTTTTCTTTTAATTTCAAGATATTACCATAGAGCGATCACTCGGTAAAATATATTTGGTATAACATTTGCTAATTTGTAAGAAAAGAATAAATTTGTTGATTGATAAGTGGTTGCAAAAAAAAAATTATTCTTTTGGGAATGAACCATTATCTTATTTAACCAGAGATGAGGAAAATATGATGTTCAAACACTGTATGCTTACCATTGGCTTGATCATGTTTAATGTATGCCCGGCCCTGGCAGGAGAAGGCACCATTGATACCGGAAACACCGCATGGGTAATCATGTCCACGGCCCTTGTCATGATGATGACGCCGGCCGGCTTGGCCCTGTTCTATGGCGGTATGTCACGATATAAAAATCTGCTGAACACCATTGCCATGACGCTTGTGGCCTATTGTCTGGCATCTGTGGTTTGGGTGGCCTGGGGATATTCGCTGGCCTTTGGAGAAAGCGACTCTCTTCTTATCGGCAATCTGAATCATCTGTTTTTAGCCGGCATTGATATTAATTCGGTCTCCGGCTCCATTCCCACCTTAATTTTTGTTTTGTTTCAGATGACCTTTGCCTGCATTTCCATTGCCATTGTTCTGGGTTCTGTCGTGGACAGAATGAAATTTTCCTCCTGGATACTCTTCACCATCCTGTGGATTACATTTGTTTATGCACCTGTATGTAACTGGGCATGGGGCGGGGGATGGATGCATCATATTGGTGCCCTTGATTTTGCCGGCGGTAACGTTGTTCACATTAATGCCGGTGTATCAGGCCTGGTGCTGGCACTGGTCTTAGGCAAACGCAATGGCTATGGAAAAGAAGCCATGATTCCTTCCTCTGTTGCGTTTACTGCACTGGGTGCCGGGCTTCTGTGGTTTGGCTGGTTTGGTTTTAATGCGGGCAGTGAGCTGGCGGCCGACGGCGTGGCAGCATCCGCATTTATGGTCACCAACACGGCAGCATCTATTGCAGGACTTGCCTGGTTGTTCACTGAGTGGAAGATATCAGGGAAGCCCACGGTTCTTGGACTTGCCTCAGGTGCGGTTGCGGGCTTAGTGGGTATCACACCGGCAGCAGGATTTGTCTCCCTTGGTGGCGCATTTGCCATTGGCACCGTTGCCGGTGTTTTAGGATATATAGGCGTAGCCGTAATCAAACAGAAACTTGGGTATGACGACTCCCTTGACGCCTTCGGCATCCATGGACTTTGCGGTATCTGGGGGGCCCTGGCCACAGGTCTTTTTGCCACACCGACAGTTACGGAAGGAGCGGTCGGCCTTTTTTACGGTAATTCAAAACAATTCGGGATCCAGGTTATTTCCGTCATCGGCACCGCAGCCTTTGCGGCGATTGCCACTCTGATCGTCATCTATATTACCAAAACACTCACCGGCGGAATCAGGGTAGACCCGGATGAAGAGCGGTCCGGTCTTGATAATGCCATCCACGGTGAACGCGGTTTTGAAATTGAATAAAATTGAATAGGATCACGGATAAACCATAACATCCTCCTGAACCCATCCCCAAGATGCTAAAGCCCCAAATTTTTCTTTTCGGGGCTTTAGCTTTCAATATTTTTTAAAAAAAGTGTTGACAGAAGCTTAATTTTTGTTTAAATCCAATACCTCATGAGCCCAGGTAGCTCAGTCGGTAGAGCAGGGGACTGAAAATCCCCGTGTCAGCAGTTCAATTCTGTTCCTGGGCACCATTTATATAAGTACGTCCCCATCGTCTAGCCCGGTCCAGGACACAGGCCTTTCACGCCTGCGACAGGGGTTCGAATCCCCTTGGGGACGCCACTTAAAAATAAAGGCTTTCAGCGTTTTGATGGGAGCCTTTTTGTATTGTGGACACAAAAAATTTTGGCGTTATCCTCTCGCAGCCCTCTTTGTTCATAACAGTATCAAGTCAAATATGTTGTACCTTTTCGACCGGAAAAAGGCGGTGTCCCTCAAAGACGGTCAGTATCACTAATTTATCTGAAAATACTTGATAAACGATACGGTAATCTCCTTCGATCATCTCACGAATATCGTTTTGTGAAAATTCAGGAACTTTACGACCCGCAAGAGGCTCATGGAGAGTTTTCCTTGCACGTTTTTTCAAGGTTTCAATCCATCGTTTTGCCGCCGCTGGATTGTCCATAGTGATATACCGCTTAATTGATAACAGATCCTGCTTGGCTGTCTCAGTCCAAAAGAGCTTCACAATATATTGTCCAAATCTTCATCCGGCAATATTCGTCCATGTTCAACATCACTCAACCCTCTATTCACAGCATCTACAAAATTTGCTTGTTCGGTCAAAAGGTCGAAATCTGATGGAGATATAAGAACGGCTGCTGCCTTACCGTTTTGAGTGATAACAAGGGGGCGATGTGACGTTTGAACGTTATGGAGCATTTTTGATGCTTTATTTTTAAAATCTGACAGAGAAATAATATCTTGAGATATGTTTAACGGCTTCATGACCCTTCCCTTAATAATGTTATTTTTATATTCAATATAGGTCGAAATTCATACTTAATCAAGTTCTATATTCCGCTTTAAACATCGTTGATCTTCGATCGGTTCGGACCAAGTAAAATCGTGCAACCCATTGTTAATAAAAAATTTTTTTTATAACCCAATGAAATAATTCTTAGGGGTTCATTTGGACACCCAAAATATAGCTTTTAAGGGTGATTACAATTTATAGAAAAGAACTAAAGTACTTTTTGGGGGACAAAGCCAAAGGACGCGGAAAAATTAAATCAGAAACCGGTTTTGAACTAAGAGAACAACAAGCCACTTATGGGAATTTTGATTTAGATAACACATTTTATTGGGATAGATAAGGTTCTCTTAGAGGGGGGTATATTGATAGCAAAATAGCCCTTCTAAGGAACAAAAATGGCAGCGCGGCAAAAAAAATTATTAGTAATATAAAGTTGTTGCATTCTTCTGCTTGGTCCTACCCCCAAAGCCCTCTTATCAGAAAGCAGTTGATTTTTTCGACAGTTGTGTGTTTAATTGTAAATACAATCTCTTTTTTTGGGGAGCCAATCTTTCCATAAACATAAAATGGTTTGATGACAACAGTATATTATGCCTTTTAACAGTATCAGCAATGCTTAAAACTGATCCGTATCAGAAATATGCAAATCAGTATGACAAATGGTTTGATGAGAACCATCAGATTTATGAGGCTGAATTAAGGGCGGTCAGATCGTTTATTTCAGGAAACCAGTTCAGTCTGGAAATCGGTGTGGGAACAGGCAGATTTGCCGCTCCTCTGGGAATCCGAATCGGAATAGATCCGGCAGAAAGCATGCGAAAAATTGCCCGAAAAAGAGAAATTGAGGTTTTAGGGGGCGTGGCTGAATATCTTCCGTTTAAAGATTCATCTTGTGAATTGGTTCTGATGATTACGGTTATCTGTTTTGTAAATGATATTTATAAAACATTTACGGAATCTTACAGGGTTTTATCTGATGGAGGCACTATTGTCATTGGCATGATAGACAGTGGTAGTCCGCTTGGTCAATCATATTTAAAACACAAACAAAACAGTCTTTTTTATAAACAGGCAACATTTTATTCGGTTGACCAGATCCTTGAAGTAATGAAGAAAACAGGTTTTAATGATTTCAGCTTTAGGCAAACCATTTTTAATGATATATCGGAAATTACCGATAACGAAATTGTCAGCACAGGATATGGAAAAGGTTTGTTTGCTGTCATACACGGGAAGAAAAATTGATTAAATACCAAGATATTATTGACGCTAAAGAACTCTTGAATCTACCGGAGCGCGTGTCAATGGAAGAAATTAAATCAAATTACAGAAAACTCATCATGCAGTGGCATCCGGATAAATGCCGCAGCAATAATGAAAAATGCAATGAAATGACAAAAAAACTAACCTCGGCATATAAAACAATTCTTCTTTATTGCAATCAATATAAATATTCTTTTACAAAAGAAGAGGTTGAAAAATATTTATCGGTTGAAGAGTGGTGGTTTGAGAGATTTGGCAATGACCCTTTATGGGGAAAGACCAAGAAATCTTAAAAAAAATAGCGGTATAGTAGGAAATTTAAAACAACAACGCTACATAGCCCGGCGCTAAACTCGGGCGAAAAATTAGTACATTTAATACAGTCATCAATTTTCCGTTAATACGCTGTTAAATATCCATTCCTGGTGCTGGTGGCAAAAGTATCCCTCATCTTTTTCCGTATTTTTTTCAAGATGTAAGACCCCTTCCTTATTATTTGTTATCATCCTGTGTCCATTGTTAGTTTGACGTAGAAAGTCCGGCTCTTTGTTCCAAGTTTTTACTGATTCAGTACCACCTGCTGTCCGTTGAGAAACAGTTTGTCCTCCTTGACGTGCATATCAAGGGACAAAAAGTCGTCTTTAATAACGAAAAATCCGGTGGCCATTCCCGGGAACAGCGGTTCTGTAAGATTCGGGATACCGCCTGCAAGAGCATAAGGCAGGCTGAGTTGAGCATCCAGGTCAAAAAATGAAAATATCATGTCCGGCTGCATGGCAAAAATAAAAAAATTAGATGGGTCCATATTTTTTTTCAGCCTGAGATCCAACCCCCCGGTCACCGTTCCCTCGGGCAACTCGATATTCAGGCCGGTGATTTCAATGCCCAGATCCTTTTTAAGCAAACCATTGAGCGCGGACATCAGTTGTGGCGTGTTCCGGAGCATTTCGTCCTTTAGGTTTTTCTGGAAATATCCGGGGTTTCCAGCTGTTTTTTCAAGGCGTTGACCTGCCTGGGTCATCATGTCTGAATACAGGAGCATGCCCTGTTCAACGGAGGCCGTATCCATCTGTTTCAGCTTAAAGGTGGCAGACCAGCCGGACAAAGGTTTTCCCCCCAGTTCAATGCGGTTCATATAAAAATCCATGATCATGGTGATGGATTTTTTATCCTCGGAGGCACTTGTTTCGACATTGATGGTGAGTCCTGAAAGATCTACGGGATCTGATTTTCCGTCATTGGCTTTCAACTGCTCCAGTGAAAATGTATTTTTCCCGGTCCATATCATGTCTGTTAGCCGGTACAGATCAGATGTGAACGTGACCGGCCCCATTACAAATTTATTGCCCTGGGACACTCCTTCCCACCGGCCGCTGCTCGCCAGCGTTTCAAGTCCCTTTCCAGTGGAAACCTCAAGATCCAGGGCATGAACATCAAGCACTTTGCCCTTATCTTCCATGGAAAAGGCGCTCATATGTATTGTGGAACCCATGGTGCCTGAAAGGAAAAACCGGGTCTGGATGGACAAAGGATTTTTGCCGTTTAGATGGGTGTTCACCCATTCGATATACCAGGGATTTTCTTCAAGGCTGGTTTGTGAATTCACGCTGAAAAACCCGTGTGTCCCCTGGTCAAGCAGCACCAGTTGCGTCGTATTGATTCCGGGGAAACCATCGGTATTCTCAATGGACCACTTTATACGGGAAGAAAACAGGCCTCGATCATATTCAAGGATTTTCATCCGAAAACCTGTCCCGACTTTGGCCGCTGTGTTGTTATTATCTTCAACAGCTGATTTAATCGTACGTTCCATGATAATGCCGTTGGCAACGGGCAGGCCGGCAGCACAGACAACCACCAGGCATATTAAAACGATCAATAATTTTTTCACAGGTTTTCCTCCAAACGCTCTTTCAGTCCGGACCGCCGCAACGCGGTCCTGTTGTTGTCAAAGGCCGTTTTAAAGGCCCGGGTTGATCCTACAATAATGACAAGACTCTTTCCACGGGTCATGGCCGTATACAGCAGATTTCTCTGCAGAAGCGGGAAATGGGCCGTGGTCAGGGCAATGATGACCGCATCATATTCCGAGCCCTGGGATTTATGAACCGAGATCGCATAGGCCAGGGTCAGTTCGTCCAGATCCGGCAGATCATAGGCAACGGTCCTGTCCTCGTAATCCACAACCACCTGGCCCGTGGATTTGTCCGCTTCTATTACTCGTCCGATATCTCCGTTGAACACCTCTTTGTCATAATTATTTTTCAGGTGCATGACCTTATCACCGGTTTTAAAGGTGTGACCATGGGACTCAATACCGCCGGGCGTGTCATTTAAAACCGCCTGAAGGTGCTGGTTCAGGCTGATGGTGCCGGCCTCTCCCCGGTGCATGGGGGTAAGCACCTGGGTTTCCCGGATGTGGGGAAATGCCTTGGGGATTCTTATGGCGCACAGTTCACAGATGGTGTCTGCCACGCGGGCCGGTGTGCCGGCTTCAATAAAATAAAATTGGGAGGGCTGGTCCTCAGCTGCCGATTTTATGTCCGGCATCTGCCCGTTTCTGATACTGTGGGCATGCATGACAATGGGACTTTTCCGGGCCTGGCGGAAAATCCGGGTCAAAGCAAACACCTCCACCTGGGCCGACTCTATAATATCCGACAACACGTTACCCGCTCCCACGGAGGGCAGCTGAAAGGTGTCCCCCACCAGAATCAGCCCGGCTCCGGCCGGCAGGGCCTCGGACAGGCGGTACATGAGCTGGGTATCCACCATGGAGGCTTCATCCACCACCAGAAGGTCCAGGTCCAAAGGATTGGTAAAATCATATTCAAAGGTTTCAGTGTCCGGGTTAAAGCCCAACAGTTTGTGAAGGGTTTTGGCCGCTCGACCGGTCACCTCGGTGAGCCGCCGGGCCGCCCGCCCTGTAGGCGCTGCAAGCATTACCTTCAGACGCAGCATTCTGAACACAACGCACAAGGCCTTGATAAGGGTTGTCTTCCCTGTGCCGGGGCCGCCGGTGATAATGGAAATTTTCTGACCCATAATCCGGGTCAGAACATCCATCTGCTCCCGGGATAACTGAACAGCCATGGCTGAGAGCACCTGCGCGTTGATTAAATCATTATCAAGATGGAAATCGGGAGCGGACATGGACAAGAGCGCCTTAATCCGCCGGGAAATCCCGGCTTCAGCCTTATGTAAGGGCGCAAGATAGACCCTGTCCTTTTCAATCACCACCTCGTTATCCGCGTTCAGACTTCCCAGGGCATCTGAAAGCAGTTCTGCGGACACGCCTGCTCTCTGGGCACAAGCCCGGATCAGGTCCTCTTTTTGTTCAAACATATGCCCGTCCTGCTCCAGGTCCAGGAGGCGGCAGACCAGACAGGCTTTAAGCCGTTCTTCAGCCTCTTTTTCCGTACCAAGCGCCCTTGCCAGTTCATCCACGACGGCAAAACCAATGGCAGGAATGTCCCGGGCAATGCGAAACGTATCTTCCGTCAACACCTCCAGGGCGCGGTCCCCATATGTTTTAAGAATGGCTGCGGCCTTAGCCGAATCAATGTTGGTGCCCTGCAGCATATCCATGACCCGGCGCACTGAATGGTGGGCATTCCAGGCCGTTTCAATCATTTTTTGTTTGATCTTGCCGATCCCGTATACGTCAAGAAGCCGGTCCGGCTCATTTTCAATGATCTCCAAGGTCTGTTCCCCAAATGTATCCACGATCCTGTCGGCCAGTTCCTGGTTAATGCCGGGAATAATACCGGAACTGAGGTATTTTCGAATACCTGCCATGGAGGAGGGCAGGGTGATTTCAAAGGAGTCGGCCTTGAACTGCTCCCCGTATTTAGGGTGGCTGGTCCATGTGCCTTTGAGCTTGAGTCGCTCTCCCTGGGCCACCCCGGGCAGATGCCCCACCACGGTGATGGCATCGGCCACCTTGGGTACGGCCACACGGCACACGGTGTAATGATTTTCCGGGTTCTGGAATGTAATCCGGGACAGGGTGCCGTTGATGGTAATCATGAAACTATATTCTCAGAGGAGAAATTAGTGGTTATCCAAAGGGCTGCCTCGTAAAGATCCCCGGCAAGAAAATCGGGTACAATGCCTTTCTCCGTCAACGCGGCCAGGGCCTTTTTCCCGTTGCCGGTCTTAACCAGGATGGTTATGGCACATCCGGCATTTTTTCCGCACTCAATATCTTTGGCGGAATCTCCTATCATAAAGGCTTTCTTCAAATCAATACCATGGCACGCCACGGCCTGAAGAATCATTCCGGGTTTGGGTTTTCGACAGTCGCATCCCTGGTTTGGCCCATGGGGGCAGAAAAATATATCCTTGATCCGGCCACCGGCCTGTTCCACCCCCCGGGTCATTTTTTTTAAAATGGCATCAAGGGTTCGGACCGATATCATACCACGGCCCACAGCCGATTGATTGGTAATCAGAATCACCTGAAAACCTTTGGCGTTCAGAAGGGCAATGGCATCCGGGCTTTTGGAGATGAAATGAAATTCGTCGGGATGTTTGATATAGGCGTCGGAATCATGGTTTATCACACCGTCCCGGTCCAGAAAAACAGTATATTGCGTCATTATTGTTCCTAACTACTCGGCTACGGCAAAGGCATGCCTGAAGCCTTTCCGGGCCATCAGTCTTTCGCTGAATGCCACGGCATCATTGAGGTTGTCGAATTTACCGATTCTTACGCGGTAAAACTGCCCCCGATCATCCTCATAGGGAACAATATGGGCATTAATATAGGCCATGGATAACTTGATCCGGTACTGATCCGCATTGGCCCTCACCGTGAACGCCCCCACCTGCACCGTAAAATTGCCTTTCCAGTAATCCACGGGGGTGAATTTCACCGGGGAGTGATCTTTTTTCGAATAGGCCGTGGCCTTTCCAAGGGCCGTTACCTTTACCCGGGCTGTACCGGGCCCCACCATACCGATGAGCCGGGCTGCCGTATAGGTCAAATCTATGATCCTGCCGGCCACAAAGGGTCCGCGGTCATTGATGCGCAACGTGACGTGCCGGCCGTTCTCCAGGTTTTCAACGCTGACCCATGTGTTCATGGGAAGGGTTTTGTGGGCTGCGGTCATGGCGTACATGTTGTATGTTTCACCGTTGGATGTTTTTCGGCCGTGAAATTTTTTGCCATACCAGGAGGCCCGCCCCTTTTCCACATACCCCTTGGCCGTTGCCATGGGGTAATAGTGTTTTCCTGCAATGCTATAAGGGCGCTGGGTGGGTTCGATGCCCTTGTATGCCTTATCCCCGGATCTGCCGTACCCGGAATCATATTTTCCGGCACCGCATCCGGCAAGGGCAAACGCAACCGCAAGGCAGACAACCAGGGCCGGGATTAATGTTCTGGTCGCGTAATTCATTTTTTTCTATTCCAGGGCCGTATTAAGAACATCTGTCATTTTATCGGTAAAATAGAAGGTCATGGTGGATTTAATATGCTCAGGAACATCTTCCATATCTTTTTCATTCCAAAGCGGCAGAATCAAAGAGCGAATACCGGCCCTGTGAGCCGCGATCACCTTATCCTTGATGCCTCCCACAGGCAGGACCTCACCCCTGAGGGTGATCTCCCCGGTCATGGCCATGCGGGATTTCACTTTTCTTTTGGTAATTAGGGAGGCAAGGGTGGTAAGCATGGTCACCCCGGCAGAGGGGCCGTCCTTGGGAATAGACCCTTCAGGTACATGAATGTGGATATCATGGGTATCAAAAAAGGTGTCATCAACAGCCAGCCGGTCGGTATTGGAGCGGATGAAGCTTAACGCGGTAGACGCAGATTCCTTCATGATATCCCCCAGCTGTCCGGTGAGCGTCAGGCCCTTGCCGCCTTTCATGGCCACGGCCTCCACAAAAAGCACCTCACCACCCACAGGGGTCCAGGCAAGGCCCACTGCGACGCCCGGCGTCTTGATCCGGGTGGCCATATCAGGCATGTTCTGGATGGGGCCTAGGTATTCGGCAATTTCTTTTTGGCCAATGGTCAGATTTTCTACCTGGTCCTCGACAATTTTAGCGGCAACCCCCCGGCACACGGCCCCGATCTGCCGTTCCAAATTACGTAAACCTGATTCCCTGGTATATCCGGAAATAATCTGTTTGATCGCGCCCGGGGTTATTTTGATCTGGCCTGAATTGATGCCGTTGGCCTCCCGCTGTTTGGGGATGATATACCGGCCGGCAATTTTAAGCTTTTCCTCTTGGGTATACCCGGTAAGTTCAAGCACCTCCATCCTGTCCCGCAGGGGGGGCGGAATGGTGTGCAGCACATTGGCTGTGGTTAGAAACATGACATCTGACAGATCAAAGGGTACATCCAGGTAGTGGTCAACAAAATGCTGGTTCTGCTCCGGATCAAGGACTTCAAGCAGGGCGGATGATGGATCTCCGTGGTAGGAGGAACTGACCTTATCAATCTCATCCAGCATGAATACGGGATTTTTGTTACCGGCAGTTCTTAAATGCTGGATGATCCGGCCCGGCATGGCCCCCACATAGGTCCGCCGGTGCCCCCGGATTTCAGCTTCATCCCTGACGCCGCCCAGGGCGATGCGGACAAACTTCCTTCCCAGGGCCCTGGCAATGGATTTTCCCAGGGAGGTTTTCCCCGTTCCGGGGGGGCCTGCAAAGCACAAGATCGGACCTTTGGAGTCTTTTTTGAGTTTGCGCACGGCCAAAAATTCCAATATCCGCTTCTTGGGTTTTTCAAGGCCGTAATGGTCCTGGTCCAGAATCTTTCTGGCTTTGGCAATATCCAGCCGGTCTTGGGCATATTTGTTCCAGGGCAGGGAAGTCAGCCAATCAAGATAGGTGGATGATACGACATATTCGGAAGATGAGGGGTGCATTCTTGCAAGACGGTCCAGTTCACGCTCCGCTTCTTTTGTCGCCTCTTCGGGCATGGGATTGTCCCTGATCAGGGCTTTGTATTCCCGAAGCTCCACCGCTTCCTGATCGTTTTCCCCTAATTCCTCTTTAATCGCTTTGAGCTGCTGGCGCAGGTAGTATTCACGCTGGCGTTTGTCCATGTCCTCGCGGACCTGATTCTGAATCTTGGAACCCATTTCAAGAATATCAAGCTGGTCATTCACCAGGCGGGTGACCTTTTTCAGGCGACGGTTCACATCAATCAGCTCAAGGACCTTCTGCTTTTCATTCACAGGGGCATTAATGGTGGAGGCCACCATGTCGGCAAGTGCGCTCGGTTCCTCCAGGGTCTTAACCATCTGGCCTATTTCCGCAGGCAAACCCGGCGAAAGTTTCACGATTTTTTCGTACTGTTCAACGATGTTGGCCATCAGTGCCCGGTTTTCCTTGTTCCTGTCGTTGTTACGGCTTTTGAGAACAGAGATGGCGGCATGCATATAATCTCTTTTTTTCAGGAACTCTACCACCTTGAACCGGTTCAGGCCCTGGATAAGCAGCTGGGCCTTTTCATCGTTCATTTTGGACATTTTAAGAATTACGGCGACGGTACCAATGCGGCACAGGTCGTTGGCCGTGTGCCTTGAATCAATGTCCGAACGCTTTGACAGCAGAAGGCCAAGCATACGGTTTCCGGACATGGCCTCGTCAATCAGGTCAATGGCCTCTTTCTGGATCAAAACCAGGGGCAACACCATCTTGGGGAACAGATTGGTATCCACTATGGGAAGAATGGGAAGTTCGTCAGGTATGTCGTCAGTAGTGATGGGGACGGAGGGATGGTTTAATTCATCCATTCGTTTTCCTTTTTAAATACAATCGCCTAATCCGTTGGATTTTTTTTGTTTTTTTTGGGGGGCCATCCCCGGCTGTCAATAGCCCCTGTCTATCCCACGACTGTTATAAAAAATCAATGGGCAGTTTCGGTTTCGAAGAATAATTCGTTTTGGGTTGTTTCCCTAGTTTCAGCTCAAGAAATCCGTTGTCATATGAAGCAGACACTTTTTCCATGTCAATGACACTGGGTAGATAAAGAATCCGTTCAAACCGGCCGAACTGTATTTCAGCAAGTCTGTAGGTGGCGGTGGGATCGGGCTGGCTGCTTTTACGCACTCCGGAAATTTTTACGGCCTTGTCTGAGAGTTCAATAACCATGTTCTCCTGGCGGACACCTGCAATTTCGGCCTGGATAATGATTTCATCCCTGGTTTCAAAAATATCCATCTGGGGTCTCCAGACTCGTTTTGAAAAACAAAACATGGGATTAACGGATTGAAACATATCTTCAAAAGATTTATCTTCTGTGGTCGGCGTTTCAATATGATTCCCAAATCGAATTTTTATTTGTTCCATAACATGCTCCTGATAATGGGAACGGAACCACCCTGAATGTTGTTCATCTGTTCCTTAATCAATTCTAATAGATTACCATTTGGTAAAAAAGTTGTAAAGAACTATAAAAATTAAATGGTTATCAATCAGGACTGTCAAGAATATCGCGAATGACCCTTGAAAATCTGTCCATGGAAAAGGGTTTTTGTAAAAAACCGTGATCTCCGTCACGAAGCATCATTTTCATTTCTTCATCTATGCCGGCACCGCTGGATATAAGTATCTTTATGTCGGGGTCCAGTTCCCTGATCCGATAAAAGGTCTCCTTGCCGTCCATGACGGGCATGATCAGATCAAGGATAATCAGCACAATTCTGCCCGCGTGCTTTGATATCAGATCCAGACAATCCCTACCGTTTCGGGCCTGGAGGACTTGGTACCCTAAAACTTCAAGAAGAGCTGCCCCCACCTCAAGGACGTCATCTTCGTCATCCACAATAAGAACGGTTTCCCCGCCTTTGGGCATCAGATCAAACTCGACACTCTCCGTTTCAAAACGTTGTACATCCACGGAGACCAAAGCGGGCAGTGCCACCCTGAATACGGATCCGGCATTTTTTTTGCTCTCCACCGTGATGAAGCCGCCGTGGTTTTTCACAATGCCGAACACCGTTGACAATCCTAATCCCCGTTGTTTTATAGCCCCGGGCATCTTGGTGGAGAAAAAGGGGTCAAAAATTTTTTTCTGAATGGTTTCATCCATGCCGATGCCGGTGTCCTGAACACTGATTTCCACGTAATCACCGGGTTCCACCTCAAAATGAAAGTTGTGGGTATACTCAATTTTTATATTCCGGGTTTCTATGGTAAGTGTGCCGCCATCCACCATGGCCTGTGAGGCGTTAACCAAAAGATTGAGCAATACCTGTTCAAGCTGGGAACGGTCCGCGTTTACCTTGTACAGATCCGGATCCGGTTTTTTTTCAATGACAAAATTTTCTTTTCCCGGCTGGAAAACATTTAGGGCCATTTCCACGACCTGGTTAAGATCCAGGGGTTCAACCTGGTACTTTCCCCCGCGGGCAAAACCCAATAAATTTCCGGTAAGTTCAGCCGCAGTCTGAATCAGGAGGTTCATCTGCCGGATATGATCTTTGATTTTTTCCGGCTGGTTTGCGTTGATCCCCATCAGGGATAGATGCCCCTGAAGGGCCATGAGCAGATTGTTAAAATCATGGGAAATGCCGGCGGCGAGCACGCCAATGGCTTCCATTTTCCGGGTTTGATTTTCCCTGATCTGTCTGGAGTTGATTTGCGTAATATCCGATATTGTGACTAACAGGCCCTGGGAATGGTCTCCGGGATCCAGTCGGCAGGCCCGAAGGCGGCAGTCAAAAGCGGTGCCGTCCACCCTTGACAGCCGGGAGTCAACTGTAGCAGATCCTGTTTGATTAACCCCTTTGATAAAGATATTATGCACACGCTTAAATTCTTTATTCGTTGGGAAAAGGGTTCGGGCCGATTTGCCTTCCATACTGCCGTATTCATGGCCGGTCATGACGTAACAGGCCGGATTTGCATAGTGGATGGCAGTGCGGTAAAGAATACAGATACCCACAGGGGAGTAAATCAATACATTTTTAATATTTTTCCGGGAAAAAAAATCTGAATTCATGAAAGGAGGAGGATCTTGGACAGGCCCGCCCCGTTGAATAAGAATCGAGTCAAAAGATGTACGATCATGCCCATGGGTCATAAAACACCACCTTCCAAAATTGACGAACGCTTAGATTTTTTGATAAATATACCAGAATTTTTAATTAAGGTCATTCAAAATGCAATTCAAACCTCTATATGGCGCGTTATTACCCCTTTTACCCGCATTGGTCAGCGGTTTAATGCTCTTTTCCGCATTTCCGGCTCCAGGCTTTTATCCGGCAGCCTTTTTTGCCCTGGTCCCGTTATGGCTTTCCCTTGAACGGCTGAGTTCAAAGCAGGCCTTTTATGCAGGCATTGGCACGGGGATCAGCTTTTATCTGCCCCTTATCTACTGGATTTGTCCCACCTTAACCGAATACGGCGGACTAAACCCTTTTGCGGCCCTGTCTTGCCTGTTGCTTCTGGTTCTGTACCTGTCTGCTTATACAGGCGTTTTTGCCCTGGCCATGAAAAAGATACCTCTTCCCGAAGGCCTTGTCCCTTTCTGGGGGGCTGTGGCCTGGGTTTCCCTGGAATACATCAGGACCTATTTGTTTTCGGGTTTTCCGTGGGGTGTGCTCGGTTACAGCCAGTATCCCAACCGTGTTTTGATTCAGGCGGCAGACACTTTCGGGGTCTTGGGGATCTCTTTTCTGGTGGTGGTTGCCAACGGGGTTCTGGTCATTGCCTTTAAGTCGTTTTCCCGAAGGGCATGGCCTGAAAAAACAAATATGGCAGGCTTAAGCCTTTCAATGGTTCTGCTTTGTTCTGCTTTTATTTACGGCCATCTTAAACTGGCCCAAGTCCGTGGGCAGATCAACGGGGTGCCTTCCCGGACAATTTCGGTTATCCAGGCCAACATCTCCCAGGACCGCAAATGGGATAAAGCATTTGTTGATGAAACCATAGACCGGTATTCCCGGTTATCCCTCGAAGCGATGCCCTGCGATCTTGTGGTGTGGCCGGAAACAGCTTTGCCTTTTTACTATGGTATGGACCCTGTACCCTCGAACCGGGTGGATGCCATGGTGAGAAAGGCCGGTACTTTTTTTCTCATCGGTATCCCCGCAGCCCGGCCTTCGGACGATGGTTTCCTATATTACAACCGGGCCTGCATGCTCAACCCCCTTGCACTGCCAAAGGGTTATTATGACAAACACCACCTGGTGCCCTTTGGGGAATATGTGCCTTTCAAACGCCTGCTCCGGTTTGCCGAAAAATTGACAGCCGGTGCCGGTGATTTTTCAAAGGGGGAAACCGGGCCTGTGCCCCTGAATTTCGGTACGGGAACAACCGGGGTATTAATCTGCTTTGAGATCATTTTTCCCGATATTGCCAGCGCCTTTGTGCGCAATGGGGCAGATATTTTAACCACCATGACCAATGATGCCTGGTTCGGCCGGACCCAGGCGGCCCTCCAGCACTTTTCCATGGCGGTGTTCAGGGCTGTTGAAAACCGGCGCAGCGTGGTCCGGGTCGCAAATACAGGTATTTCCGGATTCATTGATCCTTTCGGCACCATTCTTGAGAAAACAGATATTTTCACTGCCTGCGCGCTTACCCGGCAGGTTCCGGTCATGTCCGGCCAAACGTTTTATACCCGCCACGGGGATCTTGCCGCCAAAGCGTGCCTTGTTGCCTTTTTTCTGATTTGTGTGATAAAATTCATTCTAAAAAAATTTAGGAGACCTTTATAATGAGTGTAGAATATAAACAGATCATCTCTTCCATCACTGCTAAAGCCAACCGCCTTAAGGAGTATCTTTGACCTCCCTGTAAAGGAAAAACGCCTTCGGGAACTTGAGTTTCTCATTGCCAAAGAAGACTTCTGGAATGATCCGGACAAAGCCACCGAGATGTTAAAGGAGCGCACCACCATCGCCGCCCTTATTGACACCTGCAATGCCATATTTTCAGAGATTGAGGATGTGGACGTGCTGTTGGAACTGGCAAGGGAAGAGTCGGATAAGGCGGCTGAAGAGGAAGCCGGGCAGATGCTGGCCGATCTGGAGAAAAAGGTAAAGCGATTTTCTCTGGAGATTACGCTTGACGGGGAGGATGATGCCAGGGATGCGATTGTCTCCATCAATGCCGGTGCCGGGGGAACGGATTCCCAGGACTGGGCGGAAATGCTGTTCCGGATGTATACCCGGTGGATCGATAAAAAGGGGTACAAGTGCCGGATCATAGACTACCAGGAGGGAGATGAAGCCGGTATCAAGGGGGTAACCCTTTATGTTTCCGGCCCTAACTGCTACGGATTTATGAAAGCCGAATCCGGGGTGCATCGCCTGGTCCGGATCTCTCCTTTTAACGCCAGTGGCAAACGCCAGACCTCCTTTGCGGCAGTTTTTGTTTATCCGGAGATCAAGGATGAAATCAATATAGATATTGACGAAAGAGATCTGCGTGTTGATGTGTATAGGGCCAGCGGGGCAGGCGGCCAGCACGTCAACAAAACCAGTTCAGCTGTGCGCATCACCCATTTCCCTACGGGGGTGGTGGTCCAGTGCCAGCAGGAATCTTCCCAGCATCGAAACAGGGAAATTGCCATGAAAGTGCTTAAATCCCGTCTTTATCAGCTGGAAAAACAGAAGCAGGAGCAGAAAAAGCAGAGCCTGCATGACGGCAAGGATGATAATGCCTGGGGCAGCCAGATCCGCTCCTATGTGCTGCATCCGTATAGAATGGTAAAAGACCATCGTATCGACCTTGAGATCGGGGATGTGGACCGGGTGCTGAACGGAGATCTGGACCCCTTTATCGAAGGGGTGTTGCTGTCCGGCTCCCAGGATACATAGCAGAAGGGTTTTGATATTTTTATGCAGATAGACCCAGTGGAAATTATCAGGCAATTTTATGACCCTGATTCAAAGCTGTTTGCCATTCTGATGGCGCATAGTACACAGGTGGCCCACAAAAGCCTGGAGATCGCAAAGGGCCTTGCCCACATGAACCCGAACATGGGCTTCATAGAAAAGGCAGCCATGCTCCATGACATAGGCATTTTTAAAACCAGTTCTCCGAAAATTGGCTGTGCAGGTAAATACCCCTATGTGTGTCACGGATACCTTGGACGTGAACTTTTAGACGGGTTGGGCCTGCCCCCGGAATTTGGCCTTGTGTCCGAACGCCATACAGGGGCCGGCATAACCCTTGAAAATATTATTGAAGCGGATTTGCCCCTGCCCCACAGGGATATGGTACCTGTCTCCCTGGAAGAGAAAATTATCTGCTGTGCAGATAAATTTTATTCAAAAAGCCCGAAAAAACGAGATAAAGTCATGACCCGGAAAAAGATTGAAAAATCCCTTGCCAAACTGAATCCGGGCCATGCAAAACGGTTTTCCGCCTGGGCCGATGAGTTTGGGTTTTAAAAGGATATCTTTATGAAAGATGTTGTCATTGTATCAACCTGCCGCACGGCCATAGGCGCTTTTGGCGGCACACTAAAAGACCTGAACGGCGCCTGTCTTGCCGGCATTACCATGAAAGAGGCCGTCAAACGGGCAGGAATCGACCCTGCCATCATTGATGACGTACGCTACGGCTCCTGTGTGGAGCACCACGATACCCTGAACACGACCCGGGTCGGCGCGTTGATGGCAGGTATTCCTAATACAGTCCCTGCCGTAACCATCAACCGGGTGTGCATTTCAGGCATGGAAGCGGTCCTGTCCGGTATGGCCATGATCCAGGCCGGCATGGCCGATGTGGTCCTGGCAGGCGGCACCGAGCACATGTCCGGTGTTCCTTATGCCGTGCCCAAAGCCCGCTGGGGATGCCGTCTCCAGGATACCAGTTTTGTGGATGCCCTGATCCATTCCCTGCATTGCGGATCCACGCTTCTGCCCTTTGATGAAACCTCGCCCGTGGACACCACCCAGGCCCCGGCCTCGGACTTCCTGGGCAAACCGTATATTATGGGGCATACGGCAGAGTTTGTTGCCCAGCTTCTGGACATCGGCAGGGAGGAGATGGACGAGGTGGCGCTTCGTTCCCATAACAATGCCGAACGGGCCACCCACGACGGCAGTTTTGCCGATGAAATCGTTCCCGTTGAAGTGCCCCAGCGTAAAAAAGACCCCATTATCTTTGACAAGGACGAACATTTCAGGCCCGGCATAACCCTGGAAAACCTTGCCGCCTTGCCCCCGGCCTTTATCCCAAAAACCGGCAAGGTTACTGCCGGCAACGCCTCGGGCATCAATGACGGCGCCACCGGCATGGTGATCATGTCCGCAGACCGGGCCAAGGAATTGGGGCTTACCCCCATTGCAAAAATTAAAGCCACGGGCATGGGTGCCTGCCACCCTTCTGTCATGGGGCTCTCTCCGGTTCCGGCGGTCAAGAACCTGATGGCAAAATCCGGAATTGGCATTGATGATTTTGATCTGATTGAGGTGAATGAGGCCTTTGCCGCCCAGTACCTGGCATGCGAAAAAGAATTGAATTTTAACCGGGAGATCACCAATATCAATGGGTCCGGCATTGGCTTGGGACACCCGATAGGTTCCACAGGCGCCCGGATCATGACCACGCTGATCTATGCCATGAAAAACAAAGGCAAGAATTTAGGCCTTGCCACGCTTTGCGGCGGGGGCGGCGTATCAATGGCGTGCGCAATAGAGATGCTTTAATGTTGTTTGGACGCAAGATTGCGTAAAAATTAAGTAAAAAAAATTGCCTTTTTATTTAGAAAAGCGTAGATTCTGAAAATGACTTTATCCCCAGACAATACACCTGACACGCCACTGCCCCTGAGCAAAACAAAGAAAAAAAAGATGGCGGAAAACCTTCAGAAGCTTGGAGAGGATTTAAGCCTGCTTTCCGTCAGCCAGCTTGAATTGCTCGACCTTGATCCCGACCTGTTCAAGGCCCTGGTCGAGGCAAAATCCATCACCGCCAATGTGGCAGCCAGGCGCCACAGACAGTACATCGGCACCCTGATGAGGCAGGTGGACCAGGAAGCGATTCTGGATGCACTTGAACGGTTAAAATCAGCCCCTACCGGTATTTACAGCCCCAAACCCGAAATTGATCCACAAGCCGACAAAAACATTCAGGGTGTTTTGGACAGGTTGCTGGCCTGGGATGATGACGCCATGGAGACAATCCTGTCAGCCGCTCCAGACATAGACCGCCAGCAGTTAAGACAACTGATCCGGAATGTCAACAAGGATATATCCAGTCAGAAAAAAAACTCGAAATCGTTTCAGGCATTGCAGGAAATAGTTGCCCGGATTTAAAATCAGAAAAACTTTAAAACTCCGATTTTTTAAATAGGAAAGCTGAACTAATATAATGATAGATCAGAAACATAGCGTAAAAGGCCACGCCGCCAAGGGCCTGCCAGCCGATTTCGGACATGCCCAGCGGCACTATCTTGAATAAATTATAAAGCGGCGTATACATGAGCAATGCCTGGAGCCCCAGGGAAAGTGCAACCGAGGCCCAGACCCAGCCGTTGGAAAATAACGGCACTTTGTAACTTTTGCGAATAATAAAAACCAGAATAGTCTCGTAGAGCACAACAAAATTAAAAACCATGGTCTGCGCCAACCGTAACTCTTCCTCCACAGATGAATTTCCGCCAAAACGTTCGAATAGAAAAAGAGCGATAACAGTACCAATAACGCCGAGGACACCGATAAGAGTCAAGTGTTGCACAGGCAGAATACCCTCGTTCAGGGGTTTGGGCTTGCGGTGCATGATATTATGCCCATATGGATCAACACTGTAAGCCAGGGCCGGGGCGCCGTCGGTCACCATATTAATCCAGAGCAGTAGAATCGCAGTAAGCGGCAGGTTCAATCCGAAAACGGCGGCCAGAAAAATAATGAGCACTTCACCGACATTACCGGAAAGAAGCAACATGATGGATTTCTGAATATTGTCGTAGATCCCCCGGCCTTCTTCAATTGCATTGACAATATGAGTAAAGCTGTCATCAAGCAAAACAAAATCCGAAGCATCTTTGGCAACATCGGTGCCGCTGCCCACGGCAATGCCGATATTTGCCTTTTTCAATGCCGGGGCATCATTCACGCCGTCACCGGTCATGGCCACCATATGACCGAGTTGCTGCAGTGAACTCACAATGCGCTGCTTGTGTTCAGGCATCACCCGGGCAAAAATATTTGTTTCATCCTTTAATACACCCTCCAGGTCTTTATCGGTCATGGTTTCGATATCATCACCGGTCAAAACCTTGCCGACAATACCGATCTCCCTGCCGATGGCCTTGGCGGTTTCCTTATAATCCCCGGTGATCATGATGGTCCTGATCCCTGCCCCCTGTGTCTTCTTGATCGCCTCGATCACATCGGGCCTGGGCGGATCAATCATGGCCTGCAGGCCGACAAAAACAAGATCATCTTCATTAAACTCTTTTTCCGACCGTACTTCTTTGTATGCAAAGGCCAAAACCCGCAGGGCCCGGGATGCATAAATATCGTTTTGTTCAATGACCTGCGCCTTCATTCTCTCATCTATTCTCTCCGGTTTTCCATCAATCAAAACATATTGACAGCGTTTGAGGATCTGATCCGGCGCCCCTTTGGTGAGGACCATTTTCTTTTCGTTTCTTTCGGTGAGAACACTCATGAGTTTTCGACCGGAATCAAAAGGCAGCTCATCTTTTCTGATAAATTGGTCCAAGCCGTCGTAACCTGATTTGATGGCGCTTACAATCAAGGCTGCCTCAGTCGGATCACCGGTGACCACCCAGGTACCCTCTTTTTGATTCAGCGTGGCGTTATTACAGACAAATCCTATATGAAACAAGAGCGGATTCAGCGATTGTGAAAGCTCTCCTTGCGGATTATAGCCGGCTCCGGTCAAGGACGCCTCCGAGTCAAAGGTCCAGGCATGGCGAACGGTCATCTGATTCTCGGTAAGTGTACCGGTCTTATCGGTACAGATAATATCGCAACTGCCGAGTGTTTCCACGGAAGACAATTTGCGAACCAGGGCTTTTTTTCTGAGCAGACGCTTGACGCCGACACTGAGAGCGATGGTAACCACAGCGGGTAAGGCGGTCGGCACCGCGGCCACAGCAAGGCTTATGGCGATAAAGGCAAAGGCGATAAAGGTGTGGCCGGAAATCGTTCCATGCCCCATGAACTCCTTGGTAAAATATGCTAAAAAAACGACAAAGCAAATGGACAAAATAGCATACCCCAGCTTGCGCCCGAAAACGTCCAGCCGCCTCTGCAGGGGCGTCATTTCCTCTTTGGCTTCTTTAATGAGCGAGGTTATTCTGCCGATCTGGGTCTGCATGCCGGTTGAAATGGCAACCGCAAGGGTGTTACCCGTAACAACTGCTGTTGAGGCAAAAAGCATATTGGTTTGCGAACCCATTTGCACGTCGGCATTTATGGGCGCATCGGTTTTTTCAACCGGAACACTCTCACCGGTGAGCGCAGACTCTTCAACCTTAAGGCGCACCGCATTGATTATCCTGCCGTCGGCCGGCACTTTATCACCTGCTTCAAGATAAAATATGTCACCCGGCACCAGGTATTTTGCATCAATCATTTTGCGAACGCCGTCACGGATTACGGTCGTCTGGATTGTTGTCATTTTTTTTAGTGATTCCAGAGATTTATGTGCGCTTAGTTCCTGGAAAAATCCAATAAAGGCATTGGAGAGCAGGATTATCAGAATAATGATCGAATCCACATATTCGCCGATAAGAAGGGAAAATACCACGGCAAACAGCAGGATATAGATAATAAAACTCTTGAATTGGTCGATAAAAACCAGCAAAGGATTTATCGAAGTGTCGACTTCCAGTTGGTTCAGGCCGTGCTGTTCCCTTCTGGCCTCAACCTCCTTCTCATCAAGCCCGTGCCGGGTAACTTTCAAATGCGATAAAACGGTTTCAATGGTTTCACGATAATAGATCATGTTTTCAGTTTCTTTCAAATAAATGGTAACACATCTCTATTCACTCGGTCGAATAGGTTGCTTTATTCCTCTTTTCAGACGGATCAGGACCACTTCTCCCCGGCAGCCGAACCGGACCGGAAGGCCGGAAGTGCCTAATCCTGAACTGGTATACCCCATCATGGAATCGAACTGCCATTGGCCATAGACCATTTTTCGGGGCACCCTGGCATGGGTGATCACCGGTCCGATTCCAGGAATCTGTACTTGGCCGCCATGGGTGTGGCCGCAGAGGTAGAGCTTGGGACCGAAGCCAACCGCAGCCTTGTAAATCGCCGGAGTATGGGCCGCCAGGATGGAAAAACCGTTTTCCGGAATACCAATAAATGCATCTTCAAGGTCATGACCCTCAAAGTAATAGGGATCATCCACGCCTGCGATCCATATTCGGTCTCCTGACCTCTCAATGACAGCATTATCATTAACCAAGAACCTTACCCCTGTTTTCCGCAGCGGGGTGACCATTTCCAGGCAGTCATGATTGCCCAGAACCGCAAAAATTCCGTCTTTGGGGCAGATATCGGCAAGCAGATTTTTGATGTTCTCTAAAGCTATAGAATAGGAACCCCAGGTTTCGGTCCGATAATCCCCGCCAAGGATGCAGAGATCCGGACTCAATTTATACACAATCTCCCTGGCCTTTTCAGTAATTCCCTCCATACAATCCAGGTGAAGGTCAGATATGAATAAGATCGTATATCGATCGAAGCCCGGGGGAAGGTCGGGGAAAACAAACTCCAGTTCCCTGCAATCTATATCCAAGGCGTTCTGCTTTCCTCGTTCATATAGCCCCAGGCCTTTGAACACTGTTTTCATGAAGAGGTGATAATACAGGGTCCGCTCTATGTTGATGATGGGATGAAAAGGATATCCGATCGTCTGACAACCACGCCACTCCCGGAACCGGGTCCTATACCTCAGTCGTCGAGTGTATCCTGCAAAGGGCTCTGATTTCAGAACCTGGTTCAGGAATTTGGCACCGGCATGGGCCGTGGCAACAAAAATCAGAACAATGAATATCCCGCCGACCAAGGAGACCTGGGCAATGGGGGCCAGGACTACCAAGGGCAATCCCCCTTCCAGGAACTGGTCCATGACAGGGAATTCCTGACCCTCGGTTTTGCCCATGCGCCGTTTAATAAAGCTGTTCAAAAGATCCCCGGCCATACTAAGTATCCCGATCGACACCCCAAACCATAGTGGCAGGTTTAGGATGAGGGCACCAGCACCGCCAGCCAAGACCCCTCCGACCACCCCCCGGACGGTTTTGTGGTTGCCCAGAAGAGGCTGTCCGTCACTGAGCTGTATACCCCTGTCAACCGGGGTATCCCATTTTTCCTCCATGAGATAGGCCAGAAAGACCGGTATCAGGTTGATTCCCCAAAGAAGAATTAAAAATTTAAGATTGGCAATCAGTATGTGACTCCTGAAAAGTATATTTGGACTGCTCAAGATTTTATTGAACGTATCCATTAAGCTTTTTTTAAAATTTTTACCACAACAAACAATGAAATCAGGCGATTGCTTTTTTCTAATTGCTTGTATATCGTTAATATAATTCACTAACAGAAAAATCAATACCACGAAGATAATCATGTCAGAAAAAATAGGAGCAACTGGCCATCGGTTAGATATGAGCAAAGATTGCCTATATTGCGTGAAATAAAAAATGCATCAGCTGCTGTTGAATTCAAACAAGGGTTGCATCTGTGCGACTTGGTGCTTCTGGTTCATGATACGGTTTTTGCTTCAGGAAAATAAGAATTATTACGGTATAATGATAATGTATTGAAAATATGATTTAATTTTATTTACCCTATGATTGTTCTTTGATGTGGCGTATTTTTTGCGTTAAGTTCTTCCCTGTGAGGTTGAGCAATTTTTTAATCCCAAAAGTAAAGGAGAGAAAGAAATGGAAAAAATATTAATTGTGGGTTGTAAAAAAGCGATGGATGATGTTTGCATCGGGTGCAGCAGATGCCTGGTGGGCTTTAACCGCAAAGAAGGTGAATTCGCGGCCTACAAAGACAAGGACGCTGAGATCATGGGGATGATCAATTGCGGTGATTGTCCCGGGGCAACTATTGTCACCCGGCTGGCCCAGGTGAGTCTGTGGAATAAACCCATGGGCGAAAAAGCAACCAAGGTTCATGTTGCCCCCTGTATCACTGATCACTGTCCCCATAAAGATACCATTATTCAAAAAATCAAAGCAAAATCAGGGATTGATGTGATCGAGGGTACTCATCCCTATAAGCCGGATAATATCTTTGCTTAATTAGGACTCAGGGGCTCAACCACATAGATGGGTGCAAAGGCTTTTTCCGATGTAATAAAGATGTTCCCATTTGTTTGGTCAAGCCCCAATGCCTCTGGCTGGATCATTATACAATCCAGGGGCCATGCTCATAATAGCAAGCCTGCACCTATGACCGGGATGAACAGCTTCTTCATTGGGTTTTCCTTAATAATGCTTCATAATATCGAGTGCCCGTTTGAGTCTTTGGCAGAAAAATTGGATGCACTCTTTTCTGAATGCAAGTCCCTTGAAATATTCCTGGGCCCCGCAGGTGATGGCGGGGCAGTCCACTTCCATTCCCATTGCTTCAAACGTGCTGCGCCAGCTCTGCTGTTCACCCATCAGGTCATCTTCCACATGTGTGCCGGCCAGAAACATCATGGGAATTAGGCGAATCCGGGTAAACGGTGTCCGTGCATGGTCTTTTTTGATCCGGCCGGCAACGCTTTGGATATTGGGAACCCCTTCAACCGTGGCCGCATAAACATTGTCATACATACCCGAGACAAGATCACTGATGCCTATATATATCATGTTCACCGGATCTGCCGCCAAAGGTGTGCCGTGCAGGGCAAGCAGGTTGATCTGGTTGTTCCCGGTAAGAAAATCCGCTGACACCTCTTTCAGGACGTCTTCGATGAAATTCCACCGGTGGCACAGGGTTTCACCCACTATCACGCGTAACCCGGGGAAATATAAAGACGACTCCCGGACCTGTTGATACTCTGTGCCGGGAAAAACCTGCAGGGGCTGAACAACGGCTTTGCGATACCCGTCAGACTCCACTTTGGCCAGGGTTTCCAGAAGACTTGGCAGCCCTCTTTTCCTGCGGATGATCTCGGATGTATATGCCCAGTATATCTGATGATCGGCAAAATTTTCGGCAAGCTGGGCTTCAACTTCGTCCATGGCTGCCTGACCTTTGGAAGAAGAGCCAAATGTTGCAATAATGATTGCCGGTTGATCTTGAAGTTTCGGCAGCCGCAATTTGCGGCCGATGTAACCATGCTGATGCATTTTATAATACCTCCACAATCTGTCTTAAATTTTGCTGCATGGCAGACTTGAATGCGGCATCGCCTGCCAAAAGTTTGTAAAGTTCCAGTTCCTCCCGTCGTTTTTTGAGCATGACATCCTCAAAAATTTTTTGAAATGCCAAAATTCGGGTCTGGGCATCCGGATTGTTTTTATATTTGTCATTAAAGTCAGGGTGGGCCTTGATGCTGTCTGCGATGCTCAAAAATTTTATCCTTTGCTCCTGGGGGGTTGCGCTCCAGCCCTGGAACCAGCGTTCATTGAAATTGCGGATGATTTCATCCAAGGGATCATGCTCGTCATCCCCGCCGTGGGCACCTCGGGGATTTGGGTTCTGGGGCTCAACGATGGTCTCTTCCTCATCCAGACGGATGGGGTGGTTTAATTTCACCCGCTGCAATCCATAGGAAGAGAGGTCAACCGAGTTGAGCAATTGATCAATTTCATCGGCCTTGGGGTCTTTGACGATTAATTTGGGGATTAAAAATTTTAGAAACCAGAATAATTTTTCCCATTCGATAATCTCAAAAGGCATGATGGCGGCCATCTGCCCGTAAATTTTGACAAACTGCTTGGCCTTGATCTTAAAGTCGGCCTTGTCTTGGTCTTCAAGTTCAAGTCCTTTGTTAAACCGATCTGCTGCAACATCAATAAAGGGGCTTAACTGGTGGGCATCGGCGTTGTTGAAATAGAGGACCACAAATTCTTCCACCTCCTGCTGTTCATAGACGCCCTGTCCATCCAAGGACTCTTTGAGCTCATGCAGGACATTGACATCCGTGGCCCGGGACAGGCTTGTGGCGGTATAGAAACGGTCAAAGGCGGTTTTGATATCTTCCACACTGTTGAAAAAATCGAGGATAAACAGATCTTCGGTCTTTTTGCCTAAGCTTGGTGCGGACCGGTTCAACCGCGACAGGGCCTGGACCGCCAGGACATCCTGCAGTTTTTTATCCACATACATGGCAGACAGCTTGGGCTGATCAAACCCGGTCAGATATTTGTTGGCCACCACCAGCAGGCGGTAATCTTCCCCATCGAACCGTTCCCTGGTTTCGCCGTCGCTGAATCCGTTCATCAGGCTTTCGGTATATTCAATGCCGTCCACCGCCTTGGCGCCGGAAAAGGCTATCAGCACCTTGCAGGGATTGCCCTTTTTATCCAATAGCCGGGTGACCGCGTTGTAATACCGGACGGCTGCTTCAATATTCTGGGTGATGACCATGCCCTTGGCTTTGCCTTTAAGCTTTTTCGCGTTCACGACCTGGGGGATAAAGTGGTCAAGGATCACCTCGGCCTTGATATCGATGGTCTGCTGGTGGCGTTCCACATAGGTACGCAGTTTTTTCTGGGCTTTCCGGGTGTTGAACAATGGATTATCCTGTATGGATTTCTGGATTTCGTAATAGCTTTTATAGGTGGTGTAATTGGCCAGGACATCCAGAATAAATCCCTCTTCAATGGCTTGTTTCATTGAATAGAGGTGGAAGGGCTTAAATTGCCCGTCAGCCTGTTTAACGCCGAACTTTTCAAGGGTAGTGTTTTTGGGGGTGGCGGTAAAGGCAAAATAAGAGGCATTGCCCCGCATTTTTCGTTCGGCCATGGCTTTGAGGATTTTGTCCTGGGCGTCCGGCACCTCATTTTCGCTGCCCCTTTCCTGCTCCCTTGCACTGCCCATGGCCCGGTTCATATTGTCATGGGCGGAACCGCTCTGGGAACTGTGGGCCTCGTCAATGATCACGGCAAAGTTTTTCCGGCTCAGATTACTGATCCCGTCCAGGATAAAGGGAAATTTCTGAATGGTTGTAATGATCACCTTTTTGCCCTGTTCCAGGGCCGCTTTTAAATCTGCGGCCCGGTATGCCGGGGCAATGATGTTTTTGACTTCGCAAAATTCTCTGATGGTCTCCCGCAACTGTTTATCCAGAAGACGCCGGTCCGTGACCACGATCACCGAATCAAACAGCGGGCGCTCCGGGTCCTTTGCGCCGGGGACCAGACCATGTTGCGGATAGGTCTCGATGAGCTGGTAGGCGGCCCAGGTGATGGAGTTGGATTTGCCGGACCCGGCCGAATGCTGGATCAGACAGGTCTGTCCCACCCCGTTCTCCGCCGCGTGGCCCACCAGTTTGCGCACCACATCCATCTGGTGGTACCTGGGGAAAAACAAGGTCCGCTTGTTCAGCGGATCTTTGGGTTTGCCGTCCAGCCGCACAAAATGCTCTAGGAGATTGGCAATGCTTGCCTTGCTGAACACCTCTTCCCAGAGGTAGGCGGATTTATGGCCGTTTGGATTGGGGGGATTGCCCGCACCCTGGTCATGCCCCTTGTTAAAGGGCAGGAAAAATGTGGAGGGTCCGGCAAGTTTGGTGGTCATATAGACCTCATCGGTATCCACGGCCATATGGACCAGGCACCGGCCGAACTGCAGCAGGGGCTGTTTGTTGTCCCGCCGGGTGCGATACTGTTTCTGGCCGTGGCATCTTGCGGTCTGGCCGGTCCAGGGGTTCTTCAATTCCAGGGTGGAAAAGGCAAGGCCGTTGATAAACAGCACAAGGTCTATGGATTCACCGGGGTTGTCCAGGGAGTAGTGGACCTGTCTTGTGGCACTGAAGACATTGCTTTGAAACTGCTCTTTGACCCGAAGGGCGGAGCTTGCCACAGGCGCGGGATAGAACAATGAAAAATAGGCATCATCCACGCCCAAGCCTTTTTTGAGCAGGTGCAAAAGCCCCTTGGTTTTGATCATCCGGTCCAGGCGCTCAAGGATCTTTCGCTGCCAGTCATCCGTTCCCGGCCGTTTCAGTTTTTTAAGTTCTTTTTCCTGGGTGTTTTCGAGAAAGGCCCAGAATTTTTTTTCATCCACGGCAAATTTCGGGTTGAAATGCTGGGGATATCCGATCTCATAGCCATGGTGGGTGTCAAAAGGGGTGCAGGTTTCGGCCACTTCGGCCGTATCCTGGCCTGCGGTTTTGAACTCACCTGATTTGAGGTCTTCGCGGCAGGTGCCGGTCAACTTTTTTTCAATGGCAGCTTCCAGGGCTTGTTCATTGGTTTGGCTGACCACGGTGACACTCCTTTCTTTATGGGTTTATTTTCAAAGCCGTAAAATTTTAAAAGAGGTTAAGATTAAAACCACGAAGGACACGAAGAGCACGAAGGTTAATGTGGTGATATCTTCGTGGACTTCGTGTGCTTCGTGGTGAAATGCTCAGCGTTTAAATTTATGACATTAGGTTTGTCCTTAGATATGCCTGAATGGATGGAGACTGAAAGCAATGGTAAATCATCCTGCCCAGGTTCCACACGCTCTTTGAACAATGTTCGATTGGCAACTATATTCCAATGCGCAGGTATCTGCCCAATCCATTCCACACCTGAATCGGCCATGGGAACATTGGGATCAAGGCCTTTTGTCACCGCAGTCTGAATTAAGATCTGCTTGCGCTCTTTGAGAAGCTGGATCTGCTTCTCCTTGATGGCAACGGCCTGGTCGATTTTTGCGGTTTTGCAGTCGAGGAAGTTGGCAATGTTGGTTTGTTCTTGAAAGGTAGGAAATGGAAATAGCACATTCTTAACGATAGCCACCGAAATGCCTGGTTGGGCGGCCGATTGAGATAGTCGATTAAAATCGGCTAATTTAATTAATTCTCCTAACCAAACTGTCCGGATGTTACAGATAGGATAAACAATTATGGCATGCTCAGAGGCGTAGAATTTCCCTGACGCATAATTCACGTTTCCACACAAAGCATCTTGGCGACCTATAAGTATGTAGTCACCATCATTTGTATATTTGTCGGTATATCCTCTAAATCCATTGCCACCAAAAACAGGGAAACCATTTTCTGTAAAACTCTCGGGTGAAATAGTTTCGCCACTTTGAAGTTTAGCAATATACTTTAAGGCCTTAACATCCCAATGCGCCGGAATTTCCCCAATCCACTCCACCCCAGAATTTTTATAAGCCTCATATCTCGGCATCACGGGCAAAAGCTCAGTCATGGTTCATCTCGTCAAGGCCCAGAATCTCGGCAATCAATCCCTCGGCCCGGTTCTCAAGGTCCAGGATATCTTGGGCCACCGCTTCCATGGACCGCAGGGGCTTATGGTGGTAGAAATATTTATTGAAACTGATCTCATAGCCGATTTTCACCGAATCCATATTGATCCAGGCCTCGGGTACATGGGGCAGGACCTCTGCCTTGAAAAATTCATGGATATCCCCTTGCAGGGGCACGGACTCATGGTCCCGCAGATCTGAACAGGGTTCAAAGATTCGGTACTCTCCCTTCTTGTCCGGCACAGGATAAAAACCAAAGTCCGGCAGGTCGGCTTGCCGGCACCCCAGATGATTCAGCAGGGTGTCAAGTTTGTCTCCCGACAGTTTGACCTTCTTTTTGACCACCCTGCGGGCGGTTTCATCGTACCGGGACACGGCAGTTAAAACGGCCTTTTTCTCCGGGGCAGACAATTTCAGGTTCAAGGTTTTCAGGGTGGCATCCACTTGGGACGTAAACCGGTTGAAATCCTTGGATTCATCTTGGCCCATGGCATCCATCAGCTCTTGGGCCGCGTCAATCAGGGCTTTTTGCTTTTTCCAGACATTCAAACTGAACAGTTTTTTGCGGCTCTTTGTGTTTAATGCAATGCCGTTGTCCTGGCAGAAGGCCAGGATCTTTTTTTCATGATCCGCAAGAAACCCTTGGGTATAAACGTCATCCCCCCACTGGGCATAGATCCATTCCATGGGGACGGCAAAGGCCTTGTCAAAACGCAGGGGCGCAATGCGCGCTTCCGTAAATTGTGCCGATCTTCTGTCCGGCCGCTCAACGGCGACCTTATAATATCCAAAGTCCCTGTTTTCAAACACTTTGGCCGCAATGCCGGTATCCTCGCCGTTTTTATCCTGTACCGGTTCAATGGGCTGCATTTTGGCACAGGCCCCGGCAATCTGCCGGATATGCTCAGCGGAAAACTCGCAGTTTTTGTTCCCCAGGTTTTTTCTCAATTTCTGAAAACACCTGGATGCGTCAACCAGCAGGACCTTTCCTTGTTTCTCGTCACACTTGTTGTTGGACAAAAGCCAGATATAAGTGGTGATGCCGGTGTTGTAAAACAGGTTATTGGGCAATTGGATAACGGCTTCCAGCAGATCGTTCTCAATGATGTGGCGGCGAATATTGCTCTCACCGCTTCCCGCATCCCCGGTGAACAGGGAAGATCCGTTGTGAACCGAGGCGATTCTCGACCCGAACACGTTTTGGTCCGGCGTCTTCATTTTACTGACCATCTCCATGAGGAACAGAAGCTGGCCGTCACTGGACCGGGGTGCGGCGTCCACTTCCATAGGGTCGCCCCAATAGTTTTTCAGGGTCACCTTGAACCGGGGGTCAATGATGTTGGCCCCGTCCTTGATAAATTTCTGCTCACTGGCCCAGCTTTTCCCGTAGGGCGGATTGGAGAGCATGAAATCAAAGCGCGTCCTGAAAATTCATCCGTGGAAAGGGTGGAGTTGGGGCGGATAAAGCCCGGATCGTTTCCCTTGATCATCATGTCTGATTTGCAGATGGCATAGGTTTCGTCATTGATCTCTTTGCCGTACAGGTAAATATACCCGTCATCGGCCTGCCGCCCTGTTTCCCGTTTAATAAACGCCTGGGATTCCGTGAGCATCCCACCGGACCCGCAGGCCGGGTCATAGATGGTGATCACCGGCGGCATCCGGTCCTTTACCGGTTCAAAAACCAGGCGGGTCATCAGCTCAATCACTTCCCTGGGCGTAAAATGCTCGCCCGCCTCTTCATTGTTCTCTTCGTTGAATTTGCGGATCAGCTCTTCAAACACATATCCCATGCCCAGGTTGCTTAAGGGCGGCATGGGGTTGCCGTCCGGGTCCAATTTTTCCTGGGGGGTGAGGTTTAGATAGGGAGAGGTGAATTTTTCCAGGACATCCAGCAGCACGTCCTTGGCCGCCATATGGCGGATCTGGGCCTTGAGGTTGAATTTTTCAATGATCTCCTTAACGTTGGCGGAAAATCCAGAAAGATACTCCTCCACATTGGCTTTTAAAACCTGCTGGTTGTTGCCGGCCACGGCGAACAGCTTTTTCAGGGTCCATTTGCTGGTATTGTAAAAGACAAAGCCTGCGGCATCTTCAAGGCCCTTGCCGTCCAGCTCCACCAGCCCCATTTGATTTTTTTGAAAGTCCACTTCCCTGAGTACGGCTTCCTTGGACGGTTCCAGCAGGCTGTCCAGGCGTCGCAGCACCACCATCGGCAAAATAACATCCCGGTATTTTCCCCGGACATAAATGTCCCTGAGACAGTCATCCGCAATGGACCAGATAAAGGATACAATCTTGTTGTGTACAGCGTGATTCATTTGCTTTTGCTCCAGGCGGGCCGTATGTTAAATAATTGGGCCGGAATGAAAATAAATGCCAATTGATTCCCGGCTAAACGTTTATCATTCGCCAGTGGATGAGTACAGGATTTAATTTTATCACAAAGACCACGAAGATATCAGCGTACTGACAAATGCGTCCAAAAGAGCTTAACCTGGGAGCACGGGCGGATATAAAAAAGAGGGCAAGTTATTTAGGGGATATTCCCAATTGTTTTACTTCAAAGATTTCCTTTGATAAGGGTTTGTGATAATAAAATTGTATAAAGGAGAAAGTCAACGAGTTAATTTTTTGTAAAAAATGGAAGATAGATCAGTGAAGTCAACAAAATTCTGCACCCAGTGCGGCCATCCCATAACCCGGCAAATCCCCCAGAACGATGACCATGTCCGCGCGGTGTGCTCCTCATGCGGCCATGTTCACTATGAAAATCCCAAAATGGTTGTGGGCACGATTCCTGTTTTCCAGGACAGGATTTTAATGTGCAAACGCAATATCGACCCCCGAAAAGGGTGCTGGACCCTTCCTGCCGGATATCTTGAAAATGAGGAATCCGTCCAGCAGGGTGCAGTACGTGAGACATTGGAGGAGACCCGGGCCCAGGTTCGAATTTTATCGCCCTACAGGATGTTTAATATCCTTTTTGTGGACCAGATTTACATGATGTTTATTGCTGAACTATTATCCCAGGACTTTGGCCCTACCACGGAAAGCACTGATGTTCGCCTGTTTTCCCAATCAAATATCCCATGGAACGAAATTGCCTTTGACGTGATCCGTCAGACCTTGGAAGACTATTTCACGGACCGCAAAAATGCCGGAGAACATGAATTTAACCCTGAGTCTTTCATGTTCAAGATCAAAGACCTTGAGTTTTCACCGTTCAATGGGGGTGTGCTATGTCATAAGTCATTTTAATTTTGGTCTGCAAAGATATATAATTTGATATCCGGGAGTTTTCAGTATTGACCAGCTAATACAGCCACGGGATGACCTGATCTATCAAAATCCAGGCACCTTTCTTTCATCCCCCAACAATGGCCTCCACCCCGGAAACGATATCCAATAACTCCCCGGTAATTGCTCCCTGTCGAGTGGTGCGGAACTCAGACTCAAGGAGATTATTAACTAAGCGGGTCAACGATGCGTCCGATTAGCGCATCCCCCACGGGGACGCTCAATACTGTGCCTTACGGAACCGCCTCATCCCCGGCCTTCAGCCGGGTATTGGCCGCCAGCAGCGCTACGCCGATGGCGTCCGGCAACAAATCAAGCGCCATGCCCGGAATATTGTTGCCCAGCGTAATCAGCTCCTCTGAACGCACCGAGCCAAACCCCTGCACCTGTGCCAAGCCACGCGCCACGGATAAAACCCGGCCAACTTCATTTTTTTTTCTTTGGTTTTTCCAGATAATCGACACCTTCCTCGTAAAGGTCCTTGAGCTTGGCCTCAATTGCTGTACACAATGTCTTGATTACTTTGATACGGGCAAAATATTTATCATTGGCCTCTATCAGGGTCCATGGGGCATAATCTGTGCTGGTCCTGTCCACCATATCCGTAACCGCCAGTTCGTACTGTTCCCATTTTTTTCGATTACGCCAGTCTTCTTCCGTGATTTTGAACCGCTTGAAGCCGGTTTGCTCTCTAGTATGAAATCTTTCCAACTGCTCTTCTTGGGTGATAGCCAACCAGAACTTGACTACCACCATGCGATGGCGGGTGATCTGTAACTCAAACTCGTTGATTTCATTGTAGGCCCGCATCCAGTCAGCCTCCGAACAGAATTGCTCCACCCGTTCCACCAGTACTCGGCCATACCAGGAGCGGTCAAATATAGTTACGCGGCCTTTACGGGGCAGATGCCGCCAGAATCTCCAGAGATACGGCTGCTCTCTTTCCTCCTCTGTCGGTGCGGCAATGGGGATAACCTGATACCCGCGTGCATCAAGCGCCCCTGTGATACGACGTATGGCCCCTCCCTTTCCTGCGGCGTCATTTCCCTCGAACACGGCTATGACTGAGGTGTATTTAAACTTTGGATCCCTGATCAGCAGGTTCAGTTTTCTCTGGTACTTTATCAACTTTTCCAGGTACTCCTCCTTCGTTAGGGATTGCGTCATATCTAACGTCTTCAGCACGTTGACATTATCAATGGACGGCATAAGAGGAGGGGCGAGGATTTCCGGAGAAGGCTGAGCATCCCTGTCCAATCGTTCCCGAATCGCGGTAAGGATCAGCTTGCCGACGGTTAAGTTCCGGTAGCGGGCATCCGCTCCTTCAATGATCAGCCAGGGCGCTTCAGCGGTTGAGGTCTGACGAATAACCTTTTCGTGAACTTTACGAAACTTGTCGTAGTGCTTGAAATGCTTCCAGTCACGCTTGGTGACCTTCCAACGCGTCAATGGGTCTTTCTCAAGCGCTTGCAGTCGTTTTTTCTGCTCTTCCCTGGAAAGATGAAACCAGAATTTAATGACCAGTGCACCCTCATTTACCAACATCTTTTCTAACTTTATTGCCCGACCCATGCTCTGTTCCAGATCCGCATCATTTGTTCTGCCATAGGCCCTGTTCAGAATCGGCCATGTGTACCACGACCCCAGGAAAACACCAATTTTACCTTTTGGCGGAAGGGCTCTCCAGAACCGCCACATCATAGGTCGATCCAGTTCCTCGTCCGTGGGTTCGCCCATGCCGTGAGTTTGAATAAAGCGGGGATCCATCCATTCGTTCAACAGATTCACTGTGGCCCCGCGCCCTGCACCGTCCAATCCGCCCACCAGGATAATCACTGGAAAAGAGGATGATTCGTTCAATTCCAACTGCACGTTGAGAAGTTCTTCACGCAGGGCAGGCTCTTCTTTTTTGTAGTCGGATTTGGATATTTTATGTCCCAACTCGGCGGATTCAAACATAAGGTCCTTCATTTACGTCAGTTGAATTTCATTTATCTCATGTGAAAGCTCTAAGTCGCATTCGTCATTTCAGTTTTAGGTCTGTGGGGCCGTCATCATTGTCAAACCATTTAATTTCAACTTCAAGGCTGTGTTGAACGCCCTTCTTTTTTGTTTGTTCATCCTCCGCCTGTATTTCCAGGATCAGGTTTTGGGGTATTTGAAGGGTTAGTTCTTCGGAACCTTTACTTAATACAATGGTGCCTTGTGAAACTTTGTCGGCAAGTTGATGTAAAAAAGTACTCAGGTCCGTCCTGTTTTTTTTCTCCTGGCTTTTAAACAAACGAGTTTCTTTTCCCATGACTCCTCCGAAAATAGAATATAAAATATTGATAATTTGTTTTATGGTCAATGGCTTTTTGTTCAATTTTTTGGCCTGCTGAAATTGACCGGAATGCTTTAGACACCCCAAATTAAACGTATACAAATTTAAAAGGCTTTGCAAGTCTTAGCGGTTGTTTGGTGGGGAAAAATTTGAACAAAGCGCACACCTACTGATTCGGGGGGAGAGCGAATTTTCAAAGTTCCCCAGAGATGATACAATTTTTTGTGTGAAAGGGTTCATGACCCCTGATTTCTCCCTCGGATAAAATGAGCGACCCGGGAACGTGTCCGGTAATATCTACAGTCATCCCAAGCCCCAGGCAGACAGTAAGATTAGAATTTACCTTTGAGCATGTCGCCAAGCCCGGCAAAAGGATTGGTGGTGCCCCAGGAGTCTGAGGTGCTCCCGGCCACTTCATCGGAATAGGCATCGGCGACCTGGTCCCGGGAATGTTCGTTGTCGTGGCAATAGATACAAAGTAATTCCCAGTTGCTCCCATCAGGCGGGTTGTTGTCGTGGTTATGGTCTTTATGGTGAATAGTGAGTTCCTTGACTCGTTTGCCTTCAAACTCACGGCCACAATGGGCACAGACCCAGGGGAGCATCTTAAGCGCCCGCTCCCTGTAACCGGCCTGGCGGGACTGTTGCTCTTCCAATACTTTCTGAACACGGTTTTCTTTTTTGTTTGCCATATAATCTACTCCTGTTTTTTCAATTGGCGTTTGGACAAAAATTGCCAACCGATTTAGTTGGTGATGACAAGTTTTATTTTATCAACTTATTTGATCCACTACCTTTTTTGGGGGTTAACGCCTAAATGCACCAGCTTGTCTGGTGCATTTAATTAATTTTCTTCTTAAAAATAAAATATGGAGAATAGATGATCGTTAGCCATCTGAGTATTAGCTTACTCTCCATTCCAGTGTGCCCATACGGGCTGATTCAGCAACAACTGGGTGGGCATCAATTGGTTTAAGCAGTTGGCGAAGCTTTTGCCTAACATTCGCGGGATTAATCGCACGAGGGAATCGTTTAGAATGCTTGGCTGGCTGTTCAAGGTGCAGGATAACTCGCAAACGCGTCGCCTTGTTGATTTCGTGTGCAATAGACTTTTCAGTTGCGTCATCAGCATTTACTTTTGTCGGCAATAGAGCCGCCAACGTATCAAATATTTTATGCGCAACCTCGTCAGCAATATCAATCGGCTTAGTTCGTTGATGAACACGATAGTCTTTCACCTCGATTAACCAAGCCGTTTTTTCCGGACCAATTGCCAGCAGGTCAAGGGACTTAATGCCGCTCCACATACGAGAGAAACGATTGCGATAAAAAGACCAATCATCATATTTGCTTACATGCCAGTCGTCAGGAAAATCGAAATTAATTCCATCCACTAAGAGTCGTTGCATTTTAGTTCTCGTCCTTCATAAATCGATCCGATTGTTCCAATTCCTCATCAAGTGAGGCAATGTCACCGATGTCATCCATAGTTGGCCCCTGAAGCACTGAAACTTCATCAGCCTCTTTATGTAGTCCGAAAAACATGGGTTTAATTGAACGGTATTTTTTCTGAGACAGCAGTATTTCAAGCTCTCGCAGCAGAAATAGACTATGGGTTGCAATGAATATTTGAATGCCGTTGTTGCTTAAATCAAGAATGCTTTTTGCAACACGCGTTATGAGCCGAGGATTAAGATTTGCCTCAGGCTCATCCCAGAACAAATAACCTTTGTTCATTAGCACGCCCGTGGCGATAAGGCGCGCCAGCATTCCCAATTTCCGCAACCCTTCCGCCACAAGTGGCATCTCCATGCGCCCGTTGGAATTCTTCAAGTAGAAACGTCCCGATTTATCGAGCTCAATAGAACCTTCCATAGCTTCTTCCAAAGGGGAAAGAAGCTCACGAATAACTTTTTCAGTGGGGCCTCTTTTTATCAATGTTCCCAATAACAGACAAGCATCTCGCCATGTTTCCTCAAATTCCAAATAATGCCCTTCATATACGGAAACAAAATTCGGATAAATTGTCAGAAGTTCTCTTGTTGGCAAGTATACCGGGGAGGTATCTCCCCATTGTTGTGGTAGAGTTTCAATGCTTACTTCTGTCTTGCTGTTAGTTGCAAAAGAAAAAGCAACATTATTGACGTTATTGAAGAATGAGATTTGAACATGGCAGCGTTCCCTGCCTTGCTTGCGTCTTGCAAGTCGACCCAAAGATTCAGGTCGGAAAACTCCTATTAATTTGTCGGCTATTCTTACTTGTAAAGACGCTTTTGTCGGTTCTCTTGAATGTGGTTTACTTCCTTCAGTACAAACCGAAACTATTGAATAGACCATTTTCAACAAGTGGGTCTTGCCCGTGCCATTTTCGCCGACAATAACATTAAGGTTTTTGCTAAACTTCAGATTTGAATCTGAGAAGACTGTCAAATTTTTAATTGCCATTTCCTTGAGCATTATTTACCTCCCTATAAATCAAGCTCTTTTGATCCTCGCACATATCCCGCTTCATAGGGATCGGATTCAATCATTGGTCATAAGATTGTCTCATTGTTGTTGCTACGTTACCTCACAAGCCCACCTCTTTAATTTGACTTTGGGGATTACCCCTATTAAACATTCCCTGTTGAAAAGTGCAACAATCAATTCTACGGCTGTATATTGAAATGCCAAAAGATGTCAACGAATAAGGATAGATATGGACGCTCAAATCATCTACGCAAAAAAGATCTCTTCCCAGGAAGAGAATACGCTGTCACCTCAAATTATGAAAGATCACTTTCATACTGCCATAGAAATTAATCACATATTGGCTGGAGAACATAAGCGGGCCGCATATTTTTTTATTGATCCCCTCCTTAACTCATTTGAAGCGGTCAACGGTTTTTATTTCGGAATCCTTGGGTGCGATACCATAAAAAAGATGAATACGTATAAAACAGGGGCAGGGCCTATCCAGGCGATTACTGATGCCGGTGAATTGATAAAAAATGACCTGTATGACGCAATTTTCATCTTCGGTTATGAGCCCCTGCTCTCTGATACGCGGAACTATGGCAAGAATGGAATAAAAAAAGCCATGGAGATATTTGAAGATTTCACTCTTATTCAATGCTATGATCTTCTTGCTCGCCAGCTTTGCAGGGAGACAAACATTTCCGATGATGAATTCCATAAATTGGCCGATGGTCTTTTTGAGAATTATTCCCGCACCTTTCAGAACAAATCAGGAACCCTGCTTAATTCATCACGGGGAAAGATCCTGCATGATCTGGGAACAGATCTTTTTTGCCTGACCGATTGCGCAAATACGAATATCGATTTTGCCGGAGGCCTCATTGTCGCCAATCATAGTACCGCTGAATTACTGAACATTCTCAACAATAGGCGGATTAAGGTATCGGGTTCAAAATATTCTGTCGTAAAGGGCTCCCCAAAAGCGGTCGGCAGTATAACCGGCGAAGGCAACAACCTGTTCCCTCACCTTAAAGATGCATTCCTGCTGGCCCAGGCAGAATCCAAAATAGATATCATCCTGGAATTTCAAAAGAAAACCCTTTTGCTGGAAGCCTATACCTGCTATCCGCCCATACCGATCGCGTTATTATTGGCCGCAGGTTTTGTAAGTAACATCAATGAAATCGGTGATTTTCTTAAACACCACGAGATAACGGTTACCGGAGGAATGAACCTGGCCAGAGCTCCGTGGAACAATCCGGCGTTGAACGGGTTAATCGCAGTTACAGAGCAGCTTGTCAAAGGTCATGCGCAGTATGGCGTGGTTCATGGCAACGGAGGAATCGGTGAAGCCCAGGGCATAACGGTCTTGGAAGGCTTCCATGGGTACGAATCATACTGAACCCGGTAGTGACTGTTTGATTTTTTTTGCTCTCTTTTTAGGCTGGGAGGCTGCCTGATCAGCCGATTCAGGCCCTTCCAGCAAAACCTCGTATGCTTTCCAAGATCGCCGTTCAGCCTGGCTTGAGACCGGTTTGCTTTGCCTGCAAAACCTTTCAACCACTATAATTTTATACGCATTTTTATATGATTTTTATCGCGTTGTTTTATTTTTGATATTCAAATAAACACTTTCAATATAAACCAAATGCAAAACATCGCATTTTTATCGTGGTTAGGGTTTTTAAATGGGCGGAAGCGAATAGAAAATGGATAAAATTACCGAAAAAATAAAAGTCAGACCTGAAAATTCACACGCCCCTGGTATTCAGGTCAGGAATATCCTCTTTGTTTCGGCGCCTTACCAATTGCCGGGACTCAAAGCGGATATTGACCCATCGCCCTGGAAGATCACCTACGCTGTTTCTATGGAAGAGGCTGCCGCACTGCTCCGCAAGGCAGATTTTAACCTCGTTTTTATTGAAATGCAGACCCTGGATGACAAAACAGGAATCACGATACAGCATCTCAAGGGCCTTTGCCCCGGCCTGCCGGTAATTGTTCTGGCGCCACCGGGCCACTGCAAAAACCGGTTTTTGGAACGGGATGCGGATCACATCTTTATCTGGTCCGGGACACCTGAGATTTTCCATGCCATGGTCCGCTTCATTGAGGACCAGCGCTGCAAGGATACCACCCGCCGTGCAGTTCTTCTTGTGGAGGACAGCCTTGAATACGCCTCGTTTTTCCTTCCCGCGGTATACAAAGGAATAGATACGGCTTTTCCCGGGGCCAGGCCTCCCAGGCTTGTCCTGGCCGGGTCTCATGAAACAGCCATGGCCCGGTTCCGTGAATTGGGAAACCGCCTTGAATGTGTCCTTTCCGATACCCGGCTTCCCTGGCAGGGAAGAGAGGCGTCCGGGGCCGGCATTGACATCCTGTCAGCCATTCGCAGGGAAATGCCTGAACTTCCCATCATGCTCATGAGTGCCGAAGGTGCAAACAAAACAAGGGCGGAAAGCATCCCGGCGCCTTTTTTGGATAAAAATGCCAAACATCTGGGCCCCAACCTCCATGAGTTTTTCCGCAGCCTGGCAGCGAACCCCGCGGTTGGGGGACGAAACACCCTTCCCAAAGACCCGTATCCTGTGCAAACATGCCCTGCCGGGTTTACCAGAGTCGGAAACGGATCCATCGGTGGTAAGGCCAGGGGCATGGCCTTTCTGGCCCAGACCCTTAACCGCCGTCCCGACCTTGGAGCGGCCTATCCGGAAATGACCGTCAACATCCCTGACACCCTGATCCTCTGTACAGACATTTTTGAGGATTTTGTCCGTGACAACGGGTTGGCAAGATTTACCGGCCGCCCGCTGGCGGATCTGGTCCAGGCGTTCATTGACGCCCCTTTGACCCGGGAGGTGCTCCGGCATTTGGAAACCTATCTTGCCGGTACGTGTGCCCCTCTGGCCGTTCGCTCCTCCAGCCTTCTGGAAGATGCCGTGACCCGTCCCTGCGCCGGCTTGTACAAAACTTATATGATCCCGAATAACCATGCCGACCCTGATCTCCGGCTGTCCCATCTTGCCACCGCAGTCAAGCTGGTCTATGCCTCTGCATACTATAAAAATGCGAGGGCCTTTGTACGCAGCACAACGGTCCACCCCTTCAGGGACAGCATGGCAGTTATGATCCAGGAAACAGCCGGCAGCCGGCATGGAGATTTTTTCTACCCGGCCATCTCGGGCACGGCCCAATCCCTGAATTTTTACCCTGCGGCCAATGCCAAAGCCGATGAGGGTGTCTTGAACCTGGCATTGGGTTTAGGTCATACCCTGGCCCAGGGGGAGCAGAGTTTCAGGGTTTTTCCCAAGCATCCCCAGGCCACGCCCCAATTTTCCGGAGTCCGGGATTTTCTGGAAAAAACACAGAATCGTTTTTATGCACTCAGAATGGCAGGTTATCCGGAGACCCTGTGCTTCGGTATTTGCTCCAACCTGGAGCGTCGAGACCTGTCCCAGGCTTTAAATGAGGCCCCTGTCAAAGCTCTGGCCTCCACCTATATGCCTGCCGAAGACCGGATTCGGGATACCTGGCACTGCCGGGGGCCTAAAGTGATCACTTTTGCCCAGGTTTTGAAATACGGGGCTCCGCCCCTTACCGCCCTGGTGAACGATCTCATGACGGCTTTAGCTCTTGAGGCCGGCGGCCCAATAGAGCTGGAGTTTGCCGCCGATCTTCCGGACAGATCTGGCAAACCCTGGAAAATCTCCCTGCTCCAGGTCCGGCCCATGTCAAGTCCACGGGACACCAGCCTGATCACCAAAGCAGATCTTGACGAAGCGGTCTGCGTCTCCACCTCGGCTTTGGGGAACTGCACTCTGGACACTATCCGGGACATCATCTATGTCAACCCGGACGTTTTTGAGGGGGACAAGACCCGGGATATGGCACAGCAGATCAGCCGCATTAATGCGGAACTGGCCAAAACCAACCGCCGGTTTCTGCTGGCCGGTCCGGGGCGATGGGGGTCATCGGATCCCTGGCTGGGCATCCCTGTGGATTGGCAGCAGATTTCCGGTGCCGGTGCCATCGTGGAAATCCGGGACGGCACCATCCATGCCGATGCCTCCTGGGGTTCCCATTTTTTCAACACCATCACTGCCCAGGGTGTTCCCTATATCACGGTGAATCCTGGGGCTTGTGACCGAATCGACCTGGAACATCTGGCCGGCTGCCGCACTGTCCGGGATGAGGGATTCATTCGTCACATGCGCCTGAATCGTCCCCTGCTGATTAAAGTGGATGGAAAACATTCCCGTGGTGTCATCATTGACGCAGGAAAAGCAGACAATCACATACAGGACCAATGAGTTCCCCTCGGCTGATTTCTTTTACGGATAATGCCTAACAATTTGACCTCATTCATCCAATTTACAATACTCACATTTCAAAGGAAAGGTAGACCATGTCAGAAGAATTGAATAAAATCATAGCCAAAGACCCCGATCAGAAAGAGTTCCACCAGGCCGTCCGGGAAGTGCTCGAAACCGTGCAGCCCGTGCTGGACCGCAACATCGAATACCGCAAAGCCAAAATTATAGAGCGCCTGGCCGAGCCTGAACGGGTGGTCATGTTCCGGGTGCCCTGGATGGACGACACCGGCACCGTCCAGGTTAACCGCGGTTATCGCATCGGAATGAATTCGGCCATCGGTCCCTACAAGGGCGGGCTGCGTTTCCACCCTTCGGTGAATCTGTCCATACTCAAATTCCTGGCTTTCGAGCAGGTTTTTAAAAACGCCCTGACCACCCTGCCCATAGGCGGCGGCAAAGGTGGCTCAGACTTTGACCCCAAAGGAAAATCAGACAATGAAGTCATGCGTTTCTGCCAGTCTTTCATGTCCGAACTTTACCGCCACATCGGCCCCAACACCGACGTTCCCGCCGGGGATATCGGCGTGGGCGGCAGGGAAATCGGTTATCTTTTCGGACAGTATAAACGACTGAGCAATGAATTCTCCTCAGTGCTCACGGGCAAGGGCCTGGACTGGGGCGGCAGCCTCATCCGGCCGGAAGCCACGGGCTACGGTGCGGTCTATTTTGCAGCTGAAATGCTGGCCACCCGCAATGGCAGCATGGAAGGCAAAACCTGCCTGGTTTCTGGTTCCGGCAACGTGGCCCAGTACACCGTGGAAAAAATTCTGGACCTGGGGGGGAAAGTCGTCACCATGTCGGACTCCTCCGGGTTCATCTACGACGAAACAGGTATTGACCGGGAAAAACTGGCCTGGGTCATGGAGCTGAAAGAGGTCAGGCGGGGTCGAATTAAGGAATACGCGGAAAAATATCCGGAAGCCGTATACACTCAAACAGATGCCGCCCTGGATTACAATCCCTTGTGGAACATCAAGGCCGACTGCGCCTTCCCCTCTGCCACCCAGAACGAAATTAACAGCAAGGATGGGCGTAACCTCATTGAAAACGGGGTCTTTTTAATCTCCGAAGGGGCCAACATGCCCTCCAGCCCGGAAGCTGTCGACCTTTTTGTGGATCGCAAAATCCTCTACGCCCCCGGTAAAGCGGCCAATGCCGGCGGGGTGGCGGTTTCCGGCCTGGAGATGTCCCAGAATGCCGTACGCATGTCCTGGAACCGGAAAAAAGTGGACAGGCGCCTGTATGGCATCATGAAATCCATCCATAAATCCTGCGTGGACGCCTGTGAGGAATACGGCGAGAAGGGCAACTACGTGGCCGGGGCCAACATTGCCGGTTTTACAAAAGTGGTCAACGCCATGCTGGATCAGGGTCTTGTATAGCCCTTAAATTCCTGCTATATCCGAATTTATATCAGCATCAGCCGCCCTGTTTGTATCGGGCGGCTGGAAAAATTTAGGAGGGAGGAAGTGGGGCATACTGTGGAGCAGCCAGATATCGAAAGCCTGGTCCGCCGCAACCGGGAGCTTGAACAATTGGAGCAGGACCACCGGCGCATGGAGTTAATCTTCAAGCAGCAGGCTCATAATCTCCAGGAACGTATGAAGGAAATCAACTGCCTGTACGGTATTTCCAAGATCCTGGAACAGACCGGGCTCTCCCTGGAAGAGACCTTCCAGAAGGTGGTCAATATCATTCCTCCCTCCTGGCAGTACCCGGAGATCACATGCGCCCAGCTCCTCATCAATGACCAGAGTTTTCGTACCAAAAATTACAAAAACACCTTTTGGAAACAGCAGGCCGAAATCATTGCCTACGGTGAACCCATGGGCATCCTCACGGTCTGTTATCTGGAAAAGCGCCCCGACCTTGACGAGGGCGCATTTCTGGCTGAAGAACGGTCGCTGATCAATGCTATAGCCGAACATCTCGGCCGGACGATAGAGCGGAAAATGGCGGAAAACGAACTGCGGGAATCCCGGCGCAAGCTCAAGGAACAGAACCAGCAGCTCAAGGAAAAAAATATTGCCCTGCGAGAAGTGATGAGTCAACTGCGCGAGGAAAAAGCAGATCTGGAAGAGCGGGTTCTGGCCAATGTGGAAAATATGCTGCTGCCCCTGGTTAAAAAAATGGGAGACCGGGGATCGGACCTGGATAAAGACTACCTGCGACTGCTGGAAGAAAACATCGCCCAGCTGACCTCTTCCTTTGGTTCCAAAATCTGTCACCTCAACCAACGCCTCACGCCCAGGGAAAGCGAAATCTGCAATATGATCCGCGCCGGCCTGGGTTCCAAGGAGATAGGAAAAATGCTCAACATCTCCTACCGCAGTGTGGAAACTTATAGAAACCACATCCGCAAAAAGCTGGGCATCACCAATAAAAAAATTAACCTGACATCTTACCTGTCCGGCCTGTAATCCGCATGGAGGAACACCCATGGGCAACCTGATGCCCGATATCAGCCACTGCCCCCATATCATTGACCGCGCCGATGCACTCAACCTCAACATCAGGATTCTCTACGAAGCGGTCATTGATCTTTCCGCCCAGGGCCTGATCACGGCCCATTGCATCAATATGGCCGCAGGTATCCTGCTCAATGATTTGGGGCTCCCCAGCTATTTTTTCGAAAATATCACCAAGGACTCCCTCAAGCAGATCCTATCCTCCATTGCCTCCAGCATCGCCGTCCAGGATGGCCGGGTCGTCCTGGTGGGGCGGGTGGCACACATCGACTTTGACCTGGGGCAGGGCAGTGAGGTCCAGCGGGTCCGCATCGCCACCCGGGAAACCCGGGACGCCATGGAAAAACTTATGGAAAACATGATATCCGGCCATCGCAGGGAATATTACTACAGCCGGGAAAATGAATACTACACCTATATTTTCCGGCCGGAGACGGTAAACGATTTCACCAAACATGAGTTCAAGGCATCTCCCTTTCTTTTCAACCTTGCCGGGGATTACACCGCAACCCCGGAATCCACCCGCATGAGGTATGAAGACTTTCTAAGGAATTGCAAGATATCGGTGACGCCCCTGGTGGAAGCCTTCAATCTGCCGGCCACTGCGGAAACCCGGATCATGTTCAACTCGGATTTCGCCACCCCCCAAATCCCAATTTTCCGGCAGTTACTCAAAGACCACGGCTTCAGCCTCATGCGGGCCTATTGGGAACCCTATTGGGGCGGCACCGATGTTCCCACGTCTATCTGCTCCCTCTATATCCGGGGAGAAATTTCACGGACCCAGGAAAATCAACTCATTCGGGACATTCAGGATTTTTTGGCCTTTGATGTGGGCCCTGTCACTAAACTTTATGTGGAAGGAAAGCTGACCTACAAGGAAATGCTTTTTGCCGGCAATGCCATTGATTTTGCACGGATATTCATCTTCTCGGAAAGCAAGGCCCAAAGTGATTCTGCCATTATGTCCCGCCTGGATGACAGGGCCTGTGAAGAGGCTTTTGCCGCCCGGATCCACGAGGCCGCCCGCGCCGCCTTTGACATCCGAACCATTGAGGCCGCTGTTACGGCCCACCCCGGCCTGCTTAAAGCCTTATATGAATTATTTGCCCTTTGTTTTGATCCGACCACGGCCTCGCTTCGGTCGATAGCGGATGTCACAAAACAACTTGAGACGTTCCATCAAATGTGCCGGAGCCGCCTCACAGAACACCCCACAGCCCTGCAGGTGTTCCGGTTCATGGCAAAGCTTGTGACCAACTGCCAAAAGACCAATTTTTATACCCCGGGTAAACGGGCTTACAGCTTTCGCCTGGACAGCGGTATCCTGGACCCCCTGGTATATAACCGGCCTGTTTACGGGATTTTTTTTATCAACGGCCACTATGCCGCAGGCATCCACATGCGGTCTGCCGACATTGCCCGGGGCGGTCTGCGCCTGGTAACAGGTGGGGCTGCGGCCCACGAAAGGCAGATCGAAAATGCGGCCCTGCTCAGCTTTATCCTGGGGCCCCGGGACCGGCGGCTTAAGCATAAGGACATCTGCGAGGACGGCGCTGCAGGTGTAATCGTTCTCCATCCAATCTACTGTGAATATTCCAGGGATGCAGTATTGGATTTCATCGAAGGTATCCTGGATATCACCCTCCCCAATGAACATGTAATGGATTATTACGGCCGCCCTGAAATACTTTTTTTCGAACCGGATCGGGGCACGGCAGGTCTGATGTATACCGTGGCCCTCCGGGCAAAGGAGCGGGGCTATCCCCACTGGCGGACCATTGCCACCGAAAAGGGCTGCGGTATCCTCCACGATAATTACGGTCTTTTGGACAACGGCAAGCTGTTCGCGCTGCTTCCGGCCGCGAACGGCCTCAGCGACCTGCAAGTCGATGGAAAGTCCCAGCTGGGCACCAAAGATCTGGAGAGAGTTAGGAAAAATATCAGTGGGAAAATTAAAACCCTGGGCATGACCACGACGGCTATGATGGCGGCCTTCCGCACCCTGATTCACCACCATGATATCCGGGAAAAAGATCTTAATCTTATGGTCATCGGCGGACCCGGCGGCCGGTTGGGGGGAAATGAACTGATCTGCTGCCGGAGCCGGATTTGCCTGGCCATAGACAACGAAGGCGTCCTCTTTGATCCCACCGGCCTGGATCCAGGTGAATTGGAAAAATTGGTCTTAGCCGCCCGTACCGGCATCGCCGCGGGCACTATGGCCTTTCCTGCGGACATGCTATCCCCGGAGGGATTCAAGGTGCCGGCGACGGCTGCGCGCATCTTTCTGCCCGACGGTACCGTGATTGAAGACAGTGCCCTTTTCCACCGGGCCTTTTTCTTTGATCCGGCAATGAGAGCCTACATTCGCAGGGCCGGCATCCGGGCCTGTCTGCCCTGCGGCGGATTCAAAGGTGGGGTCACCGGAAGAACCGTCACATCCTTTCTGGAAAATTTCAAGGAACTTGAATTCATTGTGGAAGGTGCCGGCCTTTTTTTCGACAACGACGCCCGGCGGCATATTGCGACAAACACCTGCATCCGTCACCTCAAGGATAGCACTGCCAACAAGGGCGGCGTATTCTCCTCGGTCATGGCCGAAGTCCTCCCGGGTTTCCTTCTTGGGGATCAATATGAGGCCGCCATACTTGAAGATTCTAAAGTGTGCGGTGCCCTGATTCGAGAGATTATAGGTCTTGTTGAAACCCATGCGGCAGCGGAAACAAAGATAATAATCCGCCGCAGTAAAGCAGATCCGACCATTCCGCTTTTTGCGCAATCGGACAAGGCAGGTGAAGAGATCCTGGCCCTTCAGGAAACATTCCGAACCAGACTCAACACCATATTAAAGCAGAAAACCCTGGTTTGGAAAATATTGGCGGCCTATATCCCAGAGACGTTGGTCAAACTAATCGGGAAAAAGCGGATCACAGACATCCTCAATACCGATCCCATGCAGGAATACCGGAACGCCATCATCACCAAAAAACTGGCGGCCATGGCCTTTTACCGGTTCGGCCTGGAATGGGATCATTTTACGGCAAAGCTGGAAAAAGACTTTATCGGCACCGTGACTGATCTGGCAGCACCTCTCCCTCATCAGAGCGCATGGCCGGTTTCTGCTGCGTTGCCCTGAGCGTTGCCGTAGTTGCTTTGGAGCAAGAAATTCTGGAAATCTATGAATAAGTCATAGGGCCGGACCTGCCCTTGGGCTTGAATAAACAAAACAATGATCTCACTCAAGGTTACGCTATTTTTTGGGTCCAACCAGGCGGCTTGTTACATCAACCGGGGCCACGATCTGTTTTTCTTTAACCATGATGCTTTCAGTCTGCTGCCATGCCCCGGTATCAATGATACCGATTTTTATCCCTTTGTCCGGTTTGATCAACGGACGGGTGGCTTCAAGCTGTTTTTGGCGAATATCGTCTCTGGTGCCTTTATCCTTTTTTTTGATCTGGGCTAAAACCTGGGCTTCGTTGGCCGGATCCACGGCAAATTCCCAGGCCGACAGCAGCGCCGCCATAAAAGCATTTACCGTGTCCGGATGTTTTTCCATCATGGTGCCTGACGTCACGACCGAGTTGGCCACAAAGGATACACCATAGTCCGCAGGGTTCAAGAATTTTACCTGCTCGCCTTCTGCGGCCAGCCTCTCTTTTAAGATAACCCCCTGGGAGTTGCGATATACCGGCCACACCTCAACTTCTTTTTTCAGAAACGGGGTAAAGTCAAACCTGACGCTGGAGATGCGGATATCTTTTAATGTAAGCCCTGCTTTGGCTAAAAGGGTGGTCATGATGGTTTCATCATTCCCCCCGAAGGTGACCCCGATATGCCGGCCCCTTAAATCGGAAAGGCCTTTGATTTCAAGCAGGTCCGACCGGTAGATCCACTGCATGGGGTTGACCTGGAACAGCTGGGCCAACACCACCACGTCGGCGCCTTTTTCAAGGGCCCGGATGACCTGGTCGGCAGATGCCACGCCAAAGTTTGCATATCCCAGCTCAAGTTCCTTGATGGCATTTTTTCCGGTCCCGCCTTCATTTACGGAAACATCCAGCCCTGCTTTTTCAAAAAAGCCGCCGGTATCCGCAATGATGTCACCGGCCACAGAGGTGTTGAACAGCCATTTTAGACGGTAATTAAGCGTATCGCCGGCAAAGGCAGGTGTGAGAGCAAAACACATCATGCAAAGGACAATAAGTCCTGTCCCGTTTATGGTGTTGGTTTTAAACTTTTTATTCATAACAGATATTCTCCCTTTGGCGCGAACCATTTGGTTTTCATTTGTTCTCCCACGGTTTCCAGAATGCCCTGGTAAACCGAGATAATAATGCCGATGGAAAACAGGGCCACAAGAATGCAGGCAAGATCGCTCTGGTACAGGGCAATGCGTATACTGTAACCGATGCCTTGATCTGCTGCGATAAATTCCGCCACAATGGTGCCGGCCATGGCCAGTGTGGCGGATCCTGAAATCACCGTGGTCAGCTTGTTTAGATTTTCAAAGGCCCTGATCTTGACTTCCAGCTGCCAGCGCATCCGGCCGGTGGCAATGTAAAAATGTTCAATGTCCTTTATGGGCGATGCCATGATTCCTAACACCGACAGCAGCAAAGGGAAATAACAGATCATGGAGGCAATGAGCAGGCGGGATAAAAATCCGTCCCCCAGGAGAATGAAAATAATCGGAGCCAGGGCCACAATGGGATAGGCCTGGATGTTATAGGCCATGACTTTGATAAATGAGCCTGCCCAGGATGATTTGCGGCCGATGATTCCCACAAAAAAGGCCATGAAAATCGAGATCATCTGCCCCAGAACAGTTACGGAAAGGGTATTGAGTACGTCAAAGAAATAGCTGCCGAGCATACGGTGTGCGGTATCAAAGATCACCGCTAAACCGGGGATAACATAATTGGACAGGCCCGCAGCATATTTGACGGTTAAAAGGCCGACAACGCCTATGCAATAGACAATCAGAAACTGGTAGATTCGTCTAAACAGCATTCATAATCTCCAGCATGGACCGGTCAATGGCCTGGGGATCTGAGGTATATCCTGTTTTATAATTTTGGCCCTGCACCACGACGGCGCCTTTATTTTTACCGGGATGGCTTAAGACCAGAATGTCTTTGCAGAATCGTGCCACTTCCATGAGGTTGTGGGAAATATAAAGAAACAGCTTGGCCGGAAATATCTCCTTTATGGCCAGGATAATGGTCTCCCGTAAGGCCTCATCCACATTGGCAAGACTTTCGTCCAGTATCAACAGGTCAAAGTCCTGGATAAGGTAGCGGATAAGGTTCATCCGGTTCTGCTGACCCATGGACAACTGGGAAAATCGTGATCCCAAAAGAGATTCAAGCTTGAAAATTTTGACAAGTTCCTTTTTAAGATCTGAATTTTTGGGGGGACACACCTTTTCCAGATGGGTGCCGGTGCTGGACCAGCCGGGCAGACGTTCCTGGTTGTAAGAATATAAAATGGTGGAAATGCCTTCATAAATCAACGCATTTCCCCCGGGGCCGCTGCTGCCGCCGGCAAGAATTCTGGCAAAGGAGGTTTTCCCCACGCCTGATGGCCCGAAAACAGCGTTAAATCCGGGTGCGGCCATGGAAAAATTAAGATTTTCCAGAACCGGTTTGTCCGCCTCCGGGTAGGTGAAAGTCATGCCCCTGCATTCAAAATGCATATTCTTCTCCAGTGAGGGTAGATGAACATTACAATAATTCTGTGGATTGTTTGCATATTTCATTGCAGGTCATGCGTCAGCCCAAGGCTGTCATTCAAGTTGGCTAATCCATACCGGGTTCGGCACGAAAAAGCAACTTTAAAGGGGCGTTTGCAGCAATTCTCAATCTGAATTATTGCTTGGAGAAGCCGTTCTGTAAAGGCGCAGCTGACCGGCGATTCCGGTCGGCATTCAGGAGCAACTCTTTAAGCGCCTTGGTAGACATGGCCCTGAGCCATTTATGCTCAAATCTCGGGTCCATGACGATCTTGGCGATGGCGGACAGGGCCTCAAGATGAAAATTGCGCTCATCCCTTGTGCCCACCAGTACAAATGCGGCATGAACGCTTGGGGTTTGGGGCGAAAAAATGATTCCCTTTTTGCTTCTGACGATTAGCATACCAAATTGGTTTTCTCCTTCAATGATAATGTGGGGGATGGCAAGTCCCGGTGCCAGCACCGTGGTCATTTCGTTTTCCCTTTGGCTAAGCATCTCAAACAGGGACAGAGAGCGTTCCCCTGCGCCGGATCGCTATGATCACCGAGTCAAAGGGCAGGCGAAGGTCTCTTAGGGAAATGCCGTCAAGGTCCGGGTTGCGGACCGTCACGTCTGCCACATCCCGGCCCCGTTGAAACCCCATCAGCAGGGAAGCCGCCTCCGGTGCCCGGACAAAGTGGTCCAGCAACCCGATAATGGCGGTGGAAGGATCCACCACCAATACGTTGAGATCCTGGAATGCGCTAAAGTTACTGCGGTCATTGAGGCGGGCAACCAGGGTCTGGGTGGCAAAATGCTCAAAGGCGGTTTCGCAGATATCCAGGTTTTCCCTGTCGCTCAGCAGGGTCACAATGGCTGTTGCTGTTTGGCACTGGATTTGTTCAAGGGATTTGCGATCAAACCCGTCCACAACTTGTACAGGTATCTTGCGGCTGTTTTCCAGGCTGGATAGGGTCGATCCCCCCCTTCGATGGGCCAGTTTCACCTGCCACCCATGGGAAAACAAGGTATGGGCCAATGCGGTAGATTGGCTGTCGGTTCCAAAAATTACCACATTTTGTGGCGCGGTCAAGGCATTGGGCTTGGCCGGGGAGTGATCTTCTTTCATCCGCTTGATGGCCAGTTTGAACAACGGGGGGCCGACGATCTCGTTAAGGATAATAACGGATATAATAAGCGTGGAAAAAGAAGGGCCCCACTGGGGAAATTCTATTCCCACTTGTTTGGCAAGCCCAAGCCAGAGGCCGGCCTGGGTGATAAAGGCCATCCAGTAAGTCCGGCTGCTTTGGACGCCAATTCCGGCCAGACACCCCCCTAAAAAAGAGCCTGTAAATATGGCAAAGACGCGAACACCGAACAGGATAAGGGCAATCGGCCAGGTATCGGCCAGGGTATCAAGCCGGATGGAGGCCCCGGTCAGGGTGAAAAAGGCAATGTAAATCCCTGGACCGGTACGGTGGAGTAAATCAAGAAATTCTTTCCTGTACCGCCTTGAATTGGCAGTCAAAAAACCGGCCACCATGCAGACCAGAAGGGGTTCAATCAGGATTTCAATATTTATTTTATGGTGGGTGTACGCCCGAAGGATAAGGGAACCAATAAAAACAAGGGTTTCCGGTCAGACACGATATCAAACGTAAATTCTCTCATCCATCATAATGTTGCGGCATGTTTGCGTAGGATTAAATCTATATTTAAAATTGCTGTTCTTGATCAAGCTGTATTGACTTTACGTGCTTTTTTAAGTATTTCGGTAAATTTGGACTTTTGTGGGTATGGTATAGAATATGTCCCTGATTATTTAAGGAAAACACATAAAGGTGACAGAAACGGATTTAACAGAAAATAAGATTCTTACCGCCCTGGTGGAGGCCGGCGCCGTGAGCCGTGACCAGGCCAAGACAGCCATGCGGGTCAAAGCAAAGCTTTCTTCCGGGAACACCATCATCAGCGTGCTCAAGGAACTGAATTATGTATCAGACAGCCGGCTCAAGGAGGTGCTCAGGTCCAACCGCCTCTCCCTGCGCATCGGTGACCTGCTTGTGGAACTGGGATATCTGAGTCCTGAAAAATTGAAAGCCGCCCTGGACCTTCAGGGGTCCAAGTCTGGAAAACAGTTAGGGCAGGTTCTTGTTGAGCATCACTTCATGGGGGAACAGGATTTTCTGGAGGCCCTTTCTGTCCAGCTTGGGTTTCCCTTTATTAATTTTTCGGTGGATGATCCGGATACGGCTCTGCTGAACCAGGCCCCGCTCAATTGGTGTCGAAGCAATCATTTTCTCCCGGTCAAAACCCTTGGGAGCAAAGTTATGGTTGCCTTTGCAGACCCCTATAATAAGTCCAGTATGGCCAATGCTAAAAAATTATACGGAGACAACATGGAGGTTGCCATCTGTTCTCCGGGCGCCATCGAACGCTACCTTGATACCCTGGCCAGCGGCAAGAAGGCCAAAGCCATTGATGAGAATACGGCCATTGGTATTGTGGAGGCCATTATCAGCGCGGGTATTGAGCAGGGTGCCAGCGACATCCATGTTGAACCCTTGAAGGACAGGCTTCAGGTCAAGTTCAGGATTGACGGTATCCTTGTATTTCACAGGGATTTGCCCCCTGCATCGAAAGCCATGGTTACAGCAAGGTTCAAGGTGCTGAGCAAGGCCAATATTGCAGAAAAACGGCGGCACCAGGACGGCCGTATGAGTTTCGATTACAAGGGCAATACCTATGATCTGCGGGCCTCCTTTTATGCGGCCGTGTTCGGGGAAAAGGTGGTGCTCAGGATTCTGAACCGCATTGACCAGATTCTTTCCATTGAGGGTATCGGCATGCAGCCCAAGATGCTTACCCATTATATCCGGGACGTTTTAGGGGTGCCCAGCGGGGTTCTCATCATCACAGGGCCTACGGGTTCGGGAAAGACCACTACCCTCTATTCCAGTATCAAGCACATTAAAAAACCCGAACTGAGCATTATTACCGCGGAAGATCCAGTGGAATATGTCATGGAGGGAATCACCCAATGCTCCATTGACCCGGATATCAACCTGACTTATGAGGAAACCCTGCGCCATGTCGTCCGCCAGGACCCCGACGTGATCGTCATCGGAGAAATAAGGGACAACTATTCGGCGGAAGTTGCAGTGCAGGCCGCCTTGACCGGCCATAAAGTGCTGACATCCTTTCACACCGAAGACAGCATTTCAGGCCTGATCCGCCTGATGAACATGAATATAGAGGCTTTTTTGATTTCGTCCACCGTGGTCTGCGTGCTTTCCCAGCGTCTGCTCCGGAAGGTCTGCACCAGCTGCGGCCGTCCCCACCAACCATCCCCGGGCGAGCTTAAACTGCTCAATTTTATTCCCCAGGACATTGCCAAGTATGAGTTCCAAAAGGGGGAAGGATGCCGGGTCTGCAACTATACCGGATACAAGGTCAGGGTTGCGGTTTTTGAGATGCTGGTACTCAATGAGCATGTCAGAGAGGCCATTTTAAGTCATAAATCGACATTTGAGATCAGAAAGATCAGTATGGAAACAACCAACCTTGTTACCTTGATGGAGGATGCGCTGGCCAAGGCTGCCGTCGGAACTACCACCCTGGATGAGATTTTCAGATGTGTTCCCCGGCTCATCCCCCCTCGATCCATAGATGAAATCAATCGGTTGTTGGGAATCTAACCATGAATCGTAAAATTTCTATTCTGGAAACCTTACAACGGAATATTACAGCACAGGAAAATTTTCCTGTGCTGAACCCGGATGCGGCAAAACTTCAGGATGCCGTCCTTCAAGCCGACCCCGACATGGGGGTGGTGAAAAAATTGATTCAAACCGACCCCACACTGACAAGTGAGATCCTGAAAGTAGCCAATTCCGCTTATTATAAAGGGCTGGGAGAGGTATTCACCATCAAGGAGGCTGCACTCCGTTTGGGAGGGAATGAATTGGTCCATATCATTATGCAGGTGATTCACAAAAAAAATTTTTCCTCGGATATCCCGGCCATCCATGCTCGCCAGGTAAAGCTGTGGGATCATTCCCTGGCCTGTGCTTTTGCCTCTCAGTGGCTGGCCCGTCACCTGAAGATGGCGGATCTGGTGTCCAAGGCCTTTATTGCCGGCCTGCTTCATGATATGGGAAAGCTTTGCCTGCTCAGCGCCATGGAAAAAATCAAGAAGTCCAAAGATAACCAGATTCCCCTCACCGCGACCCTCATGGATAAAATTCTGGATAGCCTCCATGAACAGCAGGGATACGCGCTGTTGAACACGTGGACTCTGCCCGGGCTGTACTGCCGTATCGCACGGGACCACCACGTTAATGCGTATGATGAATCGGACAGCCTCTTGGTGATGGTCCGTTTGGCTGATATGGTCTGCAATAAGCTTGCGCGCAACGATCCGGAAGAGGATTTAAGCTTTGTTATGGGTTCCAGGGAGGCAGATATCCTCGGTCTCCGGGAGACATGCGTAGCTCTCCTTGAGATTGCCATGGAGGATGCCGGACTGACATCCTCCGGCAAATCAGGATCAATCCGGTAATAACCCCATGCCCTGGCAGACACAACAGACATCATACCGATTTTTCGTAACCTATTGATTTTACTGTAAATCTTGTTTTTAATGATCTGATAAAATCAAGCACTTAGCCAAAATCGATATAATGTCTAACAAATAATGAAAGATGTGAGTCTTGAGTCGTGAGTTATGAGTATTGAAATTAAAAACAAGCTGTTTTCCTCAAGACTCAGAACTCAAGACTCAAAACTTTCATATAAAAACCTTTGAGCAGGCCGCAGACACAATGACTGACCCTATGCTTGACACTTTATTGAAAAATTATACGGACCTGATCTCACGGGTGGATGAGCATATCCAAAGGCTTGCCCGGGTCCATAAAGACCGGCTTGCCTGCAAAAAAGGGTGTGATGCGTGCTGCCGACACCTGTCTTTGTTTCCGGTTGAGGCCTTTGTCCTGTCACGGGCCTTCAGTCGCCTGGATGCCCCATGCCGGGAAAGGATTATTGGGCAGGCACAGCAGACCGATCGCACATGCCCCCTGCTTGTGGACCATGTATGTATGGTCTATGAGGCCCGCCCCATTATCTGCAGAACCCACGGATATCCCCTGTACATGGAAAAAGAGGGTAGGGCCATGGTGGATTTTTGCCCTAAAAATTTCAAGGGCGTAAAAAAACTGGATCGTTCTGATCTGCTCGACCTTGACCGGATGAATACCCTTTTAACTGCCGTAAACAACCATTTTGTTGCCTGCTTTGAAGACGGCCTGCCCGCACGGATACCTGTGGACCAGGCCCTGGAATTATATCAGGATCTTGAAATATCCTGAACCCTGCAAAAATTGCAGGGTTAACCCGAAGGGACCTCCACAAGTCTGCTGGCCGGGACCAGCCGGACCTTGCCCCTGGTTTTGGGAAGTTCTCTTTTCAGCGCATCCAGGGTGGCCTGGTGGGGGTGGCCGATACCAATGGCACTGCCATTTTCCTTGGCTTCTTTGATAAGTTTTTCGATTTGCCCTGAAATGTACTCAACATTCTGGACGTTATCCAGGAACACATCCCTGTGGGAAAATTTCAGTTGAAACATGCGGGCGCACTGCTCTGCTTTGGATTCAGCAGATGTCCTGGAATCAACAAAAAAGAGATTGTTTTGTTTCAGTACCGTGAAAATCTGATTCATTTTATCTGAATCAGCCGTAAGCCTCGAGCCCATGTGGTTATTTACCCCTACTGTGCCGGGAATCGCATGGATATCCTTGCGAAGCTGGGTTAACAGTTCCTCCGGGGACATCTTAGAGAACAACGCCCCCGGCCCTGGGTTGACTTTGGGGTACTCGGTCGGTTCCATGGGAAGATGCAGCATCAGTTCCGCCCCTTTTGCCGACAGGCTGTGAGCAAGTTGGGTTCCGGCAGGAGAAAAGGGCAGAATGGCGAAGGTGATATTCTTATCTATGTTGAGCAGGTCTATGACCAGCTCTTTGCCATATCCGATATCATCAATGATAATAGCAATCTGAGGAACAAAATCATTCCTTTTCGGCGGCACAACCTTTTTGGGGGGGGTCGGCGTTACATCATCATACACTTCATAAACAATGGCCGAACCTTTTTTATGTACCTGTGTTTTGGTAATAGTGCTTTTATCCGGGGGATGCTGTTTTTCCTTAAGGCCCTCTGCTTTGGTTATGAGTTTGGGTTCAATGGCCGGCCGGTCCTTTTTTTGGGGAGGCAGGGAATTGTCCTCTGGTGGCGTCGGGGCGGGGGCCTGAGGCGGTGCCACAGGCCCCCTTTTTTTGTCCGTCTGGGTTTCCGGTGCCACAGGGCGACGGGCTTTTAGAAAAATATCAACCAGCATGGCCGTGGTCAGGCAGACCGCCAAAAGGATGGCAATACCTAAAACCGTTTTTTTTACCTCATGGAAATTTCCGGGTTTTTTTTTCTTATCAGGTTGCTTTGTTCCGGTCTTTCTGGTTGCCCTCGGTTTTTTCTTTGGTTTAGGACTCGGTTTTTGGGCGGCTTTTTTTAGGGCAGGCACCTTAGTCGTTTTGCTCTGGTTTTTTTTTGTACCGCCCGTGGAGTTAGTTGGTGCCATTTATTTTACTGAACACACCATAGCTGATGAGAATATCAAGGGCACGTTTTATCTGGAGATCTTTGCTGAGCTTTTCGATTTCAGCATCTTTTTGGGATTTTTTCTTGTTTTTAGTCTCGTCCTCTTCGGGTTTAAGACTGTTTTTTAAATCTTTTTCCTTGAGCAACAGCTCAAAGTCAGAATTATCTTTTGGGACTTCCTCAACCGTTCCCGGCTCCAGAGGGATGTCAGGCTCGATGCCCTTGGCCTGGATGGAATGCCCGCTGGGGGTGTAGTACCGGGCAATGGTATATTTAAGCCCGAATCCTTCATCTAATGGCTGCACGGTTTGCACCGACCCTTTGCCAAAGGATGTTGTGCCTAAAATAAGGGACCGGGAGTTGTCTTTAAGGGCACCTGCCACAATTTCTGACGCTGACGCAGACCCACCGTTGATCAGGGTCACAATGGGGTAGTTACGTTCCGGAAAATTGGGATTGGCCTTGAACACCTGGTTGTTTTTTTCAATGCGTCCCTTAATGGACACGATAGTCCCCTCGTTTATAAACAGATCAGAAATTCGAATGGCCTGGTCCAGCAGCCCTCCCGGATTATCCCGAAGGTCAATGATCAGACCTTTAAGGCCGTTTCCCTGTTTTTCCAAGTCTGACAATTGTTCTATCACATCATCGAGGGTGTTCATTCTGAAATTGGTGATTCTTAAATATCCGAACCCCGGTGCCGGCATGGCCGAGCGCACGCTGGTCATGGGGATCAGATCCCGCTTGACCGTAAAGACCAGCGGGGCTGACGCCCCCTCCCGGATGATGGTGATTTTAACTTCCTCATACCGTGGTCCTCTCATTTTGTTCACCGCTTCCCACATGGCCATGTCCTTGGTGGATGCATCATCAATTTTGACGATGATGTCCCCGGCGGTGATACCCGCCTCGTAGGCAGGGGTGCCTTCAATGGGGGAGACTACGGTGAGAATGCCGTCCTTCATGGTAATAACAATCCCGATACCGGAAAACTCCCCTTTGGTATCATCCTGAAGTTCATCAAAGGCATCCGGGGGCATGAAGCTGGAATGGGGATCAAGATTGCCCACCATACCCTTTATGGCATTGTGTACGAGCTCTTCGGGTTTGACCTCATCCACATAATTATTTTCAAGTTCTTCCAGGACGTCCGCAAACAGTTTCAGGGATTGATAGGTTTTTTCGTCCGCCGCATGCACTGAACCTGCAGTCAGCATAAAGATCACAGCCGCAGTCAGCCAGAACCCCATCAACCCGGCCCAACTCATTTTTTTCATCTGTCATGCTCCTTTTTTCAGCCATTTGAGGGGATCGACGGGTTTGCCGTGGTGACGGACCTCAAAGTGAAGGCACGGCCCTTTCATAGAGCCGGTATCTCCTGCCGTGCCGATGATTTCTCCAGTGTTCACCCGTTCGCCCTTTTTCTTGTACAACTCTTCCACATGGGCGTAAAGGGTATCATAATTGTTTCCATGGTTGATGATCATCAGGTTGCCGTACCCCTTAAGCCACTGGGCAAAGATGACCTCTCCGTTGAAAACGTTTTTTACGGGTGCACCCCGTTCCGCCTTTATATCAATTCCGCTTTGAAATGTGAAGGCGTTGTAATCGCCTTTGCGTTTGGTGCCGAAATTTGAAATGATTTCACCCTTTACCGGAGTCAGCAGTTGGCCTTTCTGTCGGTCAAAGGATTTTTTTACACCAGAGGCGCCGGCCGGGGGCGTGATGGCGGATATGGTCTGCTCCAGAGCCCGGGCCGATGCGTCAAGGGAATCCATGGCTGCCAGGGACAGGCTCTTTCGCCGTCTTATCTCTGTAAGGATTTTTTCCTTTTTAAGGGTTTCTTTTTTGCGCAGTTCAATCTCATTGTCCAATTGTTCCTGCAGGTCTGATTTCAGCTTCTGTTGAATATTCAGATTCTGTTCAAGTTCGCTAAGTTCCTTCATGTTCCGGGCCTGTTTCTCCAGTAGGGTAAAATCCGATGTCACCACTTTTTTAAGCGCGTTCTGGGTGTTGACAAAATTAAACAAAGACGACGGGGGACCCGCCATTTCAAGGCGGCCCATCATGTGCATGCGGAAAAGGGCATTCAGGCGTTTTCCTGCATAGTCCCGTGTGGCCTCCATTGATTTGTTCAGCTCTGCAATGCGTGCCTGTGTCCTTTCAATTTCCTGGGCAATGGCAAGGGCATTAAGCCTGAGCTCCCGGGCGGTTATCCGTGCCCGGTTCAGGGCCATCTCAATTTCGTTAAGTCCGTCAAGAATCTGCATCTCCTGCTGAGAGAATTCCTTGACTTTCCGCTTCTCTTGCCGAATCTGCCTTGCAATGACCTCCTGTCCGGCTTGATCTGCCCCGGCGGTCTTTGGGGGGGCAGGTGTTTTCTTTATGAGCGTGGCCGTGGTGTTTGCCGGGGGCGGAGAAGGTCGATTCGGAGGCGATGGTTTCTGTTTTTGCTTTGAACGCGAAGAGACCGGTTTTAAAAGAATATAGCGGCTCATGTTTCTGATATATCCTTTCAGGCCCTGGTATTCCACCGTCAGCCAGCCGCCGACGCCATCTTTTATTTCCACAACATCAACCCGTTCGCCTTTATTGAGAACCACCACCACTGAAGCGCGGTTGTCCGGTGCGGCGCGGACGTTGAGCTTGGCCGCATTGATTTTTCCTTTATACAGGACTTGTGCGTAACATGGATTTGCTAGGCTAAAAACGACGGCAATAGCCATAATTCCGGCAAAAAAGAAAGGTCCTATTTTAAAATTTGTTTCAGGGAGATGAAACATCCGAACCAACCTAAAAATGTACTGGAAAATAAAACTATTGCCACAGCCTGCCAGGAAAGAAAATGAATATCCAGATAAACATAGGCGCTCAGGTTCTGGGAAATGCCGGAAGACAGTGTCAGGTAGCCTGATAGAAGAATGAGTATACCCAACACCCCGCCTAAAAATCCCTGGAGAAGCCCTTCAACATAAAAAGGTGTTTTGATGAACCCGTCAGTGGCGCCCACCAGACGCATGATTTCTATTTCAGTCTGTCTTGCATAAAAGGCCAGACGTACGGTATTGGCCGTAATGAACAGGGCAATCATTAAAAACAGACCGCTCATGGCATACCCGGTCATTTTGAAAAGATTGAACAGCTTGAAGAAGCGGCCCAGCCATCCCTGTCCATACTCTACGGTATCCACCATCTCTAACGCCTTAATCCGGTCGGCTCTCTTTTGAATCTGGTCAAAGTTTGAATGGTCGGTCATGGTGATTTCAAGGGCGTCGGGGAGGGGGTTCTCCTGAAGGGTTGACAGAAAACTGGTTTTGGCGCCCATCTCTTTTTTCAGCCGTTCCAGGGCTTGGGTTTTGGGTATAAATACTATTTTCTCGATGCCGCCTATGGATACAAGCTGTTCTTTTACATTGGGCAGCATGGCAGGCGTGAAAGCATAACTTAAGTAAACCATGCCCCGTCCGCCCTGATTCCAGGCAGAAAGAACCCGTCCGGTGTTTTCAAAAAAAAGCATGAAAACCGATACCAGAAGGATGGAAAGGGCGATGGTCATGATGGTGATGATGTTTAAAAACCGGTTGGACCGGATATCCGTCAAGGCCTTACTTAGAAATCGTATCATATCGCAATTAATCTTTTTCAGTTTTTCAGCATAGAATGGTTGATATCCCTTTAAGCTTCCCGTCTTCTATGACGATATTTCGTCCTTTACTAAAGCAGTCCATCTGCTTTATATTATGGCTGGCCATGAGAATGGTGGCCCCCTTTTGATGATACCCTAAAAGTAAATCAAGCACGCGCTGGGCAGATTCACTGTCCAGACTGCCCGTGGGTTCATCCGCAAGGATAATGGAAGGTTCTCCCACCACCGCCCTTGCCACCGCCACCCGCTGCTGTTCTCCGCCCGATAGGGTCGGCGGCAGGTGATTGGCCTTTTTCTCCATGCCCGTGACCCTGAGTACATGCATCACCTTTTTTTTTATGTAGAACGGTTTTTCTCCGGCAACCTTGAGCACCAGGGCGACATTTTCAAAAACCGTGCGGCTGGGGATCAGCTTAAAGTCCTGGAACACCATGCCGAAACGACGGCGTAAAAAAGGCAGCTTTGCCGATGAAATCCGTGCCAGGTTCATGCCGTCAATCAGAATCTGTCCTTCGGATACCCGTTCGGCCAGGTATAAAACTCTGAGCAAGGTGGATTTGCCCGCCCCAGAAGGCCCGGAAATAAAAATAAACTCGCCGGGCTCAATATCAAAGGTGATGTTGTTTAAAGCTAACTTGCCGCCATAGCGCTTGGTTACGTTAAACAGCCTGATAATATTAGCTTTGCCGCTACTGGCCCTCATATAAGATTTGCCTTGTGGTCTTTTAGGGATAATTGACTGAGATTGAATTTACTGATATAAACCGCCTGTGTCAAGGAGTGCTGCAAACAGTTTTTCTTACACAAAGCCTTCACTGAACCCGTAAATCGGCTTCTTCCAAATCAGTGAAGGCTTTAAACTTTGACGCCTTGGTTGTTTTGCTGCAAACTTACATTTGCTTTGCTTTTCAGGAAGAGGAAAGGAAAAAACCATAGGAATATATAGATGATTCTTTTTGATTCCCATTGCCATATTGACGATAAATGCTACGATAATGATCTGGCCCAGGTCATGGACAGATCCCGCCAAAACGGGGTGAAGGCTGTGCTGGTGGTCGGGATTGACAGGGCCACCTCGAAAAAGGCCATAGATATCGCATCCAGGTTCGATCATGTTTACACCTCTGTGGGGGTTCATCCGCATGATGCGGTTCAATGTTCCGCCCAGGTACTCAATGAACTTCGACAATTTGCCCTGACCCATGACTGTGTCAAGGCCTGGGGAGAAACCGGGCTGGATTTCAACCGCATGTTTTCACCCCAGGAAGACCAGGAAGCCTGTTTTTCTGCCCAGCTTGCCCTGGCCGGCAAGCTGGACCTGCCGCTGATTTTCCATGAACGGGATTCCAAGGGGCGGTTTTATGAGATATTGAAATCAGACGGGCCCAAGTCAAGAAAAGGGGTGGTTCACTGTTTTTCCGGTACAAAAGAAGAGATGTTTAAATATCTTGACCTTGGGTATTATATCGGCATTACAGGTATTCTCACCATTCTTCAGCGTGGTGAGTACCTGCGCAGCATTGTCCCTTTGATTCCGCGGGATCGGTTGCTTATAGAGACTGATGCCCCTTATCTGACGCCCACACCCCAGAAAAACAAACACCGGCGCAACGAACCCGCTTTTGTTCGGTCCGTGATGGAATGCCTTGCCCAGGTGCGCGGAGAAGACCCGGATCAGTTGGCCTCTGCCGTGTTTAAAAACACCCTGGATCTTTATAATATTCCGGTGGACCCGGCCTGGCCGGATAAATAGAGCCTGCTCACAATTTTGTACTTTTCAGGAAAAAGCAAAATGCGTGAACAAGGTCCGCGTATAATAAAATGCAAACAGTTTGTCACAAAATTGAAATATCATGATCTGTTCACATAAATCCTTAATGATTGACTTTGTTTAGGTTAAATGCTAATGACCTGACTTGGTGAATTTTATGCTAATGCCATGAACAAAACGAGGAGCTTGAATCATGATTGGTGGTGTAGGAATGCCGGAGTTGATAGTCATTCTGGTAATTATCCTTATTATATTCGGTGCGGGTAAGTTGCCTGAAATCGGTGCCGGTTTAGGAAAAGGTATTAAAAATTTCAAAAAAGCAACAAAAGAGCCCATTGATGACGACAAGGAAAAGGAGCCTGAAAAAATAGATAAAAATTAGTGGTGATTATTATTCGCTTCTTTCAGCGTTCCACAGCCAAGCACGCCATGTGTCTGGCGGCTTACTCATGCCTTTTCAAAGATTCGACATATCATATACTCGCCTGTTGGTTTTTAAGATCTTATTTGGCGGTAGTTACAAAAAAGTAACATACCGCCTTTTAAAATAGACATTACTGTAACAAAGTTTGTCGTTTTCGTTTATTTTCGGGGCTTAACTGCGTGTGCGTGTTGTAACCTGTTGAAAATAAAAGATTGGCACATCGATTGCAATCTATTGCAATGAGTTGCAAGCAGTAATGAGAAGCGTTTTATGGTATTGGTCGGGCGTATGAGATGGTTTGCCGAAAAGACGGACATATATTAAAAGATCAAAATTAAAGATAAAGATATTGAACAGACATGGACAGTCCTGAAACCAAATTATTAATTGAACAGAAACAAGAGCTGATAGATCAGTACCTCAAGGGGCAAGAACCCAACTTTCTGGAAAAGATGACGACTCGTCTTGATGAATACTTTTATCGGGTGTTTGAGAAGAGTATTGCCGCCAGAAAAATGGTTATCTCGGGCAGTCCTTTTGCCATTATTGCCTTGGGTGGATACGGAAGGAAAGAACAGTGTATTCACTCAGATATTGACCTGCTCATTCTTTTTGATAAAGTGATTCCGCCGGAGGTGGAAGCCTTTGTTCAAGAGCTTTTATATCCCTTATGGGACGCCAGGTTTGAAGTCGGGTATGCAGTTCGGAACATCAATGAATGTATTAAAATGTCCTTTGAGCGTTTTGATATCCTGACCACAGTGCTTGATGCCAGGTTTATCTGTGGCGCTTCCCTGATCTATTCCGCATTCATGGAAGATTTCAGGCAGCAGTTATCCGCAAAGCACTTGAAGCCCACGCTCAATTATTTGTACGAAAACGGAGAAAAGCGTCTGGAGGATTTTGGGGACTCTTCGTATCTGGTTTCTCCGGATTTAAAATCCGGATTTGGCGGTCTTCGGGATTACCACACACTGCTGTGGTATGCCAAAATAAAATCCAATATCAAAATCCGCCGGGATCTTGAGTATTACGGGTTTCTTTCCCATTTTGAATACGAGAGCCTGGAAGAAGCGTTAACCTATATCTGGGATGTGCGTAATCGCCTGCATCATATCAGTCATCGCAAAAACGATACCCTGCATTTTGAGAACCAGGCAGAAGTGGCCGGTTTGATGGATTATACGGATATGTCCGGCTTACCCCAGGTGGAGGTTTTCCTGGGTGAACTGCATGAGAAAATGGATTTTTTAAAGCAGATTTACAGGATCACATTTGAAGATATCGTATCTACCTGCCGGGTTAAAAAGGAAACTGTCGGCCCACGCCCCACCAAGACTGAGGGCCTGGTTGTAAAAAAACGTCGGCTTTACTTTGCCAATACCGTTACAATTATCCAGCACCCTGATTTACTGCTCCGCATTTTTCTTGAAAGTGGTCAGACCCGGATTCCCCTCTCCATTGAGGCCAGGCGGGTTGCATCGGAATTCCGTCACCTTGTGGATCATGATGTTCGCACGGATCCCGAATGTGTCAAAATTTTCAAGCGGATTCTGGGGATGTCCCTGTGGAAATTCAATGTGCTTAATGTCATGCTTTCCACCGGCATCCTGGCGCAGTTTATTCCCGAATTCTCGCCGCTCGTGCACAAAATTCAGTACAACCAGTACCATTTGTTTCCTGTGGACAAGCACTCCATCCGCTGCGTACAGATCCTTAACAACTTTAAGGATCCCGGCGACACGATGATGGGAACCCTTTATAACTCGGTGTTCAAGGAGATAAGAAATAAAAATGTATTGCTTGTGGCAGGCCTTCTTCATGACATCGGGAAAGCCGACCCTGCCAAGGAGCACTCTCGCAGGGGCGCCGAAATAGCCGGACCTGTTGTTGACCGTCTCGGATTCAGCCCTTCGGAAAAAGAAGACATTCTTTTCCTTATTAGAAACCATCTGTTTTTGGCAAAAACCGCCACCCGCCGGGATATTTTTGAGGAGGAAACAGCCGTTTACACAGCGCATAAGATTGGAAAAATCCGGTTGTTGCGCATGCTTTTTTTGCTCACTGTAGCAGATTCCAAGGCCACCGGACCCAAGGCCTGGAACGACTGGACGGAAAATCTGCTTAAAGATCTGTTTTTTAAAAGCATGAGTATCATCAAAACAGGGGAATTGGCCTCTAAGAAAACCCAACGTCTTATTGAAAAAAAGAAAAAAGAGGTCCTGGCCCTGTTGCGGGAAAGCTGGCGGGAAGAAGAGGTTACCAGTCAGTTATCCAACATGTCCCGGCGCTACCTGCTTTATGTGCCGCCCCAGAATATTGTGGATCATATCAATCTATTCAGAAACCTGGGAGACCGCGAGTATATCTGGCAGATCACAAAGGAAAATGAGTCAGATATGAGAACCGTCTCGATTTGCGGCAGGGACAAGCCCGGGTTTTACTCCAAGCTTTCCGGGGTTTTTTTTCAGAATAACATTGATATTGTCGGCTCCCAGGCCTATTCTCTGGGGGACAGTCATTTTCTGGATATCTTTAATGTGCGTCCTCCCCAGGACCGTCTCTTTGAAAAGGAAAAATGGGAAAAGGCCGGGCAGGATTTAAGCATGGCCCTTGAAGACGATCACTACCTGGACAATGTGCTTGAGAAAATCCCCACTGTAGTGACCATATCCAGCGGTCGCGCTCCTGAACCCAGTCAGGTTCGGATAGACAATGAGACATCCAGCTTTTTTACAATTATTGAAGTTTTAACCTATGATTTCCCTGGACTTTTGTTTGCCGTCACCAATACTTTGTACCGGTCCGGCATCAACGTTAATGCCGCCATGGTGGCCACGAAGGTGGATCAGGTGATTGACGTTTTTTACGTCCGAAATATTGAAGGGGATCAAAAAATAGAATCCGAAGATAAATTAGAGCAAATCAAAACAGCTATTATTAACCGTCTTCCACAGATACAGTCAAAGGAGGTCATAAATGAAAAAAATTGAGGCAATTATTAAACCCTTTAAGCTGGATGATGTTAAAGAGGCTTTGAGCGAGATAGGCATCTACGGCATGACCGTTACGGAAGTTAATGGATACGGCCGGCAAAAAGGGCACAAGGAAATCTACCGTGGCGCGGAATATGTTGTTGATTTCGTTCCGAAAATAAAACTTGAAATTGTTGTGACCGACGACCGACTTGACGAAACCGTGGAAACTATCCGGTCTGCTACCAATAGCGGTAAAATCGGTGACGGTAAGATTTTTGTGCTGCCGGTTGAAGAAGCCATTCGAGTCAGAACCGGTGAACGCGGAGATGATGCAATTTAATGGTTAAGGTGCTTTTGCGCCCCATTATTTCAAACCCAAAAACACGGGTAACCCCCACAATAACTTTATATAGATAGAAAGGTAAAAAAATGACACCAAAAGATGTATTGGCAATGGCTAAAGAAAACAATGTTAAAGTCGTTGATATCCGCTACATGGACTTCATCGGCACCTGGCAACACTTTAGTGTGCCTCTGTCAGAACTGACAGAGGCTTCCTTTGAAGATGGATTTGGTTTTGACGGTTCTTCCATGAGAGCATGGCAGAGCATTGATAACTCCGATATGAACGTAATCCCTGAAGCAGGTACGGCAAAAATTGATCCGTTTTTTGAAGTTCCGACCCTGGTTGTTATCGGCAACATTCATGATCCCATCACCGGCGAATCCTACTCCAGAGATCCCCGCGGTATTGCCAAAAGAACTGAAGCCTACTTCAAGAGCACCGGGATCGGCGACACCATCTTTGTAGGCCCTGAGCCCGAGTTCTTTATCTTCTCCAACATCCGTTACTCTTCTGAGCCCCATGCTTCCTTTTTTGAAATTGATTCCCGGGAAGCATACTGGAACACCGGTGACGGTTCCGAGCCTAACCTTGGCTACAAAATCAGACCCAAGCACGGCTACTTCCCCCTGCCGCCCATGGACACCTATCAGGATATTAGAACTGAAATGATGCTGACCCTGCAGGATCTGGGCATTGACATGGAATGCCAGCATCACGAAGTTGCTACCGCCGGACAGTCTGAGATTGACCTTCGGTTTGACTCCCTGCTGAATATGGGTGACAAGCTTGCCTGGTTCAAATATGTACTGAAGAATGTGGCTGCAAAACACGGACATTGCGTGACCTTTATGCCCAAACCCCTTTTCGGTGACAACGGTACCGGCATGCATACCCACATGAGTTTCTGGAAAGGTGGAGAGCCCACCTTTGCAGGCAACAAATATGCCGGTCTGTCCGATAACGCCCTGTGGGCCATCGGCGGCATCATGAAGCATTGCAAAGCCCTGTGCGCTATTACCAACCCCACAACCAACTCCTACAAACGTCTGGTGCCCGGTTTTGAAGCACCCATCAAAATGGCTTACTCCAGCCGGAACCGTTCTGCCGCTATTCGTCTGCCCATGTACTCCGGATCACCCAAGGCAAAACGTCTTGAGTTCCGTACTCCCGACCCCAGCGCCAACGGTTACATGGCCTTCTCCGCCATCGCCATGGCCATGATTGACGGCATCCAGAACAAAATTGATCCGGGGGATCCCATGGATAAAAACATCTATGATCTGCCGCCTGAAGAACTGGCTGCTATTCCGTCCGCACCGGGTTGCCTTGAGGAAGCCCTGGAAGCCCTTAAAGCAGATCATGAATTCCTGCTCAAGGGTGATGTTTTCACCAAGGACGTTATTGACTACTGGGTTGACTATAAAATGGAAAACGAAGTTAAACCGGTTATCAGCCGTCCGCATCCCCATGAATTCTATCTGTATTTTGATATTTAAAAAAACAGCCTTTTGTTGGGGGTTAGCCTGACAAACGGGTCCGGGACGCCTTGGTTGTTTCCCGGGCCCGTTTTTTTTGTTATATTTGTCCGTCTGTGGAGCGTCTTGACATCGGCACTTTTTTAATGCAATCAAAAACAAAATGCGTTATATAAACGTCAGCAAAACAGGCCCTGGAACAGGAAAAAACATCCTGCCTAAAACTATCACAGCACGGGAGCAGATACCGCAAACATGAAAAATTCCGACCTATCCCCCAAACTCATCTTGAAAGTTGTTGTGGCGCTGATCATCTGTTTTTCTGTTAATTTTTGTTATGCCCGGCAGGGTGATTTATCCGACAGTGCCGGTGATGCCAATGAATTTGAATTTCTTACCCAGCGGCTTCTCCAGGATGGGTTTGATCAGGAAAAGACCAAGGCCTTGTTCGGTAATAAAACGGTTTGCTTTGATCCCGGGGGTGTCTCTCTGTTTTTTATCCATTCGGAATCCAGTCTCAACTATGATCAGTTTTCTTCTCCGAAATCTATAGCCGATGCCCAAATGTACATGGAGACTCATAAAGAGATTCTTAATAAAGCCCAGGAAGAATTTGCAGTAGACAAAACCATCATTACAGCCATCCTTTTGGTGGAAACACGCTTGGGTACATACCTTGGCAATCGCGCAGTGCTAAACACCCTGGCCACTATGGCAGCGCTTGCGGATAAGGCGCTTGCCGAGAGGGTCTGGCGGGCTATATCAAATAATAAAAGACCCGAGCGGGCCACTTTTAATAAAAAGGTGGATCAGAAAAGCAGATGGGGATATGAGGAGCTTAAGGCTTTGATCAGCTATGCCAATCGTGAAGGATTAGATCCTGTGGGCATTAAAGGGTCTTACGCCGGAGCCATGGGTATCCCTCAATTTATGCCCTCCAACGCGCTCTCGCTGGCAAAGGACGGCAATACGAACGGGCGGGTGGATTTGTTTGACCATGATGACGCCATTTTTTCCGTAGCCAACTATTTAAAACACCATGGCTGGAAATCAGGCCTCAGTCGTCAGCGCCAGCACGAAGTCCTGTTTCAGTATAACCATTCCAACTATTACGTAGATGCACTGCTTAAGATTTCAGACAAGTTGAAATAACGGCAAATGCTTGACCTGCAGCAAAACGTGAGACCAATATCAATTGGTTTATAAAATATCGGGGGAAAATTAAATGACACCCAATGAACTTCTTTTATACATTCTTCTCATTGTCGGCCTCTCCTTTGTATTGACTATGATTGCTTTGATCGACCTGCTAAAAAAAGATTTCCCCACGCCAAAAGAAAAATTTGTTTGGCACCTTGTGGCCATTGTTCCGGTCATCGGCTGGCTTTTCTATTTTGCCCTGGGCGCTAAAAAGGGTACCCGTAAAAAGTTTGATTCATAGTAAATAGCATAGAAAAAAGTGTTTAGTATGGATATCCTATAGGTCTAAGATGCTTTAATTTTAATTTTGATTGACTTTTAAATCCAATCATAATAAGTATTCACCGCACATAATGATTATGTGGTCCCATCGTCTAGCGGTTAGGACGCTGGCCTCTCACGCCGGAAACCCGGGTTCGATTCCCGGTGGGATCACCACTGATATCAATGGGTTAGAGTGCTTCTCTAACCCTTTTTTATTTTCAGGGAGTACATAAGCAGTAGACACCATCCTCAAGCAGATTCAAAGCAACTATATTCCGAATCCCCAAGAAACTGCTAAGCGTACCCATGGCCAACTCTCCCATTTCATTGTCAATGTGGCTGTACCGAAGAAACATAGCATTGGTCTTATGTCCTGTCAGCTTCATGGTAATCGTCTTATCCACACCAGCTTTTAACATATTCGTGTTAAACGTGTGCCTGAGGTCATGAAGTCGATATGGCCCAACACCCGCCTTAGCAGAAGCTTGCTTAAATACGCGTTGAATATAATACTTCGGGACAGGGTTTCCATCTTCTTTTGTAAAAACAAGATCCTGTGTCAATGGCCAAAATAAATGACCCGGTAGCGGCCAGCAAAATTGACCCAGTGAGCACAAAAAAATATCAGGAATTGAGCGTTTTTTTGACCTCATGTTCATGATATTCAAAACCGGCGTTAATGAGTATTTACTCTAAAACATACCCGACTTCTCCCTTTTTTTATTTTGTCAATTATCCACTGATAGAGACAGCAGCCTCATAGCCCCCATGCACCGCATCAAAAGCCGTCCCCACCTTTAAGGCATCTCCGGCCATACGGTAGTCAATGGCAAGTTTTTGGGCAATCTGAGCCAATGGGTTGTAAGACACAGCGCCCGCAGCCACCACAACAGTGTCAAAGTCCAGGGCACTGATTTTGCCGACCTTTTCAATTTCCAGGCCTGTTTCGGTAATCCGCACCACTTTTGCGCCGGTTACGGTTTCCACATTAAAACGCTCAAGATCCTGCATCATCCCCCACCGGGTTGATTTACCGATCTCCTTTCCAATGCGATTCGTCATTTCGATGAGACACACCTTTTTGCTGCCTGTGGTGGCCATTTCAAAAAGAGCTTCCGGAGTTTCGGCCTTGTTGATCAGCAGAAATTTGATGGTTTCCGCCGACATGGTGCCTTTTTCCGCAAGGAACAATGCGGTTTCAACCCCAACAGCCCCGCCGCCGATGACGGCCACATGTTTGCCGGTTCCCACCTTGTCTTCAAGAACATCCCAGGCTCCTGTCACATGGGGCAGGTCTATCCCGGGGATGGCCGGTTCAAGGGGACGCGCACCTGTGGCAAGGAGCAGGGCATCGGGTTTTTCCTTTGAAATAAGGGCTTGGTCCACCCTGCAGTTCAACACCACGGGGATTTTTTCCACAGCGAGCTGATGTTCAAGGTCATCTGAAAACCGGGCAAATTCTTTCCTGCCCGGAGGCGCTGCAGCCAGGTGGACCTGACCGCCCAAACGCCTGGAGCTCTCATACAGGACCACATCATGGCCGCGCCGGGCGCAGGTAAGTGCCGCGGTCATACCGGCAACTCCGCCGCCAACCACCATCACTTTTTTTACTGCGTCAACTTTCCCGGCGTTGTTCCGGAACTCATGGCCGGCCAAAGGATTGCAGAGGCATTCCACATGCTTGAGTTTGAACAAGTTGTCCAAACAGCCCTGGGCACAGGCAATACAATGGACAATCTCCTTTTCTCTGCCCTCACGGGCTTTTTTGGGCAGATCCGGATCTGCGATCAGACTGCGTCCCATGGCAACCATGTCGCAAAAACCGTGATCGATCATCTCCCTTGCGGTTTCAGGGTCATTTATCCTGTGGCTTGCGATTACAGGGACTTCTACAGCGGTCCGGATATCCCGGGCAAGATAGCCAAATGCCCCCCTGGGCACCTGGGCCACAATTTGGGGCACCCGGGCTTCATGCCAGCCCACATTGATACACAGGGCATCCACAGGTCCCTCGGCGAGTTGTTTTGCATATTCGATGAGATCGGATCGTTGATTGCCGCCCGGCATAAAATCATTGCCGTTCATTCTCACGATCAAGGGGTAGGCTGGCCCCACGGCATCTCGAACCGCCTGGGCCACTTCCAAACCAAACCGCATGCGATTATTAAGGTGTCCGCCGTATTCATCGGTGCGCTGATTGGTAAGCGGAGACAAGAATTCGGAGATCAGATAACCCGTTCCCGACAGAATCTCCACAGCATCAAACCCCGCCTTTTTAACCCGGGATGCGGCATTTGCAAAGGATTCGATGGTCTGCCGTATTTCGCTGATTTCAAGGGCTTTGGGCGTTTCCTTTGTCATCTTGGAGGCAATGGCAGACGGAGCCACGGGCTGTTTTCTATTGATCAGAAATGAAAAATTATACCGGCCCGCATGGTTGATCTGTACGGCACAAAGGCTTCCATTTTTCCGGATGGCATCTGCCAGCCGGGTCAGTCCCGGAATAAATTTATCATCATGGGCACCAATGTTCCGGGTGTTGCCGGACAGTTCGTCCACCGTGGCATATCCGACGCAGATCATACCCGGTCCGCCTTTGGCCCGCCTTGCGTAAAATTCAACGATTTGATCCGTTACTTCAAATGCCTGTGCCATGCCCAAGTGCATGGGCGGCATGTAGATTCTGTTGGGAATGCTCAATTGATTGATTTTAATGGGGGCAAACAGGGGATCTGTCATTGTGGCTCCTTACATGAAACTATAAACAAGATAGTAGAAACAAGAGCGCGAAGCGCCTGCGGCGACCAGCTTCAACCTGCATTATTGGTGGCTTTAGTTTCATTTTTGTTTTGGGCTTGCGGCCCATGTGTGTAATATTGGAAGTTAACCTTTTTGAAGGGGAATATCCCATTTTTTTCATGTACTTCCATACAAGGGTCCGACTTTTTCCAAGCTGTCTTGCCACTTCAGCCTTATTCCAGTTGCAGGCATCCAGAAGCAACAATAGACGTTCCCGGGTCAAATGTGTCGGGGAAAAGGATAGGGGGCTTGGGAATGATGAGCTGCCTGGGGGCGCGGTATAGAATTGATCCTGGCCGCAAACCTCGTCCGGCAGCTCCTCTCGGCTTATTTCCCGGGTGCGGCACAGCACAAAGCCATGGGCAATGGCATTTTCCAGCTCCCGCACATTTCCGGGCCAGGGATAGGCCATCAGCGCTTTCATGGCGTCAGGGGTCACATTGCGAATCTCCATGCCTTCGTGCTTGTTCCCCTTTTCAATGAAGCTTCGGACCAGCAAAGGGATATCCTCCAAACGCTGCCGCAACGGCGGAAGGCGAATGGGAAACACCTTAAGGCGGTAATACAAATCCTCACGAAACGTACCCTCCCGGGTCAGGGTGTTCAAATCTTTATGGGTGGCAGCAATAATCCGGATGTCAATTTTCTTTTTCCGGGTATCCCCCACCCGTTCAATTTCCCTTTCCTGGAGCACCCGCAGCAGCTTTACCTGCATATATGGCGTCAGTTCACCGATTTCATCAAGAAATATGGTGCCCGTATCTGCCTGTTCAAACCGTCCGATCCGGTCTTTGTGCGCACCGGTGAAAGCGCCTTTGACATGACCGAACAACTCACTTTCCAGCAGGGTCTCGGACAGTGCCGAGCAGTTCACCGTTACCAGGGGGCGCTGCCCTCCGGCTGATTCATAGTGGATGGCCCGGGCCACAAGCTCTTTGCCTGTGCCGCTCTCCCCCTGGATCAGGATGGTCGCCCGGCTGTCTGCTGCAGCCCGGATGGCATGGAATACCTTTTCCATGGCTGCTGATTTACCAATAATATTACCTAACGCGTAACGTTTTTTAAGTTCCTGCTTGGCAGACGCTTCCCGGGCCTTGATGGCTTTAATTTCCGTTAAATCGGTTAAGGTTTCCACAATGCCCAGCACATTGCCCTTTTCATCCCGAACCAGTCTGGCATTTTTAATCACCGGCACATCATAACCGTCCTTGTGTCGAATAAAGCACTCCTTGGCTTCTGTTTTGCCATGGGCCAGCACCCCGCATTGGGATATATCCGACGGATTCACCTGATCATAACACCGGCTGCATTTTATCAGGCAGCACCGCTGTCCCACCGCCTCTTGGGCGGTGTAGCCGCTGATATTTTCCATCGCCTGGTTCCAGGCTGTAATTTTACCGTCCTGGTCCAAAGTAAACAACCCTTCAGCCATGGCATCTAAAATGTGGTTTAAGAAATTAAGATTCCTGATCCCGTCGTTATTCACACGTCTCCCGTATATTTAGTGTTTGAACGCAAACTCAAACGTCTGCCGCGTTGCAGAAAAATTCTCATCTATGCAATGTTGCGCAGAACGTTACCAGACACCTGGTAACAATAAGGTAGCGTTACATAGCAATCAATCGTTATCTTCAAACGGGTTCTTTTTTTTCTTTTTGTCTGTCACCTGACAGGCATCACGCATTCAGGTGGATACACCCATTTTAGGAAGAATGTAGATTTGAAGCAGTAGATAAACTGCAACAAAACCGATCACAAACAAAAATTCCATTCGCCATTTCCTTTAAAATAAGAATTAAGCAGGTCTGTTGTCATTTTATAAAAAAATAATCTCAATAGTAAAGACAGCAAGCAATATGCCAAAATAGTTACACGTTTTCAAAACATTATTTATCCGGATCACTATAAAAAATGCAGAACGGCGTGTACAGATGGCATTCGGTGAAACACTTTACAATGCGATACGATCCGAAACGTTTCAGTCATGCCAAATCAGAACTTTTGATAATTTTACGTCTGTGGTATATGCTTCGGGTCGGCCGCTATTTAGTATTTAGTGTCTGACCGAAGATAAAAATATTAATACATAACGCCTGATGATGGAGGCTGTGTGGCAGAAATAAAGGATATTGTACTGATTTACCTGGAAGACGATCCCGTCAGTTTCGCCAGAATTGAAGATATTGTGCCGGACCACAAAAAAGACTGGTTCCAGATCAGGTTACTGATGCTGCAGGTGCCGTTGCAGGTTGTTACCTGGATTTTAAAAGCAGACTACATCAATGGAGAGACCTTTTCCATGAACGGCAAAAGTATGCGGCTGGAAAAGGTGGCGGCCCCGGTCGCGCCCTTTGAACACGACAACTTGTCGGAAACATCTCCTGAAAACGGCAAAGATATTGAATCCCCTGAAACCGATAATCCTCCCGAAAAAAATAAGGGCAAAATTATCTCCTTTTCCAAACGCAAAGCCCATAAAAACGGTCAGGAACCATAGCTTGGCCGTTCCTGCCGGTATCTTGTCCGCCTCCAGACGTACAGATATACCAGGATGGTATACGCCCTGGTTTCTGGACCAGATTGAGAAGGGGTGTTTTTTTGTAACCAATCCGTTTAACAGACAGTCCCGCAGGGTTGATGCAACACCCAAAGAGATCCATACCATTGTTTTCTGGTCCAAAAACTATGGCCCGTTCCTGGACTTAAGCGCCCACAAAATTTTAGCCCAAAAAGGATTTCACCTGTTTTTTAATTTTACCATTAATACACCTTTAAAAGATCTTGAACCCGGGCTGCCCGATCTTTCAGAGCGTCTGACCCAGGCCCGGCGCATTGCCCGGGATTTAAGTCCCGTACAGGTTGCCTGGCGTTTCGACCCCATCTGTTTTTATGAGAAGGGTGGTCGGGTGTTTAACAACCTTGACGCCTTTGAAGATATCGCAGGGCAATTGGCACAGATGGGTATTAAACAATGTATTACCAGTTTTTATGATCCTTATAAAAAGGTGGCCGCAAGAATCAAGCGTATGGGTGAGTCGGGCAGACCCATGCTCAAATTCATAGATCCCGGCATGGATCGCAAAACAAAAATTATCCGCAGTATGGCGCAATCTCTTAAACATCTTGGCATGGACCTTTTTTTATGTTGTGAAAAAGAACTGATGGAGACGGCCGGATTACAGGCATATGCATCCCCTAACGCTTGCATTAATGGGCATCTTTACAAAGCTTTGTTTGGCGGAAATCCCGAAACTCGCGGCGATTATGGTCAGCGGCGCCAAAAGGGATGTCAATGCACAAAATCCTTTGACATCGGCTCCTATGAAGACCATCCTTGTTTTCACAATTGCCTTTTCTGTTATGCCAGGACAGGCCTTGATATCACAGAGCCGGCTACCGGTTAATCCGGCTTGTCCCCCAAAAAAAACTAAACCCACAACAGAACATGAAAATAAAAGATTTAAAAATTAATGGTGTCACCTTTCTGGCCCCACTGGCCGGGATTACCAATCTGCCATTCAGGCAAATGGTAAAGGATTGCGGATGCGCCGTGGTATGCTCGGAGATGATCAGTGCCAAGGGCATATTTTACAACGCAGAGAAAACGATCACCCTGCTTAAGTCACAGGAAGATGAGCGGCCCTTGTCTGTACAGATTTTCGGTTCAGATCCGATGGCCATGGGAGAGGCTACAGCGTTTATAAACGATCTTGGCACAGCGGATATCATTGATATCAATTTTGGGTGCAGTGTTAGAAAAGTGATCAAACAGGGGGCCGGCGTTGCGTTAATGAAAAATCCGGCGCTTGCCCGTAAAATTTTAAAGGCTGTCAGGGATGCCACCCCCCTTCCTTTTACCATAAAAATACGCAGCGGGTGGGATCCTTCCGGGGACCAGGCCGTGACTTTGGCAAAAATCGCCGAAGACCAGGGCGTCAATGCCATTGCCTTTCACCCCAGGACAGCTGTGCAGGGATTCAGGGGAAAGGCCGACTGGCAGCTGATTGCGCGACTTAAACAGGCGGTTCGTATTCCCGTGATCGGTAACGGGGATATCATTACGCCCCAGGACGCAGGAGACATGCTTTCCAGGACCGGCTGTGACGCTGTCATGGTGGGAAGAGCAGCCATGGCCAATCCGTTCATCCTTTCACAGATCGAACAGTATGTGGTCCATGGCTCTTTCAATCTTCCTGAGCCTCGGGACATCTTCAGAAAAATGGAATCGCTGACCCAGGGGTATGTATCTTATTTCGGAGAAATCACGGCATGCAGGATGCTTCGGGGAAGGCTTGCATGGTTTATCCGGGGATTTTCCGGTGCCGCTGCGTTCCGTAAAGAATTATCCACCCTTGCAAGCAGTGCCCATGTCATTGAGATGATTCGGGATTTTGAGGCAGGCCTCAAGGCTTGATATATTCGGCAGATCCCACGGACGAAATCCCGCCGCGCGGGGTGAATTCGCCTGTGACCTTCATGTAAAGGGGTTTTATCACCAAGACCAGATCGTCCAGAATTTTATTGACCACATGCTCATAAAACATCCCGACGTTCCTGTACTGCATCAGATAATATTTAAGCGATTTCAACTCCACCAGATGCGCATCCGGACGATACTCAATAATGATGGTTCCGTTATCGGGCAAACCTGTCATGGGGCAGACCGACGTGTATTCGGGCTGGGTGATTTTAATATCAATGCTGCGTTTGGACTTATATGCGTATTCAATGGGTTCCAGCAGATCCGGTGTAATAAAATCAGGGGTATCCACTGTAAAAGGGGGCTCATAGTGCTTATTTTTCATCTACAATCTTTCTTTACGATTTTTTATAATTTTTGCCCGAAAAATAATTTCTTAACGGGTTGCCATTTCTTTAAATTATGTTATCATACACTATTGAAGTATTCAATATGCTTCGAAGCAGACATCTGGTGGCACGGCTCCCCCCTTTGATAAACATTTGATAAACAATATCCGGTTGTTTAATATTAGGAAATTGTTAAAATCCTCTTGACAAGCGGCTTGAAAAATTAGATAAAGACGTCTGCGATCTGTCCAAAGAAACAAAGAAAAATTAATAAATAACTCCTTATTATTGCACGCATTAGTTGATTAAGGAGGGCCAAGGTAAATCCCCCAGAGCCGATAAAATTTATACATGCGGCATAAGGAGAATCAAGGAGAATGAGGTTATTATAATGAACGATTTTTTACAAAGCCTTCGTAACGGCCAGGCCGAAAAGCCGAGAACACCTAAAACAAGAAAAAATTTTGACAATTCGTGTTATTCAAACACATCCAGGTTCAATTCATATGGTGGATCCGGCTATCCCAGTAATAATAGACCCCCCCAAATGAAACGCCCTATGCCTCCAGGACTTCCCCAGACTCCCGGTAACCAGATGTCTGAAGAGCCCAATACTCTTCTTTTAGCCGATATCTTGGAGAATATAGGCACCCAGGTTGATATTCTGATTAAAAATCAGGAATATATGATTACGATTCAGGAAAGAACTGCGGACCTGCTCCAGCGCCAGGCTGATGCCATTGAGATCATCATGGATCGCCTGAATCTTTCCCCGGACCAGGAGATGGATATTGCTCCGACATTTGAGCATCATTACACATCGTCCCAGGCCTCGGATGAAGAAGATGTTGACGGCACAGTGGAAGCTTTGCTCAAGGCGGAGATTGCCGAGGAAGAACGCCGGAAAGCCTCAGCCCATAACGCCAATCAAGATTCCAATATTCTAAAAAGGCGCAGAAAGATTGTTGCATCGCCTTCTCCGGCAGACGCATCATCCGGGGAATCCGTGGAACTGATGCCCAGAGAGGACATTATGGATATCATCAACACCATGCGGGAACAAGGTGCGACCTATGATCAGGTTGCCAAGCATCTCATTGATCTTGGACAGCCCACCTTTTCCGGTCGTGGCGAATGGCATGCCCAGACCATCCACAGGCTGTGCAGCAACAAATAGCAACTATTAAAACAATAAAGATATAAAAACCGACCGGGATTTATTCCGGTTGGTTTTTTTTATCAGCCCCTATCCGTAACATGTAGTCATCCCACTCCGTCGGCAACATGCGTTGTTTTTGAGTGTTGCACGCCTTGCAGCATGGCACCAGGTTAAATTTCTCCGAGCGCCCTCCCCGGGAAATGGGAATTACATGATCCATGGTCAGCTCTTTGGGAGAGAAATTCTCTCCGCAATAGTGACATATCCCGGACGATCGTTTGCGCTTCCACCACTGGCTGGCCCGAAGTTGCCTGGCCTTTACCCGTTCCTTTTTCAGTGCAGCATCGTCGGGAAAAGGAAAAAACATATCGTCAGTCTTTAATATCCAAACTCACTGAGGTGGCGCTTATTTGAAACCCAATCCTGGGTTACCTTGACAAACAGCTTGAGCAGCACCTTGCTGCCCAGCATCTGTTCAATATCTTTCCGGGCCATTGATCCGATACGCTTGAGCATGCTTCCGTTTTTCCCGATAACGATACCTTTTTGGGAATCACGCACCAGATGAATGCTCGCATGGATGACGATCAGTTTTTTTTCCACTTCAAAGGAATCTACAGTTACAGCGGATGAATAGGGAATTTCCATGCCGGTGAGTCTGAATACCTTTTCCCGGATAATTTCGCTGACCATGTATTTTTCGGAAACATCGGTGAAAGTCTCTTCGGGGTAAAGGGGCGGTCCCTGGGGCAGTCGGGATTCCAATTCGTCAAGAAGCAGATCCATCTGGATATTTTCCCTGGCAGAGACAGGTACAATGGTTTCAAACGCGTACATATCCCTGAACGTCTCCACCTGCTCATACACAGCCGCTTTTTTGGCCAGATCAATTTTGTTCAGCGCCAGAATCACAGGTTTCCGAACGGTTTCAAACTGCTTTACGATCATTTTTTCCGACGCATAGTTCCGGGATGCCGCATCCACCATAAAAAGAATCAAATCCACATCGTCCATGGCCTGGATGGCCTGGGCAACGATTCTTTGATTAAGCAGGGTTGTACTTTTGTGAATTCCCGGCGTATCCAGGAACACGATCTGGGAATGGGGACGATTCACAACACCAAGTATCCGGTCCCGCGTGGTCTGCGGTTTTTTGGATGTAATTGAAATTTTTTGACCCAGAACCTGATTGAGCAATGTGGATTTACCGGCGTTGGGCGCGCCGATAATACCCACAAACCCCGAACGGGAGATCTTAGACATCTATTCCTCCTCCTGATACCAGTCAATGAGGTTGTGGATTTCATCCCATATGGTTTGGCGACCCTGGCGGTTTTTAGCCGAAAAAAGAACGATCCCGTTCCGGTCCCGGTTAAAGGCTGTACAGGCTGCATCAAACTGCTTTAGCTGTTTGGTTTTAGACAATTTGTCCGCTTTGGTCAACACCAGAAGACAGGGTATCTGTTTTGTTTCAAGCCATCGGACCATCTCAAGTTCCTCTTTGCCCGGATCCCTGCGGATATCAATGAGCAGAATCAGCCCCAGCAGGGTTTTTCGCGTTCCCATATAGGTTTCCACCATAGGCTGCCATTGTGCTCTAATTTGTTTTGATACCTTGGCATATCCATATCCTGGAAGATCCACCAGGGATAAACCATCGTTAATCAGAAAGAAGTTAATCAGCTGGGTGCATCCGGGCCGGGAGCTTGTTTTGACCATATCCTTCCGGTTGATCAAGGTGTTGATCAAAGAGGATTTTCCCACATTGGATCGGCCCGCAAACGCGATTTCCGGGAAATCGTATTCCGGATACTGGGCGGGCTTTACCGCACTTTTTATAAATTCAACAGCACGAATTTTCATGCATACCTTTTCAAATATTTTTCCAGGCGGTTCATCCCGATTTTAAGATTGTCCAGGGAATTGGCATAGGAGAACCGCAGATACCCTTCACCGTTTGCGCCAAAATCAATGCCCGGAGTAACCCCGATGTGTGCCTTTTCCAGGATATCAAATGCCAGGGTATAGGAATCGGTGGAAATATGTTTGAAATTCACAAAAACATAAAACGCACCGGTGGGCTCCACCATCATTGAAAGCCCCATCTCTTTTAATCGCCTGATCATAAATTCCCTGCGCTCATTATACGTATCGCGCATGGTTTGGATTTCCCTATCCGCATCGGTCAATGCCGCAGCGCCGGCTAACTGAATAATGGAATTGGCACAGATAAAGAAGTTTTGCTGCAGTACCTGAAGGGCCCGGATAAATTTGGGGGGTGCGATCAGGTAGCCCAGGCGAAGCCCTGTCATGGAAAACAGTTTTGAAAAACCGTTCAGGACAAAGGCCTGGTCGGTAAATTCCAAAATGGAGTGGTCTTTTCCTTCATATGTCAGGCCGTGGTAAATTTCATCGGAAACAATATACAGTCCATGTTCTTTGGCCACCTCAACAATTTCCTTCATCCGGGTCTCGGGGATGACGGTTCCGGTGGGATTGGACGGGGAATTAATGAAAATAGCCTTGGTTTTAGGTGTGATTTTTTCCCTGATGGCTTCGGGCTTATAGACAAAGCCGTCCTGCTCATGCACCTTGACAAAAACAGGTTCCCCCTGGACATACCGGATGAAATTGGCATAGCAGGCATAGTGGGGATCTGAAACGATGACCTCGTCACCGGGGTCCAGCAGTGCGCTGAACAGCAGAAGCATGGCCGGCGATGTTCCGTTGGTTACAAGGATTTGACCGGGTTCCACAGTCGTGCCGTAGATGCGTTTGTGATAATCACTGATGGCCCGACGCAGACGAAGGTCTCCTAAGCTGTTGGTATAACAGGTTTCGTTTTGCTTCAGGGCTTCAATACAGACCCGGTTGACGCATTCAGGCACATTAAAGTCCGGTTCACCGATCTCCATGTGAATCACGTCAATACCCCGGGCTTCCATCTCATGGATTTTCTCCATCACGTCCATGACAATGAACGGTTTTATCTGTTCACATCTTTTGGCCACAGTCATTTTTAGATCACCTTGTTCAATGAGCATTCAATTATACCTTCGGCCCCTGCTTTCAATAATTGGGGCACCAGATCCCGGACCACACTGATTTCAACCACGGTTTCCACGGAAAACCAGTCGGATTGATAGAGGGAGGCCACGGTGGGGGCGTTCAGGCTTGGCAGAAGCTCAACCACAGCAGGTAACTTGGATTCCGGCACATTCATTTTAAGCATCACAAGCTTTTCCGCCACAAGGGCAGCCTGGAGCAACATGGCAATCTGCTCAATCTTTTCCCGCTTTACCGGATCCTTCCAGGCGGTTTTATTGGCAATGAGCTGGGTATTGGTTTTCATCATCTCGTGGATGACCTTTAGATTGTGTGCCCGGATCGTGCTTTCTGTCTCTGTAATCTCCACGATGGCATCAGCCAGGCCGGACACGATTTTGGCTTCGGTGGCCCCCCAGGAAAATTTCACATTCACATTGATGTTACGGGACTGGAAATAGCGTTGTGTAAATTTCACAAGTTCGGTGGAAATGGTTTTGCCTTCCAGGTCTTCAAGATTGTTGATGTCGGAATCTCCGGCCACGGCGACCACCCAGCGGGCCGGACGGGATGAAACCTTTGAATAAATGAGGTCTGCCACCACATGGACATCAGACTCATGTTCCGCCACCCAGTCAAGACCGGTCAGGCCGGCATCAATAACCCCGGATTCCACATTGATCGACATTTCCTGTGCCCGGCACAGGGCGCATTCAATGGTGTCGTCATCAATGTCCGGGAAATAGCTTCTGCCTTCCACATTTATTTTCCATCCCGAACGTCTGAACAGGCTGACAGTCGCATTCTGCAGGCTTCCTTTGGGAATGCCCAGCTTTAATTTTTTATTCATTATTTGTATACCTCTTCCGGATCAAAGACCCGCTGTTCAACTATTTTGAAGGCATCGTTCTCTATAACTTTGTAAAAACAGCTCTTATACCCTTTGTGACAGGCTGCACCACCCACCTGGGTCACCTTGAGAAGCACAGTGTCGTTGTCACAGTCCACCCGGATCTCCCTGACTTTTTGAACGTGTCCCGAGGTTTCCCCCTTTTTCCATAATTTTTTTCTGGACCGGCTGTAATATACCGCATTGCCGCAGGCAAGTGTTTCTTCAAAGGCCTCTTGGTTCATATAGGCCAGCATCAGCACCTCTCCAGTGTCCGCATCTTGGGCAATGGCGGGAATCAGCCCGCCGGTTTTGTCAAAATCAAGTTCCGGCATGACTTTTTTTGTCTTCCTTATAATTTTGATTGTTCGATAAATTGAAAGCGGCAAAAGCCGCTTGAAGCCGGGTCATTAAGGCGATCAAAATTTAGAAGCACCTTAATCTTTTACATATCTCATCCGGCCGACCATATCAAAACCCAAATATTTAATGGTTTAAACACAAAATGTCAATTAATAATTGTATTTGAACGGCTCGAAACAGGAGTATTCACTCCTCTTTCGAGCCGTTCAAATAGAGGGTTTCTGCTCAGATATTAAGGGTGTGTGGATACAGAATCAAGAATGGTCAAAGAAATAATTTTGGTCAAAAATAAGGCGTTTCCCTTTTCGAACCCGTTCCCGCAAAAGGCCCAGTTTTCTGTCCAGGTCGGCCAAGCAGGCTGCACTTTTTTTCTCCGCCGCTAAGGTTTTGATCACATCGGCAATGCCTCCGTTTTTTATCACAATGCGCCGGTCACAGGAGAGGGCAAGCAATGGATCATGGGTGGCAATCAGAACAATTTTTTCCTTGTTGAGCAGCAGGGAAACTGCTTTGATGCGGTCTATGCCCGCATTTTCAATTTCATCGATCAAAACCACGGGAGACGCGCTCAGATAGGCTACATCAGCGATCATCAAGGCCCTGGACTGGCCGCCGGAAAGAGACGTTATGGCCGTGTTCAAAGAAAAAGGTTCACCTGCAAGCATGACGGCGGACTGGTAGACCTGCGTGATTTTTTCAGGAATCTTGTCAATCAGGCGGCTTTCGGCATGCATTTGCAAGAAAGCCTCCACTGTCAGATCCATGACAAAATTCATGTTCTGGGAAAGCTGGGCCACCAACCTGAATTCGCCGGAAAAACGAGACGGTGCATCCAGGGTTTTGCCGTCGGGCAGTACCTTCCGACCTGAAGGGGTGTCCCCCTGGGCCAGGCACTCAATATCCGATAGAAGCTGGCTTTTGCCTGAACCTGTGGGGCCTACCACGCTGACCACTTCACCGGGGAAAAGGGTGATCCCCATGGTTTCGGGGCATCCGTTTTTATCGAATCCGCCCTCAATGACCAGATGATCCATGCTGCCATGAATTTTGTCCCGGCATTGCTCCATTTTTGCGATGAATTCCAGAATCTGGGCGGACAGGGATTTATGGTTCAGGCCGAATTGTACCAAATGGTCCATGGGCAGGCTTTCGATGAGCATGGCCAGAGTATTTTGTATAGGAAAAGGATTAATCTCAAGGGCGTTGAAAAAATCAAGCAGGTATGGATATTTTTCCATCAGCGTATCCAGCCTAAGATTCAAAATGCCTCTATCCGTGCTGCTTTTTATGTTCGCATTCTCCATTACGTAAAATCCATGGTTTTGACATTGCCGATCTGACTGTCCGGCCCGATTTTAGTTTCACCCAGGCAATAGGAACATAAAGCGGCCGGCATGGTGAAGCGAAGGCGTCTGCCGTTCAATGAATCAATGGCGGGCGCTGTTTTAAAATGACCGGCAGCCAGAAGAGATCCCTGGCCCGTCAAGCCGTTGACCGGCAGTACGGCAGCCTTTGCATTGGCCTGGCGAACACGAAAGGAAAAGACTTCCCGTTCAGCCTGGGATACAATATCTCCCTTGGTCAGGATCACAAGATCGGCGTTCTTCAACATGGGGCCGATTTTTCTGGGTGTGTGCACACCGCTTAAATGATCAATGACGCATACGGCCAGAACCCCTTTAATATGGGGAGAGCACCGGTTGCAAAGCCCTGCGCTTTCACTGATCAACAGATCAAAACCTTGGTTTATACCCCATTGCACGCAGGCCTCAATATTGGCAATAAAGAAATGATCCGGGCACAGCCCTCCGGCCAGTCCTTTCTTTACAGGCAAGCCCGCACGCTCATATCTTTTATGATCGTCTCCGGTAAGGCAGTCAAATTTGATGATCCCAATACGAACTCCCTGTTCTAAAAGCACTGTTGCCGTATGAAGGATCAGAGATGTTTTTCCGCTTGAGGGCGGTCCTGCCACGGTCACCAGCCTGATAGACGGATCTGCTTTTTTCAATACCTGGTTCATGGAAAATTAAGGTACCAGGGGCATGAAAACTTTATCAATTTCGACATTTAGGGCAGGTAAATCGTTCTGCCTTAGAAAATTCCAGCCCAGCCATTTCAGCGGTTTTGTCTGAACCTCTGCAGATACATCTGCATGGGGTACGGGAAATCCGGCACCTGCTAAGATCTGGGCAAGCTGGCTGCCCACAAGATAATCAAGCACCGGTTTGAGTTCCTCTTTTTTTTCAGATTTGACCTGGAGAATGACCGGGCTTGCAAGGGCTCCGTCATCCGGCCATATCACCTTAATCCGGTCCTGGTGCCGGATCCGGTCCGCAAAAAAAGCCGGCATGACATACAGTGCACCCGGGCCGTTATTGTCTATGCGGTTGACCATCTGTGCCGGATGAAGCCCTTCAAGCACATTGGCAGCCAAGGCCTCTAGCCCCTTGTTGCCGGAGGCCTTGAATGTGGGCAGCAGAACCGCATGGCAATAAAACCCGTCTCCCCCCCTGATGATGAGGCTTTTTTTCCATTCAGGCGACAGTATATCGTCCCAGGTGTGGGGCAAGTCTCTATTTTTTAACTTATCAAGATTGGCAACCACCACCAAAGGATTAACACATAGAATGGTATATTCGTTTTCGGGATCTAAAATTTGAGCATCTGAAAAATTCGGACCGGCAGGCAGTGCGCCATAAGCGGTGAAATGTCCCGGGACCACAAAACGGTTATAAAACCGGTGGCCTAGGAAGACATTAAAATCAGCAGACACAATAATATCGGGCAGTTCATCCTTGGATTCAATGGTGTCAACATAGGAGTAATATGACAGTTCCTGATTTACATTCCCTTCAACCGCCGCTTGAATGCAAAGCCCTTCTTTGGCCTGAAGTTCGTTTAAGAATTGGGAAAAAGCGCGGCTGAAAGGCATTTTCAAACCACAGGGCATAAGCCCCAGCAAGCTCAAGTCTTTTTGAGCCTCCATTGAGACCAGTCCGGGCGTGTCAATTACAGGGTTTCGGGTGATTGTATCCTCAAGCATATCAATGAATGCCTCAATGTTAATAAATCGGCTTTTCAGTGCTGTGCCCAGGGTTAGAAACGGTGCCAGCACCCGCATGGCATCGTCAGTGACCAGTGCACCCAGGCCATTTGTCACAAAAACCCATTGAGTCTGGGGAAAACGCTGGATGATTTCATATATTTTTAAGTCTGCGTGAATGTTTGTGGGCATATTATCTGGGGCTCCTTTACTCTTTTTCTGATTATCGAGAACACTTTCGGCAGATTATAACAGCAATTCTAATGCCGGGCGGATTAAGAAATAGTCGACACGCAATGAATCGGATAATAAAACCTTTGATTCAAGGATGATATGATCGCAAAATTCATAAAACTTCGATTTTTTATAGATCGGTAAATATTATAATATACAATATTGTTGTATTTTATGGTGTAAATACAGAAATTGTTTAGAATAAATACAAATTTGTATTTATATCTCTTTGGCATATACAAACGCATATTTTGTGAACCACAGTGAAAAAGGCTTCACCCAAGATTTCATACGTGTATGTAACATCATCCAAATGCATTGCCAGACAAGGCGCTTGAGAAGACGGGGCAAGCCTTTCTATTGCCATCGTAATTCTAATCTGATAAAAGCAACTATTTTATCAAAATATAATACTATTCGAAACCTTATGACAAAACAACAAAGTCGTACCCAGATTCTGAAGAAGCGAAGCAAGAAAAAAGAAAAAAGTTTATACTTATCCTTTTTCATGTGGATTTTTATCCTGTTTCTCCTTGCAATTATTGCCGGATGTGCAGCCATTACCGCCGGATTTTTTTATCTGAGCCGGGATCTTCCCCAGATCAATACGCTCAGTGATTACCGCCCGGCCATTGTGACCAATGTTTTTTCCGATGACGGCAGAAAAATCGGCGAGTTTTATAAAGAGCGCAGAATCGTCATTCCTTTGTCCGATATGCCTTCCAATCTGCTAAATGCTTTTGTGGCGGCAGAAGATTCTCGGTTTCGGGAGCATCCCGGCATTGATGTAAAATCAATTGTTAGGGCGTTTATTAAAAATTTTAGGGCCGGTTCGATTGTCCAGGGGGGGTCCACCATTACCCAGCAGGTGACCAAATCTTTTCTTCTTACTCCGGAAAAAACTTATGAGCGCAAGGTGAAAGAAGCAATTCTGGCCTATCAAATTGAAAAAAAGCTTTCCAAAGATGAGATACTCTTCCTTTATTTAAACCAGATTTACCTGGGACAAGGCGCTTACGGTGTTGAAGCGGCTTCTGAAAACTATTTTGGAAAACATGTCAAGGATCTGACCCTGGCTGAATGTGCCATGCTGGCGGGGCTGCCCCAGGCACCCAGCCGATACAGCCCTTTTCACCATCCGGAACTGGCCAGGCAGCGCCAGGTTTATACCCTGAACCGTATGAAGGAAGAGGGCATGATCTCCAATCTGGAGGCCACCGAAGCCATGGGTGTCAAACTGGATATCAAGCCCCGGAAAAACTGGTTCATCGAAAAGGTTCCCTGTTACACCGAACATGTTAGGCGATATGTCGAAAATAAATATGGCAAGGAGATGCTCTACACCCAAGGGTTGAGCATCCATACCGCAGTGAACATCGAGCTGCAGAAAATAGCCCGGGCCGCAGTCAATAAAGGTCTGGCGGATTTAGATCAACGCTGCGGATACCGAGGTCCTGTAAAAAACATGCCGGCCCTTCAGGTAGAGGCGTTCAGTCGCACCATTGCTGGAGAACTGAACGGCAGCCGCCCGGTTAAGGGAGAGATATACAAAGGGGTGGTTCTGGAGGTGGACGATTACAATAAAGTTACCCATGTACGGGTTGGTGATATCACAGGCATCATCCGGTTAGCCACCATGACGTGGGCCAGAAAGCCAAACCCCAAAATATCCTACCAATCTGCCAGGATCTCAAAACCCTCCCAGGCCCTAAAAGCGGGGGATGTCATCTATATGAAAGTCCTTGAGGAGATGGCCGGGGAAAAGGAATATGAATTTACCCTGTACCAGGAACCCATTGCCCAGTCAGCACTTCTCAGCATTGAGGCTGAAACCGGCTATGTCAAAGCCATGATTGGCGGAAGGGATTTCAAAGATTCCCAGTTCAACCGGGCTTTTCAGTCAAGACGCCAGCCAGGTTCCGCGTTCAAGCCCATCCTGTACGCGGCAGCCCTTGACAAGGGATACACGCCGGCCACAATTATCATTGACTCCCCTGTGGTATATCAGGACAGGCTGCATGACAGGGTGTGGAAACCCCACAATGATGCGGGAAAATTTTATGGACCCACGTTGCTCCGCGAGGCCCTGACCAACTCCAGGAATATTGTCAGCATTAAAATCCTCCAGGATATCGGCATAGATTATGTCATCAGTTATGCAAGAAAGCTTGGAATCACATCCCCCATCCCCCGGAATCTATCCATAGCCCTTGGGTCTTCAGGCGTTTCCTTGTTCGAATTGACCAAGGCGTATTCAGTGTTTTCCAACCTGGGCTACCTGATTGAGCCGGTATTTATCACTGAAATTTATGACCGGGACAACACGCTTTTGGAATCTTCCAAATTGATTCGTAAAAAAGTCATTGATATGGGCACGGCCTATCTTATGACAAGTATGCTTGAAAGCGTGGTGCAGGAAGGTACCGGCCAGCGAGTCAAGGCCTTGAACCGGCCTGCGGCAGGTAAAACAGGCACCACCAATGACCTTCACGATGCCTGGTTTATGGGGTTTACCCCCAGGTACACCACAGGGGTATGGGTGGGGCTTGACCAGGAAGCTCCCATCGGGAGAGGAGAGACAGGTTCCCGTGCTGCAAGCCCCATCTGGCTCGATTATATGCAGCATGCCCTGGAAGGTAAATCCGTGCAGGAATTCACCGTGCCCGAGGGTATCATTCGTGTTAAAATAGATGCCGAAACCGGCCTTCTGCCCATTGCCCAAAGTAAACAAACCATTTTTGAATGTTTTAAGGAAGGCACGGAGCCGACGCAGTATACCCCAAGTCCGGATGAGGTGTTTAGCACGGAAGAGCTGTTCAAAGAAGGTTTTTAGAAAAAGACAGGTTGAAAAAAATAATTTAAATCAAAAAAAACAGTTGACAATAAGCGTTATAATATATAAATTACCCCTGTTTTTGACACTGTCTACGGGCCGTTAACTCAGTCGGTAGAGTATCTGCCTTTTAAGCAGAGAGTCGCTGGTTCGAGTCCAGCACGGCCCACCAACCTGATAGGTGTCAAAAGTTAAGTGTCCCCATCGTCTAGCCCGGTCCAGGACACAGGCCTTTCACGCCTGCGACAGGGGTTCGAATCCCCTTGGGGACGCCACTTTTACCCTGGTGGAAGAAACCGAAATGCCTTTGAGTAGCAATGACCTACTCCAGGGCTTTTTCGGTTTTTTTGTCTTGAGGAAAATCCCTATCTCCTTGAACAATCTGTTGAATACATATTTTTAAAATATCCGGGTCAGCATGTTTAATTTCATCTGATTTCTGCTTCTGATATGCCAGCGCCATTATTTGTTGTGGCTTTGATGTCTCAATAGCCTCTGTCAAGCCATTTTTCTCAAGATCTAAGCACTTACGCAGGAATTTATATCTTGACAGTGTTAACTTGTATGTTAACATGAAGGCATATGAAAGAGATAATATTTTATCGCTCTGAATCCGGAAAATGTCCTGTTGAAGAGTTTCTCGATGATTTGAATGCAAAACAGGCCCAAAAAGTGGCCTGGGTGTTGAGTATCATTGAAGAGCATAATAATGTTCCTGCAAAATATTTCAAGAAGCTTGTGAATACTGATGATCTATGGGAGGTAAGAATTAGTTCAGGATCAAATATATTCCGGCTGCTGTCTTTTTTTGATGGTGATGCGGTGGTTGTTCTGACATATGCATTTCAGAAAAAGACGCAAAAAACACCTAAGCAGGCAATAACGACAGCTGAGAAGCGTATGAATGACTATTTTAGGAGGAAGGCCCATGAGTGATCTGCAAAAATATATTGAGAAAAGGAAAGCCAGGGATAAGGAATTCGAAAAAAATTTTGATTCCGGATATGAACATTTCAAAATTGGTGTTCTGTTAAAGCAGGCCCGGGAAGAAAGCGGTTTAACTCAGGAGGAACTGGCCTTGAGGCTTAATACCAAGAAATCGGCAATTTCAAGAATTGAAAATCATGCCGAGGATATCAAGTTGTCAACGTTAGATAAGTTTGCAAAGGCTCTTGGTAAAAGGCTTCGCCTGGAAGTGGCATAAACAAATGAGCTGTTTAATTTTACTCTGATCCCAACTTATTGTTACTTAATTATTGCTTGAATTAAGTAAGATGTCCGTATGCCGTAACAACTGTAGTTCTAACAGGTTAAAGTCCTGAAGGAGGAATTATCCGTACGCCTTCTTAGCACCGGGAAGCAGCGTCTGGGTAACCAGGGGTTGTAAGTTTCTTAT
>Ga0209575_10000051_pt1 | contig 149652 bp, 107 predicted proteins | sample Medcelwee11metaG_FD_187172 | JGI IMG/M metagenome (GOLD analysis project Ga0209575, IMG submission 187172) | Freshwater pond sediment microbial communities from the University of Edinburgh, under environmental carbon perturbations - Medium... | ecosystem: Environmental > Aquatic > Freshwater... | reverse complement strand
CGACTTGCGCCAGATACTCGCGGTGCTCTCTCTCCTCCAGAGCTGCGCGCCACTCCCGCATGGTCTGGTCGTGGAGTTGGACGATGGCCTCCACAGCCGGAGTGATGGCAACGAGAATCTCTTGGCGCCCCCGGCCGGGTGCTGGAAGTCCCGGGGGCCGGTCTCGTGCGCGCAGACCACGTCCGGTTGTTTAGGAGGAAACAGGCAGAAGGACACACCCAAGTAGGTACGGCCACGGTGGCCGGGATGGGCGTCCTCGCGCGAGCGGTAGTGGCGGCCCGAGCTGGCCGAGCTGACGGGCGGGAGATGGAGGTCTCTTGCTGGCGACCCGGCTGGGGTCCAGCGCGCTGGCCGACCTTCGACGGCGCAAGGGCGAATCGTCCGGGTCGCAGCATCTCAGGACGCTGCAAGGGGGTGTACACCTGGCGGTAACGTACGCCCCGGAGATAAGGAGTCTGCTTCCAAACAGACGCCGGTGCCGGAACGCGAGGGATACTCGACTTCGCCGACGCGACAGAGCTTTGAGCGACGGTCGCGGGGCAGGTCTTCGGGCTTCGCGCACCTGCTGTTCGGGTTCGTTCTGACCTTGAGCAACTGGCATTGCGTGTCCGGAACGGATAGAGTGGGACTCTGATCGCGGCGCCGGCAACACCCAAACTGCTGACGATCGTGAGGAAGAGTCGTCTGGGCGCGCGTGCGCGTTGCGGAACGGCGAGAGCGGTCCCTGTGCTCTACTCCAGGAGGCGACGCTCCTCACACTCTTCAACTACGTAGTCCACGCGTCCAGCGCCCGGGGGGCCACCGTCCACCGCAAGGACTTCGCCCACGCGCACCGGCACGCCCGGTCCGTCAACCTTGTCCGCCCAAAAGACGCCGTCCGCTTGGCACCAAATGAGGAGTTCGTCGTCCCTGATCGCTTCGGCGGCGGCGCTTCGGAGTCCATCGCGTCCCAACACGAGAGGTGGTGCAGCGAGAAGATAGTCTTCCTCCTCGGCGCCGTTGTTCATGCGCCGCAGCTTCACCGCGACGGGCCGCCCCGCCAGATCGTGGGCCACTTGCACAGCTAAGCCCAAAACCCCCCGAGACTCGTCGTCCATTCCAAGCCAGAGTTGCGCGCCGCTTTGGAGTTCGGTGGAGTCGAGCCTGCCTCTGGCCACGGAATCGAGGAATACGTCCACACCTCGTCGGACAGACTCCGCCTGGACGCCGTTGGAACGGATGCGCAATACTAGGTGGTCCCGCGAGATGAACGTCGCCCGATCGTTGGTTTCCGGATCCGGGTATATCTTGATCGCCCAGTCGTTGGTTGCAGCGCGCCGGCCCCCCTGCGCGCGATTGCCCAATACCGCAGAGTGGCGACGCGAGGCTGCTCCGCCGGACGTCACTGCCAGGCGGAGCTTGAAGCTTTTTGAACCGGCCTCCAGCCACGACAGATCAACTTGCCCTCGGGCACCGAGCGCTCGCATCAGTCCGACGTCGACCGCAGCCGGGTCCAGGCCAGCTTCGGCCACTTCCTCCGACAGCCGCGCCTTGGCCGCGCGGTCCACTACTCCGCGATCCACCAGCCGTTCTACGACCGACGACACCACCCGGCTATCGTCGATGACGATGCGGCCGGAGAGCGGGACTGTCATGGTCGAGGAGGGCGTCCTTAGCTCGATGCCGGTGAAGCCAAGCAGCGCGCCGCCGGGCAGAGGGGACGTCGGCCAGTAGAGTTTGATCACCTCGCCGCTGCGGGAAATCTGTACATCGCCGGCCCTGCACTTAGCCTCCAACGGCTCGTGGGCCGCAACCCGGAAGGTCCGCGTCGCCGAGGCGCCGACAGGTACCCTCCCGAAGTCGACCATCGGCGGCTCCACCAGAATCGTCGGAGAAACTTCCCGTCGCAAGCGGTACCATTCAGGCGTTGCAGGCATCGTTGCCGTGAAGTCCGCCATGGGGAGTCGACGAACAAGCGCATCCCCCGTGACTTCCACACCGAGCAGAGCGTCGCCGCTTATTGTGTCGACGTCTTCGCGACGGAGCGTCGGTCCTACCCCAATCGCCACCAGGTGGCCGATCCAAGGCAGGCTGGGCGCTAGGGCGCTCAACTCGGCTGCAGAATCGAGGTCCGGGGTGGAGCGGATCAGTACGACGATATCGACAGCAAGAGACGCCGAGTTGGCGTTAGCGACGGAGGCCTCGATTGCCTGCCGGACCGTGCGCAACGCCGCGGAGAGACGCGCGGGCTGGGGCAAGCGTGGGAGGGCTGGTAGCGAATCGTGGAGCGCCCAGTCGACGGGCGCTGTCGCAACGGCGCCGTAGCAGACCAGGCGCACGCGAGCGAGGTCTCTGCGAATCGGGTCTTGGCGGACGGCAGTGGCGAGGCATCTCAGGACTTGCCGCGCCGCATGGAATGATTCGTCGCGGGGCTCGGCGCTCGTATCCGCCAGCACCAGGATGGGGAGCCCAGCTGAGCCGAAAAGGTCCATGCCCGGGCCCGTCACGGGAGCACGACGACCACGTGTGCGGCAGTGTCTGGCCCCAGTTTCAGTTTGCCCTCGCGGAACAATGTGACCGACGAGCCCCGGGGCACCACTCGCTCGGCCCCGTCGATGGGCCCGTAGGCGAGGCCGTCCACTGAAACATTCTCGAGGTCCATAGCTACGCGGCCGTTACGCACTAGGACTTTGAATCGGACCAGTTCCGCCGTGAGGTCGTCGTCGACCGTAGGAGGCATACCGCGTAGGTGATAGGAAAATAGGCTGGTTCCGTGGGAGCGCACCACCCGACCTCCTGCCGGGGTCCAGGTCCCTCGGCGCGCTTGCCGGTACAGGTTTAACACAGCGAAACAGCCGCGTTGTTTCGTGTCGCACCACGGGCAAGCGAGGGGTCCGGAGCTAGGTAGCACGAAGTACTTGGGCACGCACTTTTCGTTGGTGCAGGTGACTAGCTGCTCAATCGCCCACCAAAGCTCTGCTTCCCAGTCGACAGCCATGGGACGGTCCGCAGGCGCGTGGAGCCCGTTGACGAAGGCGCGATGAAACAGCTTCTGGAGCCCTGTGGATAAGATCGAAGAAGGGACGTAGCGTCCGTGGGGGCGGTTCGTCGGATCGCTTGGGTGCTCGCAAAACAGCGCCCGGTCGCCGAAGGCGAGGAAGTCATCGATGCAGGGATCGGGATCGTGGAACTTCCGCCCTTCGAGGGGGTGGCGGGACAGGAGTGTCCAGTAGATCAGTACGGCCAGCGCGTGCTTGTCCGTGTCGATGGTGGGCGAACTCTTCCGCGAGACAATCTCGGGGGCCATGCACTTGGGGGTTCCGATAACCTTGGCGCTCATATAGGGCAGGTCGGGCACGACGAGCCCGTCAAGGTCAATGGCCGTGATCTGTCCGGTCGACAAGTCGCAAAGGAAGTTGTTGAACGAGAAGTCGGAGTGGGCGAGCCCATTGCTATGTAACGGCCTGGCTGCGCGGGACATGTTGAGAGCGGTGAGAAGCCGCTGCAAGTGGCTGATTCCTCGATCGCTCACGCGCGTCCACAGCAGGTTGTCCAGCCCCGTGAACCGGCGGCAATCCACCATGGCCATCAGGATGCAGGTGGAGCCGTTGGCCTCGCCGACCCCCAGCGGCCAGGCATAGAAGTAGTGCTTGCCCCCAAAGTTGCCTCGCATTCCCTGCGAGATGGACGGCCAATAGCCGATAATCTTGTTCGCAGCCCGAGCCCGCATCGAATCCGACTCTCGATAGAGTTTGATGGCGAATCGCCCGTCCGCCGATGCGTGGATCGTTCCCTCAGCCCCTTCTTTGAAGGGTTCGTCGTCCGCGTCCAGGTTTGTGCCGTCCGACAGGTTGACTTGCATCGTGAGTTGCCTGCTAGGAGTCGACGACCGCACCGGCAGCGCGTACCAGCATCATGAGCGTCCGGTCATCCTGCGAGCCGGGCACCTCCCAAGCGCTAAGCCACTGCGCGAGATCCTCGGCCACGGAGCAGCTGGCAGCCGGTGCGAGTGCCACCGAAATCCAATTGCGAGCGGCCTTTTCCAGGATGGCCGCGGGCGGGTAGACACAATCGAGAACGCCGTCGGTCATAACCAGCAGGCCCTCGAGATGTCGCGAGCGAGCACCGGCGTTCCGGCTCAATCGCCAGACGCGAAGGCTTCGAAGCGCCCGATCTGAACCGTCCGCACCCGTGAGGAAGAAGGTCTGCGCGCCATATTCGCCGGATTCGGGCGCGACGACGAACTCGACAGAGGGCGGCGTGCCGGAATCCAACGCACCATCCGTCCTGTAGATCCCGACCACCGCGCCGTCACCCACCTGTGCCGCAGCCACCAAGTCCGTCGAGTCTGTCGCGTGGTGTGCGAGCAAGATCAGCGTGCAAGCGAACTCCGAGGGACTTGCCTCGAGCCTCGTGGCGAGGCTAACGACAGCCGAACGCGCCGCGCCAAAGGCTAAGGAAAAGGCCTCCTGGAGCAACTTCGCCAAGTCGCCGTCACTAAACTGGAACGGATCGACAGAGCCCAGGCGCTCGTGGACGGTTCGGGAGGCGAACTCGACCGCCTCGCCAGCCCCGAACCTCGAAAGCTTCTTCGATCCTGCCCCGTCCGCGACCGCAATGAACGTCCAAGAGCCTTCGTTGATTACTTTCGCTGCGTCGTCCCGCTCGCGTTTCTCCCGGATGTGAAGCTGCCCTATCACACTCGTCCCCTCGACTCTCCACCCGGGCCCGGCGGGCAAGCTCCAGAGGTCTTCCTCCCTCGGCTCCTGAACCACCGAAACAGGAGCGTTCAGGGCATCCGGAATCCGGGGCGAGTCGCCCGCCGGACCCGGCTCGGGAGGCCCAGGTCTTACCGGCCCGGGATCAGGCGACAGGTGCCTCATCGGCACCGTGCGGTCCACTGTCGCTGGATTGCCGTCAGCCCGCCGGGCGACAGTTTCGGCGGGCGACGATTTTTCGATGACCAAAGCCAATGCGTGCTCGCCATCCGGTTCCGGTGGCGGGGTAGTGGGTGGAGGGGCAGGCGGAGGGGCGCTGTCTTGGGGCATCGGTAGAAGCTCCCGGGAGGTGTCAAGCTCCGAAGCGCAGGACTGGTGGTGGGGCGGGCAGGTCCATCATGACCGTGCCCGTGGGCCCCGGCTTTCCCTGGCTGGCTTGCTTCGATGCGGACACGGCGCTTTGCGTGATCCATTTGAAGGTTGCGCGGAGCGCCTCCGGGGTCATTTCGTCCATGCGGAACCGCGCTTCGGTCATCTTGCTCAAGACCGTCATGTCCGCGTCGGGGCCGCAGCCGATCGCGATGATATTGACCTTCCGATTCCCGCGATTGAGCAGGGCTTGCAACGGTTCCTCCCAGTTGTCGGTGGGTGCACCGTCAGTCAACACGAAGACCATGGGCTTGAAGTCGGCCTTCTGCTCGGCGGTGTTCAGCTTCACCTCCTGCTCGATCAACTCGTTCAGCTTGCGCAGCGCGCCGCCGAGAGGCGTGCCTCCATCGACGGTCAAGAAGGGCGCCTGAAACGTCTCTCCGGACACGAGCGGAGTGGCCTCGACTGTTCCGCCGAAGCGGACGACTGAGACCCAAGCCGTTTTGCTGGCCATCGGGTCCGAACCGATAACCTGCTTGAACAACTGGAGCCCCTGATTCACTGCTTGAATGGGCGCCCCGGTCATGCTGCCGGAAGTGTCAATCAGCAGAAAAAAGGGCAGTCGACGGCTTGCTGCAACCTCAATATCTCCAAAACCCATCGAGCGTCCTCCGTGCTGGGCCAAATCGCGGGCCGAGACCGCTCTTGCCACAGTCGTGGCAAGGCTAAAGGAGCGGGCGCGGGGATGGCAAGGGAATTGTGAACGAGTCCGATTTCGTGGCGCTTCCCGTGTTTCTGCTTTGGTGGTCCGGGCTTCGGGTCGCCCTTTTCACGTCCGTCTTTTCTGAGCCCTGTACTTCGACGTTCTCCTGTTCTTGTCTGCGAGCGTCTCCGGCGGCGGACGTGGTGGAACCGCTCGGCCAACGGCGGCACGTTCGGCTGCGGCGTGGTGTGGTTGTTGGGGGCTTCCGGCCTGCGGTTTGGCGCGTCACCCCAGGGCTCAGCCCGCCGAGCGCCACGCTCGCGCTCCCAACGGCAACTCCTCCGCATGAACGAGGGCCATCGCATCAGCCGGGCGCGATCGATGCTCGTGCAGGGCTTCGAGCACTGGCGCGGAGTGCAGCCCGGGTTGGGTTGGTGGGAGGTCTGTCTGCGCCGACCGGCAGACCACGCAAGGTTCGCTAGTTGCGGATTCGCCCGATCTGCGTGATCGTCGAGGGCTGTCCCAATCGGTTGCCCAAAAGGTCGAGCGTTCTGGCCGAACAGCGTCGGGTCCTGGGTCGTCGCCTTGGCGTGCTTCGCCGTGCTGGTGATCCTGATGGCCGCCGTTGCCGGCGCTTGAGACCGCGCAGAGGACTCGCCGGTCAGCGGATCGGACGACGGCGATCTTTCGACTGGCTCATTCGTTGCGCACTCGTTCCGCAAGCCTTGGGGGTCACCTCCACCATCACCCAGAAACCTCATCCACCCTCAGCCTCACCAGCAACGCCGGGATGCCCGTCGCCTCGTCGACCTCGATTACCACGTCGGCAACCTGAGCCTCCCTCAGGGTTCCGTGGTCCACGTTCTCGACGGTGGCGCGCAACCCCACGGTCAGGAACTCGAGGGTCGAGCCGACCACGATCTCTCCGTGAGACACACGCTTGATGCGCGAGCGCATGGGCGTCGCGACGCTGGGCAGGTGCAGTTTCACGCGCTCTCCGACCGCCGCATGCCCGGGCGCGGAGGGTTCGCACGCGGCCATGACCGCGAGGAGCGCGTCCCGCTCTCCCGCTTCGACTTCCACGCCGAATTGGGCTCCGAAGCGGTCTTCCCTGCGCCATGCCACCACCCCCGAAACGGAGTGCTCGCGTTCGAACGATTGCACGGTGCACGCGACACGTTGCCCGATCCCCGGTGCGGCAGGCGCTTCGACACGGTATCCGCCGGGCGAACAGTCCAGGAGCACGCCTTCGAGGGGGGCCGTTCCTGGCAAATCCACGTCCACGCGGGAAGCCTCGGTCAACACTCTCGGCCAGGTTCGTCGTTCTGCTCCGGCTTGCATCACTCCTCCACCCATCTATCGTTCGAACACGAGAACTTCCCAACCATCGCATGCGACGTGGCACGGCCCGGCATTCCTGGCCAAGTTTCTCGCGGTGTGCGGGGTTGGTCACACGACCTCCAGGAACTCGTTCAACGCCAGAGCCCTTGCCGTCGAAGGCACTTGCCACACAATGGTTCTGTCGAACCCCGCCAGCGGCTCCCGCCATCGATACAACTCACGGGCGCTGATAGTCATCCTTCCCTGTGCTTCCCTCACCCTGATGCTCGAGCCCAGGGGCACGACGCAGCGATCACCCCGTGCGACATCACGGCCTTCGACGGCAAGGGCGCCCGGCTTGTTTGCTCCGAGGATCAGCGCATCCCCTTCCCAGGTGCAAACCACATCCGCAACGCTCGGTTCGACGCGCCCCACTTGCACGTGCCCGCCGCGCGTTGCCACGGCTATCCCTATCGGGTGAGAAGGGTCGAACATGACCTCCACGGTCGAGCCCGTCCGATCGGCAGCACAAAACGAACAGCAAAGGCGCCACGGCTTGCGCGCGCTTCCGGAAAGCACGGGCGATCCGTCCACGCCGCGCCCCTCGACCTGGCGAGACGTCCAGGGAAGCCCGTTGAAGTCCACAGCACGGGCGCGGTCGACGACGAGGCAGGTCTCACTGCCGAAGAACGATCGCATGACCACGATGCCCTCCGCGCCGGCTCGTCGTACCTCGAGGCTGCCTTCGAAGAACGCATCGTCCAAGCGCAGCAGCCCCTTCTCCCGCGCATGGCAGGGAATTGGGAACGGGGCCACCACGATGGCTGCGTCGATCCACAGCGTCAGATCGACACCATCGACCTGCGCACCGGCCAGAAGCCCAGCGATGATCTGTTCTTCCTTCGAGTACACGATCCAGGCTTCTCGGCCACGAAGGTCTGGCACGCGGAGCAAATCTGCCACTCGTGTGATGGCTGCCTCAGAAATCATCTTCCTCTCCTCTCTCCACGCGACCGAACGATGTGTCTTGAACTCCGCGCGGGCCCCACGAAGCGCAGCAAGGCACCCTCGAGCCAAGCTCCCGCCACGCCGTGAACCCGTTGCTCGGGGACGTCGACAGCGCACCGGCGGAAGTGTCGCCGCAGTCCATCCGTTCCGACACCGACGCCCAAGGTCGCGAGTTGGAGCGGCAGGCGCTCAGCACGATCCACGACACCGCGGAGGGAATCCCCGCTAAGCCCTCCGACCGGCGGTCCCGCGGAAATGACGAGGATGTCGGCGGGACAGCGAGCCACTTCACCCATCACCTCCGAGAACCCCGGGTCTTCCTGATCGATCAGACGCCGTTTCCAATAGCGCGACGCGCACACCGTGTTCACCCAGAGCCTTCCGAGCGAAGCCCGGCCTCGGTCGTCGAGACGTTGACCTGGCTCGAGAAAGACGTGGGCGCCATACCAGAAGCCGACCACGCATACCGGCCAGTCCAATCGCTGGGAGACCTCCGCGATCAAGACCGCGGCTTCGAACGCCATGCGGAGGCGCGATTCGCTCATGACGTCCGACGTGTCGACGATCACCCCAACGAGCCCGCGTCGTCTCGTCCCCGTCGCGTCGCGGCGAAGCGAGAGTCCTGCCAACCTGCTCGCCAGGACGGCCACTTCTCTCCGCACCGCCCCCCAGGCTTGGTGGTACGCATCCCGGGCTACCTCCTGCAAGCCTCGCTCGTGAACCTCACGTCGCGTCGCGCGACGATCCCGTTGCATCCCGATGTGCTTGCACACTTCGCCCAGGTTGATAGCTCGCTCGGCCTCGCGGATCGCTCCGCGAGGGCCGTCGTAGACGTCGAGAGTGGAGAAGACGTGATCCAGCACGCGTTGGGCGACTTCTCGGTGTTCGGGCGAAGCCGGCGCCGCGTCGGCGACCGAGGGACCCTCTTCCATGGACAGCGCCACGATCTGCCGGGCGCTGTCGGAGCAGAACAGGTCGGGCCTCGCGACACGCGAGGTCAGGTCCGGATGCAGCCGGAGCATCCTCGAGATCCGGTCCACGTCTACCTCCCACAGCGCAAGGAATTCGGGCAACACGTCGTGAACCATCAACGCGTATGCGCGCTTGCTGCAGTCCTGCACTGCGGCTTCCGGTAGGTCTGCTCGCACCAGGCATCCTTGAGAGGGCTGGAGACCGTCGAGCATCCGCGCGTAGTGCACCCTCACTTCCGCGGTCCGGGCTAGGGCGCGCTCCACCACATCGGCACATCCCTCGATCGTCCTGCCCGACGGGTCTCGGTACAACACAGCTGCCGCCAAGACGAACTGGGTCGACAGCGGAAACCAACGCAGCGAGGTGGCATGGTCGCACGCCGGGTCCGTCGTTCCGATCAGCCAGGGTCGCATGGCGGGGAGACACCTCGATGTCCACGCATCCACGCGCGTGTCTTCCAGAGCATTCCACAGTCGCCCGACAGCCCACGGCCCGCCCCGTCCTTCCGGTGCCGTATGGTTGCGCGTGATCGCAGCGTGCCCGAGCTCGTGCGCAAGGCTCGACGCGGCGGCTCGCAGATCACACAGCTCGAGGGCGGCTTGGTTCACGATGACGCGGCGCTTCGCTTCCGAGTACGCCCACCTCCACGACGGCGCCACCTCGATGTCCGGCACAGCACAGAGCGCGCGTGCGAGGAAGCGAACCGACCGCATGTCGCAACTCACCGGTGCACCTTCTTCCGCTGCGCGCTGGGGCGCACCCCGAGAGCTTCGGCGAGCACCGCCACTTCCTCCCGCCGGGCGTCCGAACCACACTGCGGAACGTAGTACCGGTCGAACGCCTCGTGCACGGCCGATGCTGCCTGATCTTTCGTCGAGGGCTGCAGTCGCTCGACGAATTGCACGGCGCGCAAGAGCAATCGTCGCGATGGTTGCGCGTGCGGATCGTCGTACGACGCCAACCCGATGGCATCGGCAGCAGTCGAGGTGGCCCGCGCGTAGGCGGCATGGAAGCGTGCGAGTTGGAGGAGCGCGTCCACGGTTCCTGGAATCTGGGCGAGGTCGCCGAACACGGCGTCGGCCGTGACGCCTCGATAGCGAACACCCCGCACGGTCACGTCCGGCTGTTCGCCCAGCAACCAAAATCGCATGTTGGAGACGAGGTCCTCCTCGGTGGGAAGCGGCACGCGACGAAAGGCGGTCCATCGATCCACGAACGCGGGACTCATCGACACGCGGCCTGGATATTCCGTCGGGTTCATCGTTCCGAACACGCGGAACCCGGGGTGCACGGAAGCCCCATCGATCGTCCTCCCATCGTGCTCGACGAGAACGAGTCGCGGCTGTTGGTCCAGCACGGGATGGATCCGTTCCAACACGTGCGGCTCCGCAAGGTTCAACCCATCCAGCACGACCCACCACCCCTGCGCCATGGCGCGAACGACGAGCCCGTCGCGCCAGCCGTAACGGCAAGCGCCAGAGCCCTCCGAATCGGCGACCTCGCGTCGCCCCACGAGGTCCCCAGGGTTGGACAACCCGTGCAGCTTGATGCGAACCATCGGCTGTCCGAGGGCCGACGCGAGCATCTCGACGCAAGACAGCTTGGACGTCGCAGGCGGGCCTTCGAGCAGAACCGGTTCGCCAAGCAAGATGGCCCAGGCTAGGAATTCCAGCGTTTCTGCCGTGGTTTGATCGACGCACGTGAGGCAAACGGCATCGGCGGAGGGCACGAGGTCCGACACCGCATCCCGTGCGCGTGGCAGGCGAGCGCGGCCGATGCGGACGTGCGTCGGCGATTCCTTGTCGAAGAAGAGTTGTTTCATCTCACCCCTTGCCATCCCATCCAGGACGCTTCATTCCATTTCGAACCGCCGAGTCACCTCCGCCGCCACCGCCTCGAGCTGCTCGGTTGTCCGCCCCTCCAGCCGAAGCACCAGTGAGCTCGAACGCGGCACGATGCTCGCAACGCGACACCCATCGTGCGAGAGAAGGACATCGTCTACCACGAGGGCCAAACGACCGCGAAGGTTCTCCGGGCGGGCGGTCGACAACACGACCGTCATCCGCTCGTCCGGCATCACACCCCAAGGGAACGCGGCTTCCGGAACGCCGCACGCGGACAGAAATCTTCTGATCGTCTGGCGCTGCTCGCCCGAGAGGTGTCGAGCCCGGCTTCCAGTCGTGGCGAGCGTGGACACGCTCACGACGCTCCTTCGCTCGTGCGAACAACCGGCAAGGGACGTGGAGCAGAGGTCGATCCGCTGCAACGTGGTGTGGGAGAAGAGCGCGCCGTCGAGACGGGCTCCGTCGATGACGCATGCGACGAGCTTGGCGTCGGTGAAGTCGGCATCAGTGAGGTTGGCGTCGGTCAGGTCGCAGCGGTGCAGGCGAACGCCTCGAAACGTCGCGCCCTGCAAGTCCGCGCCCTGGAACTGGGCGCCCGAGATGTTGGTCACGCCGATTCTTCGCTCCTTGGACGAGGTGCCGAAGGTGGTCCCCCGAAGGCGCGCACCGCGGAAGTCCGTCTGGTCGATGATGGCGCGTGTGAACACGGCTCGCTCGAGCTGTACATCGATGAACCGAGCTCGAGAGAGGTCACTGCCACGAAGGTTCACATCGGACATGTTGGCGCCGGAGAAGTCGGCGTCGCGGCACACGGTCCCCCCCAGATTTGCCCCGTTCATGCGGGTGCCTCGGAACTTCGTCCTCTGGAGGCTCGGGCGCAGGGAACCGACGCAGTCTCCCCAGAAGGTGGAGTGACTTGCGAGGAGGCTGGCATTGGTCAAATCGCACGCGTCGAGGACGGCATCGTCGAAGTCCACGAACAGCTCGGCCTCGGAGAGATTGGCGCCGGCAAGGCTCGCGCGGTTGAGGGGGCGCTTCTCGGTGTCTTGCACGATGATGCTGATGCGTGCGAAGTCCCTTTCCCCCGCGGCATAGCGGGAGAGAAGGTCCTTGGGCGCGATGGTCGTTCGCTCGATCTGCGGGCCGTGGGTGCTTCGAAAGTAGGTCATGAGACTGCCTCCTCGGGGTCAAGGATGTCCGGGCATCGAGCATCCCGCCACCGCGTTCGACGGGGCAGACTCGGACAGCGGCCTTTCGCAAGCACGAGCAGCCCGACCGACCGCCCCCTCGCACAGCCAGCAGTTCACGTCCGGCTTGGACGTCGGATAGTCATTCGCGTACAGGGTGCGCGCCTGCTCTCAGGCGGCAGCGAGGGAGGATGCCCGGAAAGTGTACTCCTTCGGCGGACAACCTTTGCCCCCTCCCTGAAGGAACACCATTGGGCAGGTGGCGTCCGCCGCGCAACCGTATTGCGCTCGAGAGTCGCACGAGGCCAGGCAGAGAGAACAGCCCAGGATCAGGACCGTCGCGACAAGTCGTGGAGAAATCCGCATGACCTTACCTCCGAATGGGGAGCCGAGGATTCGTAAGAAGAGACACGCTGACGTGGCGGTATCTGACACGTTCTTTCGAACTGCCCACTTCGTCTTGAGCTCTTCACGGACTACGTGCGGGAGGCAGGCCCGCGTCGCAGCGCAATGATGCAGAGGACTTCCCCGCGGAAATCCTTTCCTACCGGGACCGGGTACACGAGCGCGGCCGAGGTTGCCTGGTCCGGGACGCGCAGCCCCGGGTCGGGAGGCACGGAAACCAAGGTCTCGGCTTGCCGACCTCCAAGAAGCCAGGCGGACAGACGCTGACGAGCACCCTCGACTTCATCCACGATCCCATGGACGACGCAGTGAATCAGAATGACCTAGAGCGTCTTTCCATGACGTGGAACACGTGATACCCCTCTTGGCATGAAGCCTCTCTCGATGGACCTTCGTCGACGGATCCTCAGAGCCCTGGAAGACGAGCCGTCGTCGCTCATCGTGGCGGCGCGCTTCGATGTGAGCGCAAGCGCAGTCAGGAAGCTTCGCCTGAAAGCACGTCGGACGGGTTGCATCGAGCCAGATCCCTTGCCGGGCCGGGAGCGCCTGGTTACGGGGGAAGCTGAGGACCGCTTGAGGGAAATCGTTGGCGAGCATCCTGACGCCACGTTGAAGGTCCTCTGCGAGTTGCTCGGCAGCGAGGCACAGGTTGCGGTGAGCGAGACGACCATGTGGCGGCAGCTGGAGCGCATGACCATCACTCTAAAAAAAAGACGTTGTGCGCCTCGGAACAAGACCGCCCGGACGTGATCGAGGCTCGCAAGCGGTTCCTGCGGCGGATGTGGTGGTGGCACAACAGGACGCTCGTGTTCATCGATGAGAGCGGCGTCAACCTTTCGCTGACGCGAGCCGAAGGCCGAGCTCCTCGAGGAGAACGTCGACCCATCTCGCCGCCGATGAGTGGCCCCCGCCGATCGTGAAGTCGGAATCATCCCCAAGTCCGTCCCGATTTTGGCAGGAGGTACGAGCGGTGGCACCATCGTCTGCCCGAGGCGACCACCGAGACGATGCCCAAGACCTCCGACAGCAAGCAAAGTCTGAAGGACCAGGTCGCGTGCGACCGCGCCGAGCTCGAGCGCAGGGCAAAGGCCCAAGCCACCGAAGGCCCAGCTGCCTCCACGCTGCTCAGCCCACAGGAAAAGGTCAGCTTGTTCCGAGCTCTCTTCCGCGGCCGGGAAGACGTCTATGCCGAGCGATTCGTCGCCAAGAAGACGGGCAAGGCCGGCTACGGCCCGGTTTGCGCGAACAAGTTCGTCAAGGGGCTCTGCAAGCTGCCAAAGGTGAAGTGCGGCGCGTGCGCGAACCGAGCTTTGCGGCCGCTGGATGATCGCGCTGTGGATGGCCACCTGCGGGGTGATCACGTGTTGGGCATCTACCCCCTGCTCGAGGACGAAACGTGCCGGCTGCTGGCGATGGACTTCGACAAGTCTACCTGGATGGAGGACGCACGCGCCGTTCGGGAGACGTGCACCCGGCTCGGCATCCCGGCGTATGTGGAACGGTCGCGGTCCGGTGAAGGCGCGCATGTGTGGTTCTTCTTCGCTGCCCCCGTTGCTGCGAGCCTCGCGCGGAAGCTCGGCTCTCACGTTCTCACGGAGACGATGTCCGGGCACCCCGGACTTTCGTTCGACTCCTACGATCGCTTGTTTCCGAACCAGGACACGATGCCGGCGGGTGGGTTCGGTAACCTCATCGCCTTGCCGCTCCAACGCGAGGCACGCCAACAGGGCAACTCGGTGTTCGTCGAAGCCGACTGGAAGCCCGTCCGCAACCAGTGGAGCTTGTTGCAGAGGATCGAACGCATCGAAGTCCATCGCGTCGAAGCCCTCGTGAAGCACGCTTCTCGCGCCGGGACGATTCTCGGTGTCAGGACCATTGCGGAGGACGACGACGGAGAGGACGAAGCTCCCTGGCTGCGATCGCCGTCCGGGGCGATGCCCACTCCGGCGGTGCGAGGGCCCCTTCCGGAAACCTTGTACGCGACCCTCTCGCAGCAGCTCTTCGTGGACAAGAAGAGTCTGCCACCTGCGTTGATCGCTCAGATCCGCCGAATCGCGGCGTTCCAGAACCCGGAGTTCTACAAGAAGCAAGCGATGCACCTGTCGACGTGGAGCACCCCACGAATCATCTGCTGTGCCGAGAACCTCGACCACCACGTCGCGCTTCCGCGCGGATGCGCTGGAGACCTCGAGGCCCTCGCCCGCCGCTACCACATGGCTCTGGCCCTCGAAGACACTCGAAGCGACGGCGAACCGCTCGACTTGTCCTTCACCGGCGAGCTCACCGCGCTCCAAGCTCAGGCGGTCGAATCGTTGCTGGCTCACGAAACCGGCGTGCTCGTCGCCCCGCCGGGTGTCGGAAAGACCGTTGTCGCGACCGCACTCATCGCGAGGCGCAAACGGAGCACGCTCATCCTGGTGCACCGACGCCACCTACTCGACCAATGGCGCACGCAACTCGCGCTATTCCTAGGCATCGAGCCGACCGCGGTGGGACAGATTGGCGGAGGCGGCGCGAAGGCCAAGAAGCCGAACGGCCTTCTGGACATCGCCATGGTGCAGGCGCTGGTGAAGCCCGACACGGTCGATGATGCCGTAGCGGGATACGGCCAGGTGATCATCGATGAGTGCCACCACGCATCCTCGGTCTCGTTCGAGCGGGTTCTTGCAGAGGTTCGCGCTCGGTTCGTCGTGGGCCTGACAGCGACCCCGCAGCGCCGTGATGGTCAGCAGGCCATCATGCGGATGTACTTGGGACCCATCCGATTCCAGGTCACCCCGAAGAAGCTGGCGGCGATTCAACCCCTGGAGCACCGCTTGTTCGTGCGCGAGACCTCATTCGAGCTCGAAGAGAGCGAAGCCGACCTGTCCATCACGGAGATCTACGGCAGGCTGCATCGGGACGACGTGCGCAACACCGCCATCCTTGAAGACATCATCGGCACGCTGGTCGAAGGTCGAAATCCCATCGTGTTGACGCAGCGACGCGAACACCTGGAATGGTTTGCGGAGCGCGTGCGTCCCTACGCCCGCAACGTCGCTGTGCTGAAGGGGGGCATGGGCAAGCAGGCGGAGCAGGAAGCACGAGAAACGCTTGCCGCAGCGACGCCGGACGGCTCGACCGTTCTTGTGGCTACCGGCCCGTACGTTGGCGAAGGCTTCGATGATCCCCGGCTCGACACGCTCTTTCTCGTCATGCCCATCGCGTGGAAGGGAACGCTCGCGCAGTACGTCGGACGCCTGCATCGCCTGCACCCCGGCAAGAAGGAGGTTCGGGTCTTCGATTACGTCGACCGAGCCGTCCCGAAACTCCGAAGGATGTTCGAGAAGCGTCTGCGAGGCTATCGCGCCATTGGTTATGCGGAGTCTGAAGTGCCGGAGGGGTTCGAGCTTCTGTCCGAGCAGTGGCCCGCGGATTGGGACGGGATCGAGGAGGAGTAGGGTATCGGGCCCGACTCCTCGGAACCAATCTGGAACAGTCTACAGGCAGGTGCGGGTCATCAGCGAGGTGCTCATGTACCAGCAAGAACCGCAGCTGTAGGAAGGGGTGCCGCAGCCGTAGACTCCGTAGGCCGACAGGCACGAGGCGGGGCTCACGATTCGCACGTAGCCGCCCCAGGACTGTCCCTCTCCGATGTAGGCGAGCTTGCTCGCGCTCACGTGGCCCCACGATGAGCACGACGACGAGCTCGAGGTGGTGAGGGTCAGCGAGATGCCGGCGCCGCTGGCCGTGGACCAGTCCTCGAGCCCGACCGCGATGGGGTCACCGTTGAAGTTGCCTCCGGTTACCTTGCAGACGCGGACGTCGAAGCCGCCGTCGCCGCTGTCCTTGAAGTCCGCGCGCAGCTGGGTCCCGTTCACCGTTCCGGTCGCTGACATCGTCGAAGGCTGCCACCATGTCACGGCGCTGCAGTCGTCGACGCACACGCCGTTGGCGCAGGTGCCTCCGGTGCAGGGCGCCCCGTCCGTGTCCCGCGTGCAGCTGGCATTCTCGGCGGCGTCATTGGACACGCACGAGCCGCCGCTGCAAGCGGTCGTCGTTACGATCCGGCTCTTGGTGCCGGTCTCGTCGCAGGTGCTCGCGAAGCCGCTGCACGCGGACCACGAGCCCGTGACGGACGTGCCGCAGGTGGTGCCGTCGGTGTGGCGCGTGCATGCCTCGGTCTCGAACCACGTGTCCGGGACGCAGGCCCCGGCCACACAGTCGTTCGACGTCACAGTGCGCTGGCGCGTACCGGTGGTGTCGCACGTTCCGCCCTCGAAGGAGCAGCTCGACCACGAACCCGTGGTCGGCTCGGGGCACGGCGTCCACGGGCAGCCCTGGCCACCGCAGGCGTCGTCCCCGGCCTGGGTTACGCACTCCCCACCTGGGCAGACCGCCTCAACCGTGTAGGTCCCGCTGGTGCAACGGTACAGTGTTCCAGGGTTCTGGCCGAGCGAGGCATCCCCACACTCCAGGCCGTCGATGCCTCCGGGGCACTCGGGCGCAACGGCGGCGCATTCATCGTCGCCAGGCTGCACCACGCACTCGGGGTCGCACAGCTGGTTGGGGCCGATGCCCTGCTCTCCACTCACGCAGTGCACGAGGTCGTCGGCGTTGCCGGGGTAACCGGGCAAGGTCTTTCCGCAGTAGTTGCCGTCGAGCCCCGCGCAGTACCCTCCCGGCACCGGCGCCTCCACCACGGAGAAATGACGAACCTCGGACACGCAGGTCTCGCCGTCGCCGTAGTAGGTCACGGCGCGGTAGTCGCCAGCGGCCGGAGGCGTCCAGGCCAGCTGGGTGGCGTGCCCCACGTTCTGGTCGAGCACGATCTGGCCGACGTATTGCGCGGGCCCATCGAGGCAGCGGACCTTGATGAAGTGGTCCACCATGGCGCCCGGCTCGATGTCGAACAACACATCACCCTCGATCTCGGCGCCCTCCGCGGGCTCGAGGATGCGCGGGAGCGGCGTCGGGCATGCAGGCGTGTTCGGGCACTCGTTCCCGTCGCACACCTGGATGACCTTGCTTGCCGTCACGCCCGAGTACTGAAGGCTGATGGTCGTGGAGCCCACCTTCTTGGTGGTGATCCGGCCGGAACCATTCACGGTCGCGACGGTGGTGTCGGACGACGCCCACCAGGTCTGGTTGTCCGGCGCCGTGTTGAGGTTGAAGCGTGGCTGTGTCTCGACGAGACCTGAGAATGCTGCGTGGCGGTACCGCGCTTCGGCGTGGAGCTCGACCGTGGCCCCGACTGGCAGAACGTCCCCATCACCGAATGCGATCTCAACGGCGTTAGGAATGAAGGTCACCGGGATCGACGTGAACGCGGTCCCGTCGAGGGTGTACGTACCCTGATGGATGTGATGGGGATAGCTGGGAGCCCCTCCCGTGAGGCCGAGCTTCACGAGCACGGTGACCACGTCGCCGTCCTTCACGAGAACCTTCTCTGCGTGGAGGTAGCTTGAGTAGAGCTTTCCGTCGCAGTGGGAGATCATGATGGTGTTGATGCTGTCCTGCCCGGTCTCCACGCCGGCGAAGTTGCCCACCTCGCCCAACCCGATCGGGAAGAAAGGCACGAGGTAGTCCATGTCGCTTCCCGCGCCGATCACGTTGAGATTGATGTCCGGCGTGTTCTCGTCGGTGTAGGTGAACCCGTGCAGCGACCAGGGCGTTCCGTCGTGGAAGTCCGTGCCGTGGTACCAGAAGCTCCACGGACCGTCCGTCTGATTGTCGCCGGCGTTCCACCCATCGATGATCTCGACGGGCCCGTAGACCGGGGAATAGACCTCGCCCGGCAGCTCGTCGCAGCTAAGCCAGCCGAGCCACGCGCGCTGCGGGCTGGGGGGCGCGCCCATCGTACCGTTCGGTGCGAAAAGCGTCGTGCTCTCGCCCATGGAGACCGGCTCGGTCGGCTCGCTCCGCTCGCCCTTGGAGTCGACCGCGACCACCGTGTAGGTGGGCGCCTCGGTCGCGCTGCCTTCGAGCTCCAAGTGGTTGGTGGTCGTGGGCGTGCACGTGCCGTCAACGCAGACGTCATAGTGCGACACGGTGCTGCCCGTGGCGGTATCGTCTTCGCTGCGGCTGAAGACCGCGATGATGGTCTCGCCGCGCACGAGGAAGTGGGGCGCCGTGGCCGGGCGGGGCGGTACGGGTACGTCGGCGTCCGGGCTTGCGTCGGCGTCGGGGCCGGTGTCCGGGTCCGGGACGTCGGGCAGGGCCGCGTCGTTGCGCGGGACGTCCTGGCCGGTCCCCGACCCGGCGAGGCAGCCAGGTGGGGCGACCACCAGCCATACGGCCGAGCAGAGCGCCAGCACCGCCTTCCACCCCAACGACGACGCATGGCCGCGCGCGAGGGGCAGGTGCCGCAACTCGGTCCTGGTGCTATTCTTGTGGGGGTCGATGGGCATAATGCAGTTCCTCCCGAGATCCGAACCAACCCGCCGCGAGCCGAGCCACCTGTGCTTCCGGCCCATTCCGGAAGGAGCGACTAAGCTTCGCAGCGAGCATGCTCTGGTTTAGGTCGGGGTCTGCAGCGCCGCTGTTGCACGTCGGTTGCACGGCGACCGAGCCGGGTGGCCTTGGTCCGGAACTGTTCGAACTGGAGAGGCTTTTCGCTGACCCGATTTCCTTTGCGGCGGCTTGATCCCCTACAGACACTGACTGGATGGACGACGGCAACCAGGGCATTCTCTGCGTGGTCGGCCTCGGGCTGATGGCTCGCGCGAGGTTGCTGGACAGGACCGCGTCGGTGAGGCTGTACAGGCGCAAGTCGAGTCGGGATGGATGCGTTGATCGAACCTCCTCATGAGGAAGGAAACTTGATTTCAAGCTCTTCTGGCTCGATCAGGTTGAAAGCAATCTCTGGGGGACGCCACCAAACGAGCAGCGACAGCGCTGCAAGCTCGGTACCGGACTCGGTCGTCGTGGTGTGCGGCCACGGGTCACGCACTGTTGCCGGAAGGGCGCCCATTGCCGAACCCACGCATCGAGCTCACGACCCCGAAGATCCGGTCGATCGCTTCCGCCAAGCTCTCAAACGGGAAGCTCGGATCCAACGAAAACCGAACCGTGGACTTCGCCGTGGCAAGGTCAAGCCCAATCGCAGTGAGCACATGCGAAGGCGTCGCGCTTCCGGAGGAGCAGGCCGAGCCGCTCGAGACATGCACCCCCGCTCGGTTGAGCCGCATCACCAACCGCCTCGCATCGAGACCGTGGAAGGAAACGCTGAGGGTGTTCGGCAGGCCGTCGTCGGGGGTATTGAACGTGACATCACCGAGCGCCTCGAATGCCGTCCGCATCTGACGGGTCGCCGCACGAAGGGCCGAGCCCGCCGCTAGGCGCTCGGCGCTCGCCGCCGCGGCAACCCCGAGGCCAACGATTCCAGCAACGTTCTCGGTGCCGCCGCGACGCCCGTGCTCCTGGGAACCGCCGAAGAGCGGTGTGTAAGGAACATCAGGACGAAGATACAGCGCCGCTACCCCTTTCGGCCCGCCGAACTTGTGCCCGGACACGACTGCGGCCGCGATGCCGCGTTGTGCCACGGACAGGGGCGTCTTGCCGGCCAACTGAACCATATCAACGATCAGCGGAGTGCCTGCCTTACTACACAGTTCCACAATCGCATCCAAGTCGTTTACGCATCCCGTTTCGTTGTTCGCCCCCATGACCGCAACGACCGCGGTATCGTCGTCGATGGCCTTCGCGAGGGTCTCCGGCGTGACCCGACCGAACCGGTCGACCGGGATCAAAGAGAGTCCGAAGCCCAGGTGGGTAGAGGCAAAGTCGGCGGCATGGTGAACTGATGGGTGCTCCACGGCGCTGACCAGCAAGGTCCTTCTGCCCGTGATGGGTCGCTGGGCCAGCGCGATGCCGAGGATCGCTGACGCATTTGCCTCGGTCGCGCCGGACGCAAACACGATATTGGACGCCTCAGCCCCCATGAAAGCGGCGACGTCTGACCGCGCCGAGTCGACGAGCTCCATCGCAGCTTGGCCAACGGCGTGGGCGCTAGAAGGGTTGCCGTGGGTTGTCGCCAGCGCATCTGCAACCGCGGCCGCAACCCTCGGATGTGTTGGGGTGGAAGCGTTTGCATCCATGTAGAACGTCTTCATTGAGCACTCCTCCGCGAGCCGGGGTTGCTACGGACGCTCGTAGACGTCGTAAAACGCCTGCGAATCCCCGGGTTCATCGAACAACAGGTTAACGAACGCGACCTGGTCGTCGAACAGGTTCAGAAACGCTTCTGCACCAGCGCGATAGCCACACGTCCAGGCAATGTCCGCTACGTTCAGGAACAAGTCCACCTCGCCGGCCTGGCGAAGGAAATGGTGCATCACAACGGCGCTGCAGAGCGGCACCGCGCGTTCGGTACTTAGCGGCACGTGCGCTTTCGGCACGTAGCGAAAGGACGCCGTACTGCGGACCTTCACGCGCGTCGCATCAGGCGAGTACTCGAGCTCCTTTTTGCTCGCTTCACGCACACGACCATCGCGTGCCATTCTGGCCAGGCCCTTCTTGGCAGCGTTCCGGAGCGACGTCTCGAAGACGAGGCGGAGAGGTCGAACCTGCCCGTTCTTGTGGGACAGGCGCACCACGTCTTGTCCGACGTCGACCGCGAACCCGAGGTCTCGAGCGATTCTGATGAGTGGCGCGGGGAAGTAGCGGGGCCAGACTGCGTGCAGATCCGCTCGAGCGTCCAGCGGAAGCGGAAAGTCGTTGACGATGACGCTGTAGTTCAATTCACTGTCAGGGAAGAGTTCCCCCACCAGCAAGGCCATCACGAACGTCCACTTCACGAGTTTGACGTTGCTCACCGGAGCTGGCGAGGCCGGGACCTGGCGCTCGTTCAGTTCCCCGAACTCCGACCGCAGTTCGAGGCTCGGCACACGATCCGCGATGAATGGTGTGAGCTGTGTCGCGGAGAACTCGCTCGTTGTGATGCAAATGCGCTTCGCTCCTTTCCACTTTGCGAGGAGCGCAGTCGTTTCAGGATGCAATCTCGTCGTTGGTGGGGGCGCAGCCACTTCCACGGCGGTACGTGTCATTGGATTCCTCCTGCGCATTGCTTCTGCCGGGTCGCCAATCGGAGCCTCTGGTCCAGATCGAACTCGCCGGCGCTGGGGTGTGGGTCACCGGACTCGACTTGAACCACCGCCGCGAGCGGAGCCGTCAGCGGAACCTGCCCAAACTGGAAGGCAGAGCGAATGGGCTTTGCGGCGCGCATGCTCAGAATCTACGGACCGAGCTGCAGCGCCGCTGTTGCACGTCGGTTGCACGGCGACCGAGCCGGGTCGCCTTGGTCCGGAACTGTTCGAACCAGAGAGGCTTTTCGCTGACCCGATTTCGCTTGCGGTGGCTTGATCCCCTGCCGACACTGGCTGGATGGACGACGGCAACCAGGGCATTCTTTGCGTGGTCGGCCTCGGGCTGATGGGTGGCTCGCTCGCAGCAGCGGCGCGCGCGAGCGGCAAGTACAACGCCGTGGTCGGGTTCGACGTCGCGCGAGACGAAGTCGAGCTTGCCCTGCAGCGAGGATTGATCGACGAGGCAGTGCCGTGCATTGAGGAGGGCGTGCAGCAGGCGGACGTGATCGTACTTGCTGCGCCGGTCCGTCAGATCGTGGCCTGCATCGACCAGATCGCCCGTTGCGCGACGAGCCCGTGCGCGGTCCTCGACCTGGGCAGCACCAAGCGCGAGATTCTCCAGGCGATGGCGAGCCTGCCGGAGGGTATCGCTGCGGTAGGCGGTCACCCGATGTGCGGCGGGTCCCATCACGGCGCAGCGAGCGCACGCGCAGACCTCTACATGGAAAGGGTGTTTGCGCTGTGCGCCGTTCCTGCGCGCGAAGGTCCGGCACCGTGGGCCGAGGAGCTCGTACGCTCGATTGGCGCGCAACCCCTTTGGCTTGACGCCATCGTGCACGACCGAGCGGTGGCTCTGGTAAGCCATCTTCCGTTCGCGCTTTCGTCTATGTTGATGGGAACGGTCGCGAGCCGCGCGGACGATGATGACCCGGCGTGGAAACTGGCGGCTGGGGGGCTTCGGACGATGACCTCGCTGGCAGGTGGCGATGGCGAAATGTGGCGGGACATCCTGCTGAGCAACCGGGACATGATGATCGAGTTGCTACGCGGCCTGCGGCGAAGCGCGAGCGAGTTGGAAGCGATGCTCGAACGGGAGGATGCCGACGCGCTCGAGGGCCTGCTCGCTCACGCGAAGGAACGCAGGCGGCACTTGGACACGAAGCGCTCTGGGGAGGCATGATGGCGTCGAATGGGTCCCAGCCTTTCACGGCGTTGCGGAGGGGCAACCTCCTGGTGGTCGGGTTGGACTCGAAACAATGGCGTTCCGCGAAGAGTTGGCGCGTCTTCGCATGGCGGGACGGCAAGTGGGTGGAGCTGAGCGGGCTGGGAAACCATCAGGCTTTCCTGCTGCGCGAAGCCATGGAGAAGGGGGAGATCGATCGTACCAAGGTGGAGTCCGGGGACGAGTGGAATACGAGCACCCGCCACACCGTGAACCGGTTGAAGAAGATGATCAAGGCCGCCGGCGACCTGGGTTGCTTCCATTCCTCGCGGCGCTGTGTGAGATACGAGCCATCGGACGAGCTGAAGGAAACAGCGAGCGGGGACGCGTGGGACGGAATCGACGCGCTCGGACTGCGGCCCGGAACGCGGAAGAAGGTCGCGGACAAGACGGCCACGGTCGACCGCGTGTCGTACGGCGACCACCTTGCTCAGATGTTCGCGGGATCCCCTGCGTACCAGGTTCCCGGGGCGTTCCGCAACCTGCGGGAGTGGCTGTTGAACCCCCACAGCACCAGGGTGGCCCTCGTGCTCGGCGGCGCGGGGTGCGGCAAGTCCAGGCTCGTGTACCAGCTATCTCAGGTCGAAGAAGGCCAGTTGCTCCCGCTGCGAGCGAGAGACGTCGTTGACGACGCCCGCAGCCAGGCCAACACGCTCTGGGAGGCGATCCTCAAGCGTGCGGGCGACTACGGCGGAGACATGGCCACGCGTGTTGCCGAGGACAAGACAATCGCCGTGCTCGACGGCGTGGACGAGGCCTTCCCTACGTACCACCGCGATCGCGGCTCCACGTGGGATCGCCTCGAAGATCTTCTCGGGCAGGTCGGGAGAAAACCGCACAGGCTCGTGCTCACCTTGCGCACGAGCTTCGATTCCGCCTACCGCAACCGGCTCGTGCAAATCGCCAGACGGGTGACCGCTACCGAAATGGACGTCGACCCGCTCACCCACGCGCAGCTCGAGCAACTCTGGACTGGCGTCTACGATCCTGGCATTGAGGACAGCGAGCTATGCCAGCAGCACCTCCGCGATGCTCTGCTGGTCTTTCCCGACCTCTGCCAGGCCCCCCGTGTACTCCTCAACCTGGCACGTTTCGCCAAAGCCAAAGGTCGCGTTGCGACCACGCGCTACGAGGTATTCGATGGGCTCTTCGAGGAGGAGGAAAAGATCGCGCGCGTGCGCGGCGTGCCGGATCGTTGGGCGGCAATTGCAGCCACGCTGCTCCTGAGGCAACAGCAAACCCAGCGGGTCTCGGACACGATCAGCGCGCAAGTCCCCGCCGTGGAGCAGCACCTCACGGCCATGAAGTTCCCGATCGACGCTCTCGCCGAGACTGCGTTCTTCTTGGCCGGGCCGTCCGGCGAGGTGACCGTGGTGAACCGAGGCGTGACGGAGTTCCTGCTCGCGCGTGCCCTGTTCTGCTGTGCGCGAGGGGCACCGAGCGCGCTCGCGGATCTCCCAATGCTTCGCTACCAGGCACCGCACGCCGAGGTCGTTTGCCTGTTCGGCCAGGCGGGCCGCAGGGCAGCGCCCAACGATCACATGCTTGCCGTCGACAACTTGCTTCACCTGCTCGGCAAGATGGACCGCAACGACAACACGTTCCTCACGTCGAACCTGCTGTCGCTGCTGGCATCGATCTACCGTGGCCCGCTGCGTGAGGCTGTCGGCGGGATGCAGGGCCGTCTGCTGCCAAGGGCCATTCTCAACGGCGCCGACCTGACGGCCATGGACTTCACCGGAGCCGACCTGACGAACGCGGTCTTCGGCGGCGTGTGCCTCGCGGGCGCGAAGTTCGTCCGGGCTACGTTGAAGATGGTCTACCTGTCCTCGCCGGCCGAGATCCGTGACCTCGACACCGTGGCGGGGAGCGATGGCCGCACCTGGTTCGCCTGGGCCAAGGCCGACGGGTCCGTGCGCGTATCGTGGTGCGCCGCTGGTGAGCCACTCAGCGCTCTCGTGGGCGATCGGCTCACGCGCTTGCTGGCGCACCACGACAAGGTGAACCAGGTGCGGTGGATCGGCGAGGGTCGACTTCTGTCCTGCTCCAACGACGCGACCCTACGAGTGTGGGAGCGGCTGGAGGGCAATCGCTGGGCGCAGCGCGTGCTGTGGCTCGCCGATGGGTCCATCGAATGCCTGCGTCTGAGCCCATTTGCGGGCGGGGACGTGCCGCGGTGGGCCCTGTCCGGGCATAGAGGGTCGCTCGCGGTCGGGTCGACGCGGATGGGCGAGGCCCGGGAGTTGTCGCGCACGACGCGAGACGAGCACCCCGACATGCGCTTCGCGTGCGTGTTCCTTTCGAACGACACGGTGCTTTCGACATGCTTCGGCGGCGATGTACACCTCGTGCACTTCGACGCCGACCGCACACATCCGAGGATCCAGCCCGTGGAGCTGCCTCCAGATCTAGCGAGGCCGGCGCAGTGGTTCGCGATGGACTTCTTTCCGGCCAAGGGGCTCGTCGCCCTTGGCGGGCGCGAGGGCGTTCTCGTGGGCGCCTGGCAATCCGGTCGCTTCGTGTGGAATCCCAAGGTGCTGGGTCACGGTCGTGTCCGCGGGCTCAGGTTCCTACGAGACGGCGCGCTCGTGTGGTCGGAGTCGGGGCCGGCAAGACTGTGCGCATGCAAACTCAACGCGAAGGGCGCCGCGCACGGGAAGGTGGCGAGCTTCGATCTCGAGCTCGGGAACGGTTGGGCGTGGGGGTTGCTGCCACTGCGCGGCACGATGGTGCTCGCGGGCACGACCAGCGGCGAGATCCTTCGCGTCGACACGCGTATCGGTGTGCGCGAACGCATGGCGGATCGGGAGCACGCCCACCTCGACATCGCGGGGATGGACCTGACCGGTCAAGTGGGGCTCACGGCCGAGCGAGTGGAGAGCCTCAAGGCGCATGGGGCGATCGTGCGGGAGGAGGGAACCAGGAAGTGAACATGTCCAGCCGATGATGGAAGGCGAAGGTGGCATCGCGAGTCCCGCGTGTTGCCGAAATGAACCTATCGCGCCAAGCCCAGGGCGAGACCAAGCGACGTGCAAGACGTCGGGCGCAAGCGGACGAGCCGCAACACCCTTCGCCCCGCTCAGCCCTGTGTAACCGACACGGGAAAGACCCGTCCCAACCGACACCTCTGAAACACCCCGTCCGCCTCGTATCGCAGGGCTTTCCCGTGGGGTTTCCTCGTTGCAGGGGTGACCGCTTAACCAGCGCGCTCATCGTTGGTTAACCCTGTTCGTCTTCACCACCGCCGCAGCGCGCGCCCATCGATCCGTCAGGGCCAGCTTCCTTCTCTCGGGCGGGAAGGTCAGCCAACTCGGCTTCCAGGGCTTCGACGGTGGGCAGCGTGTTCTGGAGCGAGTCGGGCAGCAGGCGGGTGAGTTGAACGTCGGCGATGCCGATGGGCTTCTGGATGTCGCGCAAGGCGTACTCGGCTACGACCTGGTTCTTGGATCGGCACAGCAGCAGGCCGATGGTGGGGCCGTCCTTGTCCTTGTCGCGGACCGTTTCGTCCACGGCGGTCAGGTAGAAGTTGAGCTTGCCCGCGTGTTCGGGCCGGAACTCCCCGGCTTTCAGCTCGACCACGACGTAGCAGCGCAGGCGCAGGTGGTAGAAGAGCAGATCGGGGAAGAACTCCTCGCCGCCGACTTCGAGCCGGACCTGGCGACCCACGAAGGCGAAGCCGACGCCCATCTCCACGAGGGTGTCGCGGATGTGCTGCATCATGGCCAGTTCGATCTCGCGCTCTTGGGCGGCTTCCTCCAGCCCGAGGAAGTCGAAGACGTAGGGGTCCTTCAGCGTCTGCCGGGCGAGATCGGAGTCGGGAGCTGGGAGGGCCCGCTCGAAGTTGGTGACGGCTTTGCCCTGCCGCTCGTACAGCTTGCTGTCGATCTGAGCCACGAGCACGTTGCGGCTCCAGCCTGCTTCGATGGCCTTGTGTGCATAGAACAGCTGCTGCTTGCGGCTGCCGACCTTCTCCAGCAGGGCGACGTTGTGGTACCAGGTGATTTGTGCAAGCACCTCTTGCACAAATGCCTGGTCGGGCCACGCCTCCGCGAACGCCCGCATGTACTTGAGGTTCCGGGGAGAGAACCCCTTCATGTCGGGGAACTCGTGGGGCAGGTCCCGCGAGAGCTGGTCCACGACCTTGGCCCCCCAGCCAAGGTCCGCCTGCCGGGCCAGGATGAGCGCTGCCTGTTCGCCGGCCCGCCCGTACGTGTAGATGGCGAGGGCGTAGATCCGAGCCCACCTGACCGGAACATTTTCGCTTGATAGTTGCAAGAACTCGGTGGGGTAGAGGTAGCTCTTGCGTCGCTTCACGTGAAGCGACGGGTCAGGTCCCCGCACGTCCGCGGCGGGGGTGTCGGTGCGCACACGCAGGTCGCGCCTTCGGCTCGACTTGGCGTGGCCGAACATCTTCGATGCGATCGCCCAGACGTTGTTCGCGGTCTTGAACTTGATCGTGTTGGCGGCGATCTTGTTCTCCAACTGCGTGACGAGGTCCTCGAGGTTGTCCGACGTCAGTTCCTGGATACGGAGGCGTCCGATCAGGGGTTCGATGTGGTGCGTGAAGCGCGAGCTCTCCGTGTCGATGTCTCGTATGCCATGCTTACGCCGGTCGGCCTGCACTCCGACGAGCTTCGCCGCCACATGGGGGCTGCACACGGAGAACACAGACCCTCCAATCGCTCGGCCACGGAAACTCCAGGGAAGGGGCGTCCCGCTTGGCTACGCCTGGGCAAAGACCTGCGCAGTCGTCCGCAGCACCGTGCCAGGCGACCCAACCTACCGCCTCATTGTTTGAACGGAGATATTCCGTGAAAAATTCGGGAAACACTCGTTGAAATCCGACGAGCTCCTGCATACCGTCCGTCCGCCCGGGCTGGACCTCCGGGGCGAATCGACATTTCTCCGCCCTCGATCACTTTTCGCGCAACCAACCCGGCCGCGTGTCCGAAGAGTCTGCAGATGCTCGAAATCCGAGCCAACCACGAGGAGCAACACGCGAGGGCACCCACAAAGTCCTGAGAAATTGAGAAATCCAACGCCAGTTTCGGATCTGCACCCAAACGTTTGGCGACATAACCGAGGCGATCGTCCTGTGGGTGAAGTCTGATCTCCGGTGACCCCGTGAACAGTCGCGTGACGGCGACCGAAAGAGTCTCCACCACCATGAACCTACCCAATCAACTCGTTCTCCTACTGGCAGCGGTGATCTGCACGGCAGCGTGCAGCTCCGAGAACACAGGTGACGCCGAATCCACTACGTGCTCTCCAGGAAGGCAGGAAGCATGCGCCTGCCCCGGCGGAGGACAGGGGGCACAGCGGTGCAAGGATGATGGTTCCGGGTGGGGACCGTGTGAATGTCCAGACGCAAGTGCCGCCGGAGGGGGACACGGCGGCGACGGAGGACAGGCGGGCGCCCTCGGAGGAGCCTCCGGAGAAGGTGGTAGCGCCGGCACGTCGACCGGCGGAACGGGTGGTGGAGGCGGGGCAGCCGGAGTCGGCGGAGGGGGTGGCGCTGCCTCCGGGAACGGCGGGGCAGCGGGTTACGGCGCCAATGGGTTGGACCCGTTGCTGGTGCCGGGGGATCCGAACGGGGAGCCTTGCGAGGTGTCGGTGTATGTGAATGGGCTGGGCTGCGGGTACTACCGAGCGTGCCGGTTCGTGTCGCCGGCGGCGGGAGCCTGCGAGGACGTTCCGTACCCTTGCGACCTATACAGCGACTGTCCCGAGGGCCACCCATGCACGACCAACCAGGACTGTGCCCAGTTGCTCGTTTGCTACGCCGGCGCCTGCCGGAGAATCTGTGAGCTGGGCGGCGCTTGCGACAACGGCTCGGACTGCAAGAACGTCGGCCACGTGTCGCATGGGGTATGTGCGCCATGACGGGCGTCTTGAGCAGCGCTTTTTGATGGAAGGGATGAGTCATGTTCTGGCTACGCGATGCAAGGTCTCTCGTGCTATTGGCTGCGACAATGGCTTGCCTCTGTCTGGTCGACTGCAAGCCCGATCCACTCCTCGATCCCGCGTCGGAGGTCGCTCCCACCGGGACGCCACTCGCTCAGACAGAGTCGATCGCGATTGAGGTCGAGACCGGGGAGGATGCGTGGCGGACGGTACATGCCTCCCGCGAAGGCATCGAACGGGTTGCGTACCAGTGGTGCGCATGCCCGGTGGCATCTGGGACTCCGAACCCGTCCCGTCCCCCGCGTTCGACGAGACGATCGCCCTCGCGGAGCTCGACGCCGCCACCGTGCTCGCCGTCTACAGCGATGGGCTGGGCGTGATGAGAGCCGCGATGATCGATGCCTCCGGCACTGATCTTGGCGAGGCGGTGGTGCTCAACCCGGGCGGTGTGCGCTTCCGGCCAGCGCTATCCACCACCGCCGATGGCGTCTACCTAGCGTGGAGAGAACCTGCGATTCCACCCGACCAGGGCGAACCCTGGGACCCAGCCTTCGACGAGCTTTGGCTCCAGCGGCTGTCGTGGGACGGCGCGGTGCTGGATGCCTCCGCCGAGCCCATCGCCCTACCTCGAGTTCCCTGGCACCAGCAAGGCGACCAGGCCCGGCCCGCGCTGGCTGCGGTGCCGTACTGGCCGTCCGGTGCTGTTCTCGCCGCCTGGGACGACCTGACTTCGACCAGCTACGGCTCCCAAGCGGAGCACGGCGATGTCGTCCTCGAGCTGATTCCAACACCCATCCTTCGCACACCTCTGGCAATGTGATGCACACGCAAATGGGAACGATTCAGGTGGCACGGCCAGGCAATCGTCGGCGGGAGGGAAACGGCCGGCATGGTCGTGGTGGACCCATCGCGCAACTCTGGCTGGGCTTGCTGATTCTCAGCGTATTGCTTCTTCCGCGCGATGCCCTCTCGGCACCGAAGGAGGAGCGGCCCGTTGACGACACCCCCGAGAAGGAAGCAAAGCCCGCGGTGCCTGCGGAGCCCGTCGCGAGACCGGCAGCGGCGAAGGACGGCATCGCCTCCAAGGTACAGCTGAGAGGCGACAAGCCCGAGCTTGCGGTCAAGGAGAAGGACCAGGTCCAGGTCCAACCCCAGACCAAGACCACCAAGTCGCTTCCCACCGGCGAGAACAAGACCGGGGTGAGCGCGCAGTCCATCTCGGTGCCCAAGGGCCCCGGCACGATCGAGGGGATGGGAGAGTCGTTCTCGGCCCAGGCGTCGACCGGGATTGCCACCTTCACCGTACCCTTCGCGATCCCCGCCGCGCGCGGGGATGCGCAGGCGTCACTCGGACTCTCGTACAGCTCCGCGAACGGAAGCGGGGTGGCCGGGGTGGGCTGGAGCGTGGGCGTGCCGTTCATCGCGCGTCAGACCGACCGCGGATTGCCACGCTTCGACGACGAGGACCGCTTCGTCTACAACGGCGGGCAGGAGCTCGTACCCGTCCTTGCTGTGCTGCCTGGAGAGCAGCTTCCGGTGTGGGCCGACGGGTGGCAGTACTTCCGCCCTCGCGTCGAGGGCAGCTACCTGCGGTTCTTCTGGGACGGCGCCAAGCTCTGGCGCGTGCAGGACAAGAGCGGAGTCGTGCTCGAGCTCGGCGAGGTCGGCGCGGAGACCGACGCGCTCGAGGTCGACCCGAACGACGCGTCACACGTATTCCGCTGGAACCTCAAGCGCCAGCTCGACGCCCACGGTAACGAGGTCCGCTACTACTACGACCTTCACGACGGTGGACTGTCGTACCTCACGGACATCTTTCACACGCAGCCGCCGGGTGCTCAGGCGCCGATCGTGCGCGATGCGTGGGCCTACCAGGTGCACCTGTCGTACGAGCCGCGCGAAGACGACGCTTCCTCGTTTCGCCGCGGCTGGGAGACCGTGGAGCGGTATCGGCTGACGGCGGTCGAGATCTCGGGCAAGGAGAGCGCGGCGAGCGGCGCACGGCGCGAGGTTCGAAAATACACGCTTTCGTACACCGGCGCCTCGCACATGTCGCTCTTGGACAGCGTTCGAGTCGCAGGGCGGTGCAGCGAGGCCCAGCCCGGCGAGCGGTGCACGCTGCCGGCGATGCGCTTGGGCTACACGCACGTAGAGACGACGAGCTCGGGGGCGGGTGTGTTCGTGGACGGCTTCGAGGTGATCGACACGCAGGTGCGTTCGCTCACGAACAGCCCGAAGCACTCGGTCGACGAGGACTACACGGACCTGTACGACGTCAACGCCGACGGCTTGCCCGACGTGGTCACGATGATGCCGGGCTTGTACGGCGGAAAGCACGGGCTGTGGATCCAGGGCAAGGGGGGCCGCACGGACTGGTTTGGAGCTCAGGAACCGATGGGCGTGCTGGGTGTGCTGGGTGGCTCGCCCTCGGTTATCTCCAAGCACAACGCGAACCTCGCCTCGCTCGATGTGGATGGCGACGCGATCATCGATCTTCTGCACATGCCGAAGGTGAAGACCTACTCGGTGTATTCGCCCGAGTACCGGAGCGGCGAGTGGAAGTGGGTCGGACGCGAGGTGACGACGGCCGACAACCTCGACGCGCGCATCGACCTTGGCAACGACGCCGACGAGCTGCGCGTGTTCGACGTCGACGGCGACGGCCTGGTAGACGTGGTGAAGACCGCGGGCACGGCGCTCGAGGTGTGGTTCGCGCTGGGGCGCTATCCCGGTGGGGATGGGCTGTTTGGAAGCGCGTACTGGACCGGCCCCGAAACGGCGCAGCTATCGATGGCGCCCGTGATGCGGTGCGTGCCGCATTCGTCGACGCCGGTGCGGTTCTCGGACCCGGACATCAAGCTCGCGGATATGAACGGCGACGGGCTCACGGACATCGTGCGCGTACGCAAAGGCGATATCCGCTACTGGCCCGGACGGGGCGACGGCACCTTCGGCACCGGCCCGCTCGGCTGCGCCGGAGGCACGTTCTCGACCGGCAGCTACGTCCAGATGGCGGACAGTCCGTGGTATACGGATCCGGACGACAGCGGGCTGCGATTCAACGACGTCAATGGCGACGGCACCGCGGACCTCGTTCAGATCCGCTTTCAGGATGTGGATGTCTGGTACAACGTCGACGGTCGGGGCTGGCAGGACCGTCGCATCCTGGACAATACGCCCGCGAGTCCGAGCTACCAGCAGCGCGTGCGGTTGGTGGACGTCAACGGCTCCGGGACGCCGGACATCCTGTGGGGCGACGGGCTGGCGTACAAGTACATCGACCTGCAAGGCGGCACCCGTCCGTGGCTCTTGAACCGTGTCGAAAACGGCTTGGGCAAGACGACCGAGGTCGCCTACACGACTTCGGTCGAGCACATGCTCGCGGCGGAGAAGGCGGGCAACGGTTGGGACAAGAAGTGCCCGACGGTGCTTCACATGGTCGAGCGCGTGACGGTGCTCGACGGCCTGGCGGCGGTGGGACGGCCTGGGGGAGAGTACGTCACGGAGTACGAGTACCGGGACCCGTACTTCGACGGTCTGCAGCGCGAGTTCCGCGGCTTTTCGAGCACGATCGTGCGCACCGTGGGCGACGCGAACAGCCCGACGTCGGAGTCGCGCACGGAGTTTTTGCTCGGCGAGAGTCCCTACACCGCCAAATCGGACCGGTGGAGGGACAACCCGAACGAATCGCTCAAGGGGTTGCCGACCGTCGCGGAGACCTACGACCCGGCGACGGGCGTGTACTTGTCGACCACGGCCACGACCTACGTGCGAAGGAAGTTGTACGACGGCGCGGATGGGCGCGGCGTGTACGTGGCGTTCGCGAAGCAGACGGATAGCTGGCTGTACGATACCGCGGGATTCGTGAGCAGCGTGGTCGATGGAGACACCGCGATCGATTCGGACATCCTCGTGGCCACGGACGAAATCTTCGCCCCGGAACCGAAGGTCCGCGCACAGCTCGGCACCGCGCACACGAGAAGCGCAGTCGTGGTGGATTCGTTCGGCAACCGGACGCACCAGATCGCCTACGGCGCCGTTGGCCAGGACGAGGTCATCACATCCAGAACGGATCCTGCGCTCGTGGCGATGCCAGGCCATGTGCTCGAAGAGGGCAACTGGGCCTGGCGCACCGTCGAATCCTGGGTGGAAGGAAGTCTGCATCCAGGCAAGCGAAACTGGTCGAAGACCTCGGCATTCGATGCTCACGCGGATCCGACCGAATCTCAGGTCTACGTCAGCGGCTCTGCGCACGTGAGCTGGGATGGAGACTTGCCTTCCGGAAGCGAGCCGCTACCGGCTCATCAACCTTTGGCTGACGATTGGTACGTCACCAGCAAGACCGCCTATGACGACGTCGGAAACAGGGTCTTCACCTGGGCGGCGGGTGATCGATGCACGGCTGTGTCCTACGACAGCGACTTCCAACAGCTCCCGATGCGTGAGCGCGTGTTTGTCGGTGGGGCCGTAGCGAACGGCGAGTTTGGAGAGCAATGCGGAAGCCGCGAGCTGACCGCGTTGGCCAACTACGATCGAGGCCTTCAAGCGGTCGTTGTTGTGATCGATGTCAATCATGGGATGACGGTCGTCCAATACGATCCCCTTGGCAGGATGAGAGCCATGTGGGCGCCGAACCCCCATACGGCTGGACTCAGCACGCATCCTTCGCTCGAGGTCGAGTACAAGCTGCCGGACGAGACGAACCGTCCGGTCTCGATGCTCGTCAGTCACACCCAGGATGGGGCAGACCACAATGTGGCAGAATACCACGATAGCTACGCCTACATCGACGGCCTCGGTCGGACGGTGGCAACGCTTTCCGAAGCCGACCCGGTGGATGACGGGTTCGGATGGGTGGTCGAGGGGCTGACCGACTACGATCGGAAGGGAGCCGAACGGCGCAAGTACCTCGCGTGGTCCTACGATGGCCAGCCCACGCAGTACGACCTGTCGATGGCCAGCCCGTCCAAGTACGGACAGCAGCGTTACGACGCGTTCGGACGGGCCATTCAGACGATGGGGCTCGACGGCACGGTCACGCTCTACACGAAGTACCACGCGCTCAGCGCCGATGCGTGGGACGCCGAGGACCTCGGTCCTGGACCGCATCAGGGAACGCACGCGAGCGAGCGCAAGGACGGTCACGGGCGCGTCGTGGAGACCACCGAGCGCGTGAAGGTAGGTGGCGCCATCCAGGTTCGCTACGTCCGGATGGACTACTTGCCGACTGGCGAGCCGGCGACGATTCGTCGCGAAGGCCCGGGCGACCCCGTCGTACGGACCATGCACTACGACTCCGTTGGCCGAATGGTTTGGAACCTCGAGCCCAACCTTGGTGCTGGAGGTTGGCACTATCTCTACGATGTCGCGGGGGACCTTGTAGCCACCAGCGACCCGCGCGGCTGCGGCGTGCGCTTCGCTTATGACACAGGCGGGCGGTTGGTGTCCGAGGACTATGTGCCGTGCGAGCTGCACCAAACGCCGTACAGCGGTACGGCGGAGGTCACCTACGAATACGACATCGCTCCGACCGATGCGGCCTTGGCGTTCTCGGCACCCACGAACCTCGAGCTCGGCAACCAAGACTGCAGCGCACTGAACTTCACGGCCGGTCGCCTGATAGCCGTGAACGACCGAGCCCAGCGAAGCATCACTTGTTACGACGGCCGGGGCCGTACGGTGGAAGTCGCAAAGCAGCTCGCCGACCCGAGCGGCACCATCGCCGGGCGGTGGTACAACCGGCGCGCCGCGTACGACGGCGCCGATCGCCCCGTGCATGAGAGCACGGGAGCAGCGGTGTTGGAGCCCGGACAAACCTCCCAGATCGACACCACCTACACGAAGCGAGGCAAGGTGTGGCAGGTGGGCTCGAGCTACGGGATGCTCGTGCACCACGTGCAGCGCGATGCCGACGGTCTCGTGAAAGAGATCCAGTACGGCGACGGCCAGGAGAATCCAGCCACCATCACCGCGTTCACCTATGACGACTTGCGTCGGCTTCGCAACCTGACCACGTACCGGTCGCGCCCCAGTGACTGGGGACCCGAGCCGGATCCGCTCACCACCAAGACTCGACAACTACTTCTGCAGGACGAGCAGTTCACGTACGACCGGGTGGGTAACCCCGTCGAGATCCGCGACTGGCGTGACCCGAACGAGTGGGATCCGGGAGTCAAGCCGGTGACCCGAAAGATGCAGTACGACAGTCTCTACCGCCTGTCGCGCATCGACTACCAGTACCCCCAGCAGGCCACTGGGGCCGATCCCTGGACGAATCCGTACAAGGCTGAGCTTGCCGACCCATCTCGCCCGCAGCCAAGCCCCCACGCCGACTTCACGGGCGAAGAGCGCGTGCAGTGGCAGACCTACCAATACGACTGGCTCGGGAACACGCAGAACACCGAGGACGACCTGCACGCGTTCTATGACCGATCCTTGGGGGAGGTGACCAACGAAGGGTACAAGCTCCAGTCTGCGACCAACGGCTCAGCGAGCTCGCGACAAGGAACCCTGAACGCCACCTACGACGACGGCGGCAATTTGATCGCTCTCGACGTCGCCAGAACCGGTCCGTGCGTGCCAGTCGGAAAGTGCACCAACCAGCACTTCGAGTACGAGTGGGACGAAGTTGGCAGGCTCACCCGGGCACGCCGCTGGGACATGCAGAATCCGGACACCATCCCTCCGGATGTCGACCCCACGGACGCCGATCTCACCTTCACCTATGATACCTCGGACCAGCGCGTTCGAAAGACGTCCGGCTCACGCCACACCCTCTACATCTTCGCCAGCCTGGAGCTTCGAAGCACGGAGTTCACCAACGACTACGTGCGCGACAACGCCACCGAGGTGCCCTACCTTTTCGCCAACGGGGGTCGGCTGGCTCGCGTGGCGCAAACGGATGCACCGGAGTTCGGTTCGCCCTCGGCGCACGTCTTCCTTGAGCTTGGTGACCACCTCGGTTCCACGAGCGTGGTGCTGGATCTGGGCAGCGGCGAGCTCGTGCAGCGAAGTACCGCCTACGCGTACGGGGCTCCAGAGTCGAGCTACCGGCCGGAGCGGTGGGAGGAGTTCCGGGAGGACTACCGGTTTACGGGCAAGGAGGATGATGTCGAGGTTGGGCTGATTTACTTTGGGAAGCGGTACTACGCTCCGTTGTTGCAGCGGTGGATATCGGCGGATCCTTTGGCGGTTCATGCTCCTGGGGAAGCGGACCTGAACCTTTATGCTTATGTGCATGGGCGGGTTCTGGTGGCTGTCGATCCGGTGGGGTTGCAATCAGCGGGCCCAGAGAGTCGGGCGAGAGCCGCAGCCGATGCCAACGAAGGACGTGGGGGAGACCCGCCAGCTGCGGTCCAGCAACTGCCAGAGAACACAGCTGCAGCCGCCGCCCAAATGCTTACGGGCCTTGTGATGGATTTCCTTGGCGGCTCGGATGGAAACAACGATCCCAATTCGCCAGCTGTGAACAACGGGAGCGCCGGAGCAAGGCGTCAGGGCGAGGCAGAGAAGGCTGTTCAGATTGCGGCTGATATCTCTCTCGTCAAGTACTTCGGGAAGGTCGCTGAGCGGATCGGTTGCATATTGCGGCCCGGGGGAGCCCCGAGGATGACGGCACCGGCTCCGGCTCCCGTCCGGCCCAAGCCACCTACCGTCGAGCCACCTGCTCCAAAGGTAGGTGTCGGTGCTGCAGAGGGCATGGCCGACGACAGCGTTTCGATAGGGAGCCGTGTGAACACCGGCGTGGGGGACGTCGCCGAAACGAACTGTGCGTTCTGTACTGCCGGGGGATCTTCCTCGCCAACCTTAACCTCGGGACAGGTCGCGAAGATCACCGGTATTCCAGAGGCAACTCATCCGGGGCTGAGTGAAACGGGTTCAATCTTCAGTCGTGTGGGGCTGGGAGATGGCTCGTACCAGTCGTTTTCGACTCTTGATGGGGCTGAGCGATACATGCTCTCATTCTCACGAGGCCAAAAGTTCGGGCTCGCTTGGGTTCGGCCGCCCACTGCGGAGGGAGCTATTGGCGGACACGCCGTTGCTGCCCAGAGGAGCGTTGTGGGCGTGCTCTATCGAGATTTCCAGGCTACAGGATTACCATGGATCCGCCCAGGCGGCTCCTCAACGATCGCAGTCTCTTTTCATGTCTACACATTCTAGTAGCACCATGATAACGAAAGAAGATGCCATGGGCCTTGCCGTTGCCTGGCTTTCACAGCAACCACAGGCGGAACAGATGTGTCTTGCGAGCGAGCTGAAGGAAACCTCTCGCTCTTGGGTAGTGGGTATCAAGTTCAAAGACGCTCAACCGCGATTGGGACCGGAAGCGATCATCATAGACAAGACTACGGGAAAGGTATGGACGTCTGCCTCAATCTGGAGGGAATTCCACGAGCCGCAAACCAGGTGGGACAAGGTCGAACGATACCTGGTGCGGTGGTGGAAAGGATACTGACGAAGTGAGGCTCGGCCACCACTTCTCAGTGCAAGACTCATGCGGCCCAACGACATCTCCGACCCATCTCCCCGGGGCACCGTCCCCACCTCCCATTCCCCCACGAGGAGCCGTGCGGTGTTCGTGCGTTGGGTAGAGACGGGGTATAGGGGGTTGCGGGACGTGTCGAAAAAGTAACCAATCGGTATTTATGGGCGTTCCAGAACCCTCCCCTTGCGGGACATCATTGCAGGCCCGATTGTACAATGAGGGACAATACCATGAGTTTCCGAATTGAAATGGAGCCCTACAAGACGCTAGGTGTCAGGGATCCTGAGGACACCACCGTTTCCGAGGCGATCGAGTCGGTGTACCGACCAGGTCCTGCTGTGCGAGGCCCGAAAATACGTATACACCTGACCCCTCAAACATGGGTAACAGTTCCCGTGGAAGGTGGTGTTAGTGACATCTACAATGACCTTGTGTGGATGCTCAAGAAGCTCGAACAGGGGGTTGACCCTCTTGAGGTTCGGTTCTTGTGCAGCTGCTTCACAGCCATATGGAGGTTTTCTGAGTCAAACGGTGCCCTGACAATACTAACCTCTTGGACCTCTGTGATTGGTACGTCGAATGGCTGTGAGATTCGGGATGCTCATTTTAACAATGACGTATCTCAGTTCGTGGTGAACAAGAAGACGTTTGTGGCTGAGTGGCGAAGACTGCTTGGCCGAATCAAGTGCGACTTGCTGTCTGCTGGGTATGATAGCCGTCTTGACAACTTCGAATATCTAGAACAATTTGGTTCGGAGCGGTAGCTTCTGATGGCCGAATTACCATCGTAGGCCTTCACGTCCCCGCCTGCCATTCCCCCACGAGGAGCCGTGCGTTGTCCGTGCGTTGGGTAGAGGCGAGGTGTGGGTTAACCAAGCCCCGTCCCGCTCGTACCCCCTCATGTGAAAGCAGCCGTCTACCTTCGAGTCTGGACCCAAGAACAATCCCTCGACAACCAGCTTTCCGACCTTGAGCGCCTCGCCCAGGCCAGGGACTTCACCACCACGCAGACGTTCGCCGAGAAGGTCTCAGCCGCCAAGGCAAGGCCCCAGTTCGACGGGCTGAACGTCGTCGGTTTCAAAGCAGCCCGGAAGCCGCGTTTTCCGTGAACAATGAGCCCGCGCGGATGCACCGCCGCACCATGACGACGCTGCGGTGCCCCGTCTGGTTCATGATGCTGCGTTCGGTCTTGCCCACCTTGGCCGCAGCCGTGTACCCGTCCGACAATGGACGTCGGGAGTTGCGATGACCTGAGCGGCCGAACGCTGGCATTTTCTGCGCATGACAAGACGACGCAGCAAAGATACCTGGAAGCGCTTGGCGGCAATGGTTGAGGGAGGCCGCAGGGTCGCCGACGTTGCACGCGACCACGTCGAGCTCGACCCCACACAACTCGCGATGCTGCTCGGCGGCTTCGATCTGCGCACGGCCCGCATCCAGGCGTGGGCGCCCGCGTCTGGGCGGCATCGCGCTGCACGTAGCTCCCCAAAAAAAGAACAAAGGGATTTCGATCGCTTGCACGTGCGGCGTCGAAAGATGATCGACATGCAGCGCCGACTGTGATCAAAGATGGCTGTTGACTCCTCCTCCCGACAACGATGATCACGACTGCGGATGGAAGGCCTACGCCAAGGCTCAGCAGGAGCAACTCGTCAAGCTCACGGCCAAGATCGAGGACCTTGAGCGTCGTCTTCACGGACACAAGACGGAGCGGCGCAAGCGAGCTACGAAGATGCCTCCGCCTGTTGCCGTCGAAACCGACCCCGCTGACACCCGGCGCAAGCGCGACGAGGCAGCCGCGCTCCCCGCGATCCTCACGATCGCAAAGTGGCGGTTTGTGACGATTGTCTCCAGTGAAGCCCGACACGGTCGACGATGCCGTGGCGGGATACGGCCAGGTGATCGTCGATGAGTGCCACCACGCATCCTCGGTCTCGTTCGAGCGGGTTCTTGCAGAGGTTCGCGCTCGGTTCATCGTGGGCCTGACAGCGACTCCGCAGCGCCGCGATGGTCAGCAGGCCATCATGCGGATGCAGCTGGGTCCCACGCGATTCGAGGTCAGCCCGAGGAAGCTGGCGGCGGTTCAACCCCTGGAGCACCGCTTGTTCGTGCGCGAGACCTCATTCGAGCTCGAGGACAACGATGCCGACCTGTCCATCACCGAGATCTACGGCAGGCTGCACCGAGACGGCGTGCGCAACGCCGCCATCCTTGAAGACATAATCGGCACCCTGGTCGAAGGTCGCAATCCCATCGTCTTGACGCAGCGACGCGAACACCTGGAATGGTTTGCGGAGCGCGTGCGCCCCTACGCCCGCAACGTCGCCGTGCTGAAGGGGGGCATGGGCAAGCAGGCGGAGCAGGAAGCACGAGAAACGCTTGCCGCAGCGACGGCGGATGGCTCGACCGTGCTTGTGGCTACCGGCCCGTACGTTGGCGAAGGCTTCGATGATCCCCGCCTCGACACGCTCTTTCTCGTCATGCCCATCGCGTGGAAGGGAACGCTCGCGCAGTACGTCGGGCGCCTGCATCGCCTGCACCCCGGCAAGAAGGAGGTTCGGGTCTTTGATTACGTCGACCGAGCCGTCCCGAAACTCCGGAGGATGTTCGAGAAGCGTCTGCGGAGTCTGAAGTGCCGGAGGGGTTCGAGCTTCTGTCCGAGCAGTGGCCGGCGGATTGGGACGGGATCGAAGACGAAGGGTGAGAACCCCTTCATGTTCGGGAAACCGTGGCGCAGGTCCCGCGAGGGCTGGTCCACGACCGTGGCCCGTTCAGCTCCCCCGCGCCCACCGGCGGTACGCGTGGATCCACGCCGACCCCTTCGGTGGCGGGCTGGGGAGCGGTAGGTCCAGAAGCGAGACACGTTGTCGCGCCTTGCCCCTTGAGCAGATCGCGACGAGCCGGTCGTCGTTCGTTATCTCGACCCCCTCCACCGTGACCTCGACGCCCAGGATCTCCGTCTCGAACGGCAGGGCGAGGTTGTCCTCGATCATGGTGTAGAAGCCAAGCGCCTGCTCCGACTCGCCGTAGGCATCGACGGTCGCCTCTTCGATGAGCTTGTCGAGGCGAGCCGCGGAGGGGGCCGTGGAACGTGGTCGCTTGGGGGCGGCGGTCGCCCCCTTCGCCGTAGTGGTCTTGGAGGCCATGCCGCGGATGGTACTACGAGAATGGTTGGGGTTCGTCCTTCGAACGACGCTCCGCCGCGGCGCATGGGGACGAGCCGGCTAACCCTGTTCGTCTTCACCCGCGAAGCAGCGCCCGTCCATCGATCCTGTCCACGTCCCCAGGATGGATGGCGACGACGTTGCGGTGGGTGCGGCCGTGGGGGTGCCGTTGTCCTCGAACGCAAGCAGATCCGATCCCTTGGGTCCGCGTTGAACGCACCGTTGATCGGTTCCTTGCGCGGCACGTTGAGCGGGTTGGTGCTCCAAGTCACGCGTGGACCGCGAATCCGAGGCGTGTTCGAGATGGGCCCAGCAACCACCCAGGTTGGGCACGGCCCATGTGCTGCTGATCTGTGCGGAACTGCTCTGACAGGATCGACGACGGATCTACCGCTTCTCCTTCGCCTCTCCAAGCCGCTGCTCGCGAGCCTCGAGGATGTCGATCACCTCGGTACCGGCGCCGTCCGAGGGGCGGGCAAGGTCGCTCAGTGTTCGGGTGGCGCAGCGGACGAGAGCAAGGTCCCCGGTGATCGCGCCGTCTCGAATCGCGTCAGCCAACGCGATCATGAGTCGGACTCGCGGGGGCTCACCCGAGGGGCATGCCGGGGCCGCGGGCGGGACACGGGGTGGACACGCGGCGGCAACTTGCTGACGATCGGCGGCCATCTGTTGGTCTCCGGAGTGGTCTTCGTGTGGCAATTTTTGGGGGTTCAAGTCCCGTCCGCCCCGCTCGAAAACCCTCTGTGAAAACAGGGGGTTTCGTTTTTTGTCCCGTCCGCCCCGGCGGACGGGCGGACGGGTGGGCGGCGCCGGGGCGTTCCGGGACTTGCCACGCGTCTCCTCCTTCCACTCGATGGCGTACTTCAGGGTGTGGATCCGGCCACCTGCGAACGTCCACCACGTGACGGTGTCGCGCTCTCGTCTGGGATGACGGGTACAGGTTCCAAAAGGCGCTCTGAACATGTCCAGGAGAGGGGACTTCGGGAGCGCCGTCTCGGCCGCATCGTTCGGTTGCGCTTCTCGCTTCCTCATGCAGGCGGTCGCTGTCGGCCGTGGCGCACTCCCCGGCCAAAGTTGTCCACGAGAGGACTTCGGCCACGACGGGCTACCGGTTGCGTGATTTCCTCCGCTCGATGAACTACCCTTCCCAGGGGCGCGACGGGACGACCAGGTCTCTGAGCGCTTCGCGAGGAAAGCTGCCGTGAGCCCCACCGCTGCATCCGTGCCGTCTGAGGGCACCGAGACCCCTCGCAGGAGGCGCCACCAGCAGGAGTTGCTCACCCATCGTCGGTGCTGTCACTGCGCCGAGATCGTGTCGAGTCTCGTCATCCTGAAGTCCCAGCCGTGCCCGAAGTGCGGACGGGCCGTCGCCGCCGAGGCTGGGGGAGGTGGACTCGACGTCGTCGATCACCTCGCCCGTCGGTGGAAGGTCTGGCGGTGGGTCATCTACCCCCTCACGGCTGCGGCCGCCCTCGCGACGGGGTGGGTGCCGTTCGTGGCAGCGATTCTGCGGTTTGTGGGGCTTCTCATCGTGCACATCGCTCTGGTGCGGCGTCCGATCCTGTGGCTCTCCGCCAGCCGTCGCATGACGACTCGGTTCACGCTACGTCTCTCCCTCGCGGCCATCGCGGTCCTCGGCTTGCTCATCGATGTGCTCATGATCCCTTGGCCGGGGGCGAACGCGGCGGTTGCCCTGGTGACCACGTTCTTGGCGACGATGGTCTATGCCGAAGGCGCTTTGTGGCTGGTGAGCAACCGTCTCCGACGGGAAGTCGCCACCGCGCGCCTCGACACGTGGGAGTGGATTGTCCCCGCCAGCCTCGTGGCGGTGCTCGTCGTGTCGATCGTGGCCGCCGCTGCCGCTGTCGGTCTGGCGATGTACGTGATCAAGTCGCTGCAGATCCCACTTCTTTCCGGTCTCGTGACGGACTTGTTCTGACGGAGTCCGCGATGGAACAGACCCTCTCCCAGATGATTGCACGTGCCACGGGGGCCGCCTTCACGGCGACCTCCCGACCGGCGCTCACGTTCTTCCTCTGCCAGCTGGCCATCGCGTTGTCTCTACGCCACGGATGGCTCGCGATGGATCCGAGCATGCTCTGGCTCGTCTCCCTGCCCATGCTCGGTGCAGGGTTGGTCGCTACCGTGGCCGAGGTGGTGGTCGAGCACAGCGACCAGATCGAGGAGGTCATACGGAACGTCCACGGCGACAAGCTGTGGCGCATCGTGGGAAGCTTCTTCGTGGGGCTTCTGATGATCTCCATCGGCGAGCTCGCTGCCGCGGAGACCGTCCTCCCCGTCGCGACGGGATCGATGGAGGTGCTGCGAACGTCGGCCGGCGTCCGCGAGACCGGCCAGCCCGTATGGGTCGACGCCGTCGTTGTGGCGGGATCCATTGGGCTCACCCAGGGGCTCACGTGGCTTCGCGCCATGGTGCTCGGATGGCTCGATGACCTGCACCTCAAGAAGATCTGGCAGTACGTGGAGACGGGAGGCGTGATCGGCTTGTTGATCGTGCTGGCCGTCTCGCCCATGTTGACGGTCCTGTTGGCGCTCGTGGTCACCCTGGTGATGGCGGTGGTGGCGCTCGTGGTGCGTGCGGCCGACAAGGTGTTGGACGAGAGCAGGCGACGTCCGTGTCCCACGTGCGGGGCCCGGGTTCGGCAAGAGGCGCTTCTTTGCTGGAAGTGCAAGACGGACTTGGAGCCTGCTTGCTGGCTTGCCCCGGAGTCCTCCGCGGGCGCGTTCACACGGATGCGCGAGACGGTGGCGGAGTGGATGGCGGCGCGACGGTCCGAACCGGTAGGGTAGGGGCTACATCGGGGACACGAGGTGCTTGCGGGGCAGGCGGATCTCTTGCTTGTCGACGAGCAAGGCGAGCCGGTTGGCGAGCTGTCGTCGCAGGTCCGCGGGCGGCACCACGGCGTCGATGACCAGGTCGTCGGCGAGCTTGTACAGGTCGATGTCTTCTTCGTACTCGCGCTTGCGGGTCTGGATGAATTCGTCGCGTTCCTCGCCTTCGGCGAGGGCATGGATCTTGTTGTAGTAGACGGCGTTGACGGCGGCCGCGGGACCCATGACGCCGATCGCCGCCGACGGAAGCGCGATGCACGCGTCGGGCTCGAAGGCCGGTCCGCACATCGCGTACAGTCCTGCCCCGTACGCCTTGCGCACGATGACGGAGATCTTCGGCACGGTGGCGGAAGACACCGCCGCGATCATCTTCGCGCCCGCTCGGATGATGCCTTGTTGCTCGACCTTCACGCCGATCATGAAGCCGGGCACATCGGTGAGGAACACGAGGGGAATGTCGAAGGCGTCACAGAGCTGAACGAAGCGAGCCACCTTGTTCGCGCTCTCCACGAACAATACGCCGCCGAGGTGCTTGGGCTGGTTGGCAACGATGCCCACGGAGCGGCCTTCGATCCTGCACAGACCCGTCAGCACTTCCTTGGCGTACAGGGGCTTGAGCTCCAGCCACGACCCATCGTCCACGAGCGCCTTGACGATCTCCATCATGTCGTAGGGATGCCCCTCGTCCTTGGGCATCACCTCGTCGATGCGCTCCGAGGAGAGCGCGGGGGGCCTTGGGGAACCCATGGGCACGGTGCCCCCTGCCCGCGACGGCAAGTACGACAGGTACCGCTGGGCCCAGGCGATGGCTTCCTTCTCGGTGTCGACGAGGACGTCGCCGCAGCCCGAAACGCTGCAATGCATGTGGGCGCCGCCCATCTGTTCGAGGGTGCTCATCTCGCCGATGACGACTTCCGCCATGCGGGGTGAGCCGAGGTACATGCTGGCGTTCTTGTCGACCATGACGACGACGTCGCAGAAGGCGGGGATGTAGGCGCCTCCGGCCGCGGAGGGGCCGAACAGCAGGCAGACCTGCGGGACGTACCCGGACATCTCGACCTGGTTGAAGAAGATGCGACCGGCGCCGCGGCGGCCGGGGAACATCTTGACCTGGTCGGTGATGCGCGCGCCTGCGGAGTCCACGAGATAGAGCAGAGGGCAGCGCAGGTCCCGGGCGGTCTCCTGGATGCGAAGGATCTTCTCCACCGTGCCAGGGCCCCAGGAGCCGGCCTTCACCGTCGAGTCGTTCGCCATGATGGCCACGACGCGACCGTCGACTCGGGCGGTGCCGGTGACGACGCCGTCGGCGGGGAGCGCGTCCGTCAGACATCGAGCGAGGGAGCCGTCTTCGACGAAGGTTCCCTGGTCGACGAGCATGGCGATGCGGTCTCGTGCGAAGGACTTGCCTTGCTCTTCGTTCTTTCGGTGGTACGCGTCGGGACCACCGCGCTCGATGCGCTCGAGCAATTCGACCAGCGAGAGGCTTGCAACCATGATGGCAATTTCCTACTCGACACGCGCCGCAGCGTCACGTGGTGGTTGGGTGGAGGTTCGTGCAGCTTTCCTCCACGAGGGGTTCACGGAACAGGGAGAGTGCAGGGCGTCGTAGCGTCCTTTCGCGGGGGAATCGGGGGGTATGGACCGATTGGATGCCCGGACGGGGTCACGAATCGCGGTCCATGGGTTCTTACGGCGTGGCAGGGGCAGGTTCGGCGAGAAGACGCTCGACCAGCGCTTCCATCTCCCGCATGCGATCGGGGTCATATCCCGTCGCCACGTCGCGCACGACGCCCTTGCGGTCGATGACCATGAGGGAGGGCAATTCCTGGACGTGATAGGCGGCGGAGGTGGTCATGTCGGGGTCGGCGCAGGTGGGGTAGCGCATGCCGAAGCGTTGTGCGCCGCGCGTGACCACCTCGGGGGCTTCTCCGGCGATGCCGAGGACGTGGAGGCCGCGGTTGGCGTAGCGCTGGTGCCAGCCGTTCATGTGGACGGCGGTGACGCGGCAGGCGATGCAGAAGGAGGCCCAGAAGTCGAGGACGAGGACTTTGCCGCGAAAGCTGGCGAGGGATGGCCCTGCGGCTCCCGCGGGGGTGAGCAGTCCTTGCAGGGCCGGTGCGGGTCGACCCACGTGCTGCATACGGAGCATTTGTTCGCCCGAAGGGAAGGGCTCGAGGCGGATGCCCACGGTTTGCACCGAGCCGGCTCTGGAGAACGCGACCCGGACGACGGCGCCGGCGCCGTGTCGGCCGACCGAACGCGCGGTTTCGTGGGCGGTTCGGACCGCGTTGCCGTTCACGTGCAGCAAGAGGTCGCCGGGTAGCAGGTGAGCCTTTTCGGCTGGGGACCCGCGGAGCACCTCTTTGACCAGCACCTTCCCGCCCGGCAGCTCATCCATGACGATGCCGAGCCAGCCGCGCTGGGCCCGAGCGGGGGCTTGCTGGGCTTGGGCGTCATCGGTTCGCACGAGCCAGGGGGCTGCTGCGCCCGACACCAGGACGGCACAGAGCCAGGCGCGCGTCCATTGCGTGTGGTATGAGGGCATCGTCACGCAATTGGTCATGGCTCATATCCTCTCTCGTGTCGAGCGAACAGCGCGCCGGTGGCATGGTGGAACCGTGCTTCTGGGTTTGTGTTCTCTTCTGGGGTGCCAGCGCGGAGACCCGGTCTATGCCCCAGGTGCCTCCGACGGTCCGCGAGCGGTGGACGGGCGAGAGGGCTCGGACCCCACGAAGGCCGAGATCTGGGAGCACTTCGGTCGGGTCGGCGACTTCGAGGCGCTAGGCTCGTTTCCGTCGCGCGGGCATGGGACGGGGCGTTGGGATGGGGAGCTTCGAGGCAGTCAGGGCACGGGAGTTGCCATGGCAGCGCTGATCGGTCCGTCGAATCGCATGCCGGTGGGTACGGTGCTGGTGCAGCGTCACACGCAGCGTCAGGGTGGCGTGGACTTCGGTCTTTTCGCGATGGAAAAGCGCGAGGCCGGTTCCTTCCCGGCGGGGGGCGACTGGGAGTTCGTGGTGGTGGGGCGCGACGGCCGGGTGGAGGCGCGAGGCAAGCTGGAGAGCTGTGCGCGGTGTCACGCCGAGGCGCCAGTGGATTTCGTGTTCGCGCCGCCGTGAAGCGTGGGGCCGGGGCGGGGGCACAAAAAGCAAACGCGGCGAAAACCGCCGCGTGCTTCGATCCGATCCGGACAAGCTATGTCTCAAGGGAGCGGAAGACAGGGATCAAGGAAGGGGCTCGTGGCAGCGGGAATGAAGCGCGACCAGCGAGAGTTAAGCCGAGAGTCCCAAGCCAAGAAGGTCAACCAGCAAAGAAGAAAAGAACTAAGGAAGGTCAGTCGACGATCGGGATTGAAAGCAAGAAGTAAGGTCGATTGCCGACTCACAGCCACCAAGGCGTCGCCGCACTCTTAGCAGCAACCGAGCCAATCGGCCTTCTGACGGATCGGGGTCGCAATTTCAGCGAGTTACGAAGCAGCCTCCGTGTGCAGTCGTTCAGACCCCCGACACTGGTGTCACGGAGGCTCGAAAGGTCTGCACTCTTTGCGTACCCGGCTCGGGAAAGGTCGGTTGGCGGATGGGAAGGCACGACACGCGGCCTCCAATTCTTGCTTGACAACCCCCGTTCGGGCAGGTAATTCCCCGCGTCCATTCGCAAGCGCCCGTAGCTCAGTTGGATAGAGCATTGGTCTACGGAACCAAGGGTCGCAGGTTCGAATCCTGCTGGGCGCGCTAGAAAAACCCTGGGGGGGTACCAGGGCAATCGTATCCAGCCGATACGATTCGACCGGCGAACGTCGACGGTGGTCGTCTCACGGAGCGGACGGATCGGACGCGGCGGGTGCGGCCCCGATCTTCACCACGTCGCGGACGAAGGTGTTGACCACGAGGCGCAGGTGAACCTTGCGGTGAGCGGGGCCGACGTCGGCTTCGAGGGTGAAGCGGACGGGGTCGCCCAGGTCGAGGCCGATCATGTCCACCTCGATCTGCATGGGCCCGTGCGTGGTCTCCGACGAGAGCATGGCGCGGTGCGGGGCGAGCATCTCGAGCTCGACAGCCCCTGTGGGCAAGGGATGCTTGCCTTGGCGGACGACATCGTTGCTGGCGCGCATGCGAAACGACAAGCGCGGGCTGGTGATCATGCCGGAGGGGGGCCAAGCGGCGGAGGAGGGCTCACCGAGCTCGAGCTGCTGTCCGGTGGGGGTGTGCCGGACGGTGGCGCCAAGGATGGCGCGCGCCAAGTCGTGGGCTTGCTCGGGGAGAGTGCCTCCTTCCACGTGTTCGGCCACGTGGATGCTGGCGCGGGTGCCCAGCTCGGGCCGTTCGATCTTCTCCGGGAGGAACGACCTCCACCGCTGCACTCTTCGCTCGCATCGGGCATCACCGCCGCACGAAGACGGGTCTCGCGCGAGCACCGCGCGGCACGTCGGGCGGTCCGAGGGACCCGTCGAGACGCAGAGACGGTCGTCGCGTCTTGCCAGGGCGATGCACAAGGGGTCGTGATTGGTGCCGAGGACAGGACAGAGCAGCGGGTCGGCCACGGTGACGGCGACGGTGGCCTGGCAGTGTTGTCTCAGGGAGGTCGAGAGGATGGCTTCGCACAGGGACGCGTCCTTCTTGGCGGCCGCTTGCACGACGCGACAGGCGTCGCGCTGGAGCGTGTCGTAGCCGAGGGCGTCGACCGCATCCCCGACGATGGGGTCGAAGCGGCTGCGCGCGGCGACGCAAGCGTCGAGGGTGGTGAAGGCGGCGAGCTCGCTCTTGAAGTCGCCCGGCGGAGCGGGCGGGTCCGAGGGCAGCTCCCCGGCGTCGATGCCGAGGAAAGCGGCGAGGCTGGCATCCTCCGGGATTCTCTGTCGGACGGGGGGAGGCGGCTCTTGCGGAGGAGCCTGCGGCGGGGTGTCGTCGCAAGCGGTCAGGAGCAAGCAGAGAAGGGCCGGGGCGAGCCGCGGCATGTTTCGAACAGAAAGCACGGCGGCGACTGTGCCACAGCTGGAGGGGGGAAGTCGCCTCGGGGCTTGCAACCTGAACGTAAGTGCAGTATTCCTTCCCGGAGCGGGCAGGATATGAGGCCCGTGCGAGGCGCGACGGAGCGGCTTCGTCGCGTTGGCTCAAGCCTGTGCAGGAGAGGATCATGCTCGACCAGAAGGACCGGCAGAAGGCGCTCGAAGTAGCGATCGCGGGGGTGGAGAAGGAGTTCGGCAAGGGCGCGATCATGCGCCTGCAGGACGGGCAGAAGCTGCATCCCGACGTTCCGGTGGTGCCGACGGGGTCGATCGGGCTGGACGTGGCTCTGGGCATTGGCGGCTACCCGCGCGGGCGCATCGTGGAGATCTTCGGGCCGGAGTCGAGCGGAAAGACGTCGCTGGCGTTGCATGCGATCGCGAGTGTGCAGGCGCAGGGTGGTGTGGCGGCGTTCATCGACGCGGAGCACGCGTTGGATGTGACCTATGCGAAGCGATTGGGCGTGAAGACGGAGGAGTTGCTGATCAGCCAGCCGGACTTCGGGGAGCAGGCGCTGGAGATCGCGGACATGCTGGTGCGGTCGAGCGCGGTGGACGTGATCGTGGTGGACTCGGTGGCGGCGCTGGTGCCGAAGGCGGAGATCGAGGGGGACATGGGGGATTCGCACGTGGGCGTGCAGGCGCGGCTGATGAGCCAGGCGTTGCGCAAGCTCACGGGGACGGTGGCGCGGTCCCAGACCCTGCTGATTTTCATCAACCAGATCCGGATGAAGATTGGCGTGATGTTCGGCAGCCCGGAGACCACGACGGGGGGCAACGCCCTGAAGTTTTACTCGAGCGTGCGCCTCGACATTCGTCGCATCGGGTCGATCAAGGAAGCGGCGCCGGACCGTCGTGACCCGGTGGTCGTGGGCAACCGCACGCGGGTGAAGGTCGTGAAGAACAAGATGGCGCCGCCTTTCCGGGAGGTGGAGTTCGACATCCTGTATGGCAAGGGGATCAACCAGGCGGGGGACTTGGTGGACTTGGCTGTCGAGGACCAGATTATCGAGAAGAGTGGCGCCTGGTATTCGTACGGAGGGGAGCGTTTGGGCCAAGGGCGGGAGAGTGCGATCAAGTTCTTGGCCGAGCACCCTGAGGTGCAGGCGAAGGTTCGTGCCCAGGTGCTGGCCAAGCACGATCTCGGGCCGGCCGAGGCCGAAGCTGTCCCGGCGGCCAAGGACGCGCCGGCGCAGGATGCGGACAAGGCGAAGCGGGCGAAGCGGTAGTTTCTGGCAGGGCCGGGGGGCTTCTGCGAATCGACACCGCCGTGTTGCGGAACTTCACCGATGATCCAGGTCACTTTCGGTTAGGATGACGGGCGATGAAGCTGTTCATGATGCGGCATGGCGCCACCGAGGAGCCCCCTGACGGCGCCACGCCCCAAGACTTCGACCGTGCCCTGAGCATGCGAGGGCGCAAGCGGATCCGGCAAGTGGGGCGAGTCCTGCGGGACAACTGGATGCTGCCGGACCTCATCGCCTCCAGTCCGGTGGTGCGCGCCCTGCAAACCGCGGAGATTCTTGCCGCGTCTCTGGACCCCGACGAGCCGGTGATCGTTCGTAGGGAGCTGGCCCCGGACGGCGACATCCTTGCCCTCGCCAAGGAGTTGGTTGCGTCGGACCTCGAGTCCGCCTTGCTGGTGGGGCACGAGCCGGCCTTGTCCGCGTTCGTGACCACGGTGACGGGGGACGAAGCGTGGGGCGGATCGTTTTCGAAGGGAATGATCCTGGCGCTTCGGGTCGGAGCGGATGGCAAGGCGAAGGCCTTGTTCTCGATGGACACCAAGCGGCTCGAACCCGTGCCTTTGTGAGCCGGCGTCGCGGCTAGACCCAAATCAAGCGCTTCGCGCTGCTTTGGGTCTAGGCTTTTCTAAGGGGGCTTTCGCGAAGCCCCCTCGCCGCGCTCACCGCGGCTCACCCCAAAACGCCTCGCCTTCGGCTCGATCGCCCTAAACGGCATCCCCGACGAATCCCCTGGAACTGGGCGTATGGCGGACTAGGCTGCCGGTGGGTCGAGGCCGTTGCCTCCCCGAAACCGGAACCTGCCTCCCAAGGAGCGAGTCATGCTGGACGCGATGATGCTTCCCCCCCCGCCCGTCAACGAGCCCATTACCGCTTTCGAGCCTGGAAGCAAGGAGCGCACGGCGCTGAAGGCCGAGCTGGCGCGGTTGTCCTCCACGCCTGCGGAGTTCGGTCACTTCATCGGAGGGCGTGAGCTGCGCACGGGCAAGGTCGTGGAGGTGCACGCGCCTCACAACCACTCGCTGCTGCTCGCCAAGCGTTTCAAGGGCGACGAGACCGAGGTCAAGCTCGCGATCGATGCCGCCATCAAGGCCAAGCACGACTGGGCGAAAATGCCCTTCTCGGCGCGCGCCGCGATCTTCCTGAAGGCGGCGGACCTGCTGGCCACCAAGTACCGTAACCTCGCCAACGCCACCACGATGCTCGGGCAGAGCAAGACCGCGCACCAGGCAGAGATCGACTCGGCGTGCGAGCTCATCGACTTCTGGCGTTTCAACGTCCACTTCGCCACACGCCTGATGCAGGACCAGCCCATCTCGAGCCCCGGCATGTGGAACATCTCCGAGCAGCGGCCGCTCGACGGCTTCGTGCTTGCGATCACGCCCTTCAACTTCACGTCGATCGCCGGCAACCTGCCGACGGCGCCGGCCATCATGGGCAACACGGTGGTATGGAAGCCCGCGGAGACTGCGGTGCTCTCCGCTTGGGCGATCATGCAGTGCCTGAACGAGGCCGGGCTGCCCGCGGGCGTCGTGAACATGGTGATGGGGCCGGGCCGTGTGGTCGGTCCGATGTGCTTGCCGCATCCCGAGCTCGCGGGCGTTCACTTCACCGGCTCGACCGCGGTGTTCCAGAACATCTGGAAGACCATTGGCAACAACATCGCCAACTACAAGTGCTACCCCCGCATCGTCGGCGAGACGGGCGGCAAGGACTTCATCTTCATTCACCCCACGGCGGACGCCGCGGCGGCTGCGACGGCGATCGTGCGAGGCGCCTTCGAGTTCCAGGGCCAGAAGTGCTCGGCCGCCTCCCGTGTCTACGCGCCCAAGTCCTTGTGGCCGCAGATCAAGGAACGTGTGGTGGCGATGGTCCGCGAGATCGGCGTGGGCGACGTGGCGGACTTCCGCAACTTCATGGGAGCGGTCATCGACGGGTCCGCGTTCCGTGATCACAAGGCGTACATCGACCTGGCGAACAGCGACCCCAAGTGCACGGTAGTGACGGGCGGAACGTACGATGACAAGGTGGGGTACTTCATCCAGCCGACGGTCGTGGAGACGACGGATCCGAAGCACAAGCTGATGCAGGAGGAGATCTTTGGGCCGGTGGTGACCGTGTGGGTGTACGACGACGCGAAGGTGGACGAGGCGCTGGATCTGCTCGACGACACCAGCCCGTACGCGTTGACCGGTGCGGTGTTCGCGCAGGACCGTGCGGCGATTGAGTACGTGATGCAGCGTCTGCGGTTCGCGGCGGGCAACTTCTACATCAACGACAAGCCCACGGGCGCGGTGGTCGGGCAGCAGCCGTTCGGCGGCAGCCGCGCTTCGGGGACGAACGACAAGGCGGGCAGCCTGCTGAACATGATGCGCTGGTCGTCGCCGCGGTCGATCAAGGAAACGTTCGTTCCCCCCACGAACCACCGCTATCCCTTCATGGACGCCGAGTAGGCTCCCCCGCCGTCTTCCCTCAAATCCTGTGTAGCCCCATCCCGATAGCTTCCGGATGGGATGCACCCGGACATCCTCGCCGAAATTAATTTTAAGAGCCTGTCTTTCGCTATCCCTGAAAGGATAGCTCTTCGCGTCAGCGGCTCGGCGGCCGTCCCTTCGGCTGGAAGTCGAACGGGTAGCGGACCGTCGAGTCCATCCCGCGCTTCGACGGGGGGAAGGTGAGGGTCTTGAGCGCGGCGGCCATGCACTTCTCGAGCATGTCGTTCTGGAAGTCGGAGGCGGCCGGATCGATGTGGGCGCCGTCGCGCACGGCCCCTGCGGGGTCCAGCACCCACACGAGGGTCACGCGGCCCTTGATGCCTTCCTGCTTGGCCAGGGCGGCGTCGTAGCAGCTGCGGAACTTCTCGCGGTTGTCCTGGATGATGCGTTGGTAGTCGGTGATGCCACGGTCCGCCTTGCCGGGCTGGCCGTCGCTCTGGCCGGTGTTCCAGGCGGACGCGCTCGGCGGGGGCAGCGCGACGGACCCGGACGCGGGCTCCCCGGTGCCGTCCGTGGGAGGCGTGGTCGTCGCCTCGGGCTCCGGTGTTGCCGGGGCCGCGGGCTCGGTCGTGCCGGGTTCTGTCGGCCCGGGCGCCCCGGGGTCGGGCGTCGTGGACTGGGACGGCGTGCACGCGAGCGCACCGAGGTAAAGCGCGAGGCCGAGGGGGGCGATGCTGGCAACGAAGGCTGGACGGGGTGAACGCATGCGGGGAGCCTACGACGAGTCCCGGGCTCCGGTCGAGATCGTTGGCGGTCGGTTCTCGACCTGCACCCGGATATCGGCTATCTCCTGGCCGTGCGTCGCACCCGTGACTCCGGGACGCTCCGTTTCGGCTCAACCTGCGCGCCGGCTAGACTCCAGTGAACTTCAACACCCACCCATCCCTCATGGCGCGTCGAGGGCCGCACCTCCGATTCGCCGCAAAGGCGTTGCTTCTACTCGGCCTGGTGGTCGCTTTCGTGGCCTGCCAGCCCGCCAAGGACCCCAGCTCGGTCCGGTCCCCTCGGGCGCAGAAGTGGTACGAGCGGGCCCGTGCGAGCTTCGACCAGATGGACGTGGATGACGCGCAGGACGCGATCACGGAGGCGTTGCGCCACGCGCCCGGCGACCCCGAAATCCGCTTGCTGGCCACGAACCTGGCGCTCGCCAAGCTGGACTACGCAGAGGCGATTCGCCTGACCGAAGGCACTGGCGATTCCAAGGCGCTCGCGCTTCGCGGCAGGGCGCAGTGGTACGCAGGGGACATCCAGGGAGCGGGCGCCACCCTCGAGACGCTGCTGCGCGACCCCGAAGTGCACGACCCATGGGCCAAGGCCATCTCCAAGCTCGCCAACCAGGGGACGGGGCGCAAGCCCTACCGTGTCGACGGCGACATCGTCGCTTCCGTGGAGATGCCGCGTGTGCGTGGCACCGCCATGATCGTCCCCGTCGAGATCGACGGGGAGCAGGGGCTCGCGCTGCTGTCCACGGGGACGGCCGAGGTCGTGCTGGACAAGTCCCAGCGGCGGGAGCCGTCCTGGATCTCGGTGCGGTTCGACGGGCGGGTGGAGTACCAGGACGTGCCGGCGGTGACGCAGGACCTCTCGGGGATTTCGCGTCAGCTGGGAGTTCCCATCAAGGCCATGCTAGGCGTGAACTTCCTTCGCAACGCCAACGTGACGTTCGACTTCCAGGGGCGGCAGTTCGTGGTTCGGCAGTTCTCACCGCCGCGGCCTCCCCGGGCCACCGACGTGCCGCTGTACTACGTACGTGGGGGCGGGATGATGATGCGCAGCGCGTTGAACACCGACGCGGCGCCTGCATCCCTGCTCATCGACTCGTCCCAGATGTTTCCTCTGATCTTGGACGTTGACGGGTGGCGCAAGGCTGGCGTGGACACGAAGGAGCTGACGCCTTTGGAAGGGGACCCGAGTGTCCGGCACGGGATGGTCCCGATGATCCGGCTTGGGGCCTTCGACATCCCTCAGGTCGCGGCGGTGCTGAGCGGGGAAATCGAAGGGCTCGAGCAGGTGCTTGGTTTGAACGTCGACGGGGTGATCGGTTCGGGCTTGCTCGGAGGGTTCCGCGTCACCTTGGGCGATTCGGGAAAGATTTTGTGGCTCGAGGAAGACTTCGTGGCCGAGACGCCCGCGGAAGCACCGGCGGAGGCGCGCCCTCGTGATCCGGCGGGCGAACCAACCCCGCAGACCCCGCCCGTGCCGGCAAAGTGAGCTCGCAGGAGACGATGGGATGTGTGACGCACCTCAGCGAATGGCTTCCAAGGTGGTGGTGTACGGCGGCAGCTTCGACCCCGTGACCATCGGCCATCTCGACCTCATCCATCGCGCGTCCTCGCTCTTCGACCGCACGGTCGTGGCGGTCGGTCGGCACCCCACCCGTCACCCGTTCTTCACGGTGGAGGAGCGTCTGGAGCTTCTTCGCAGCGTGACCACCGGAATCGCCGGCGTGGAGGTGACGTGGTTCGACGGGCTCCTCGTCGACTTCTGCATGAAGCTCGGGGCCGACGCGATCGTGCGAGGGCTGCGAGCCGTGACGGACTTCGAGTACGAGTTGCAGATCGCCCACGCCAACGCGGACCTGGAGCCGTCGATCGACACGGTGTTCTTGCCGACGCGGACCAACTACGGGTTCATCTCGGCGTCGCTGGTGCGCGAGATCGCGAGCCACGGCGGGGATGTCTCCCGGTATGCGCCGCCGCTGGTTTGCGAAGCGCTGGCCCGGAAGTTTGGCAAGCGCGACTGACGGGTCGCTACTGGGCGAACAGGGAGACCGCGTAGCTGCGCGCCGTGTACGGGTGGTTGTCCGGATCGAACGCGATGTCGCGCAGGACCGAGCCGGTGTTCGTGGCCACGACGATCAGGCCGGCTGCGCCCTCGAGCGTCTCCAGGTTGGTTTCGGCGGAGGTGCCGCGTTCTTGGCTGACCGGGTTGTGGCGGGAGAGGGTCTGTCCCTGCGCGTCGACCAGCACCAAAGCGAAGCGGAAGACGTCTGGCGGTTCCCATTCGGCGCGGAAGCCCAGGCCTGCGTTCTTGGGGGCGTCGCCGAGGGAGAGCCACACGTAGGATGCGCCGGAAGGCTCGACTGGGAAGCGGGGGGCGAGGCGACGGGGCAAGGAGGCGTAGGGCACGCTCCACTCGAAGCGGACGGCCCCCGCGGAGTCGAGGAAGCGGGTGTCGGGCAGGTGGATGCCGTCGTCCCTGTTGCCCGCGAAGGCCCGTGCGACGGCGAAGTCGAGCCACAGGTCTGGCAGGGAGCGCCGGGTGTCGGTGGCGAGGGTGCCGACGGCGTCGAGGAAGTCGGGCTCGTTCAGGAGGGTGGCGCTGTCTTTGGGGGGAGGTTGGGGGGACAGGGCCCAGAGGGCGTGAAGCAAGTCTGCGGGACCCCCGCGGCCGCGGGAGTCTTGCAGGAACCACGGGAAGAGCATGGCGCCGCGCCCATCGTCGTGGGCCGGGTTGCTGACGGCGAGCTGGGGCGAGGCCTGAAAGTCATCGATACCTGCCAAGAATGCGCTTGGGCAAGGCTCCGCGAGCATGCCGAGGTAGGTGGCGGAGGCGTTGGCCAGCTGATCGTTGGCGGCGGCGTCGATGGCGTAGATGCCGGCCCTCGCAAGCGCGGCGGAGAAGGCGAAAGACAGATGGCACGAGTCGAACAGGTCCTCCCGCACCCGAGCGAAAGCGCTCGCACGCGCGAGGTAGGACACGTCGGTCATGGGGTCCGGCTGGACTGTCCACGGGGAGACGAGGTTGTCGAGGTAGACGTCGAACCCTGCGGAAGGGCCGGAAAGGTCGGGGGCAGGGGGGCGCCAGCCGAGGACGAAGACGACCCGTCGGTAGGCCTGTTCGAGGGTGACGAGGGCGGGAACGAGCTTGTGGGCAGCGGTTGGCGTGCCGGCGTGGAGACAGAGGGGGAGGCGGTCCGAGCACAGGGTGGGATGGTCGGCCGGAAGGTTGGGGCGTTCGTTCGTGACGGGGGCAGGCTTTGGGGGCTCGACCCACTCGTTCTGGGCGAGGGCGCGACCGGCGAGGGCGAACGTGGCGACGCAAAGCGCCGCCCCGAGGGCGGTTGGATGGCTCCGCATTTGACACAGTTGCCTGCGGCGCTTTACAACCCTTGTTGAACCTTGTGCGGTGGGAGTGCCCATGGCCGACGCCCCGTTTGATCCGTCTGGTGCTGTAACGTTTGACCTTTCCTCCGGTCGCGTGAGCCTTGCGCATGCATCACCGCGGGTCCTCGCCCCAGCGGATGGGTTGGCGCGGCTTTGCGAAGCCGCGGGGGAGAATGCCACACGCGAGTTCGGGAGCGCCATCGGAACGGCGATGGGGGCTCGTCTTACGCAACATCTCGGCGGCCTCCGCGAGGTTTCGATGGAGAGTTTCGTCGAGCACGTGCGCGGTGAGTTCGCGCTCGCGGGCTTGGGCGTGGTCGGCATGGAGTTGTGGGGAGACGCGCTGCTGTTCGTCGTCGAACACGCGACCATGCCGCCTTCGCTCGTGGCCTCGGTGCTCGACGGCGCCTTGGCGGGTGCGACGGGGCGGTCGGTGGTTTGCGTGAAGCTAGCCGAGTCCGAGGGGCAGACGCGGTTTCTCGTCGCGGGGCAGCAGGGGGCGCGACGGGTTGCCGGGTGGATTGCCGACGGCGTTGCGTGGGGTGAGGTGCTCGTTCGGCTGCATGCTCGAGGGGACCGCAAGTCGGGAGGTGAGGCGTGAACCGCGAGGAGAAGATCACCCGGTTGGAGTCCTTGCTGACCAGGGTTCAGGCAAGAGCCAAGGAATCCCGCGTCGCATCTGTCGTGCAGGCGGGTCCCTTCGCGCTGGCCAACGACGTTGGGATCGGCATCGCTCCCGTTTCGATGCCGGCCTCGGAGGCTTTCGATGTCGAGGAGACGCGTCCCTTCGCGAAGATGCCCATGGGACTGCCCGCCATGCCGCCCGAGCCCGTCCTTGCCCTGGCGGATCAGGACGACGTGAGTGCGGAAGCGGGAGAGGCGGAGCTGGACCTCGACGATGTGGGGTTTGGCGGGCTGGAGGTCGTTGTCGAAGAGGACGTGTTCAAGGACGAGCCGCCGTCTTCTTCGAGGCGGGTGATGGAGCTGGAGCTTGATGTCGGCGAGGCGGACGCCCCGCGCGTGACGCCGCCGCCGGAGTCGGGACCCCAGCAGGTGGTCCCGAAGATCGAGGTGGATGATGCTCCCCGCGCGCGAATCCACTTCGAGCATCCGTCGATCGAGATGCTGGGGCAGACGGTCGACCTTCCGGAGGCCGAGAAGGCGAAGCTCGAGCTGGACCACAAGCCGCTGACGCTACCGGTTCGGGAGGTCCCGACGGCGGAGATGGAAGCGGTGATTCCTGGGGCTTCGACGCCTGGGATCTACCCTCCGACCGAGCCGGTGACGCAGGACTGGGACTTGCCCGCGGACTTCTCGCGGCCTGACGGGCGCGAGTTGGAGCCGGAGCCGCCGACGAAGGGGCCTTCGGACCTTCTCCGCGCGGAGGAGGCGAACCTCCGGGCGGACGAGCCGTTCGCGGAGGCGATGCCGGGCGACGAAGCCAAGGCAGCTGCCGAGGCGGAGGCAGCGGAGGCCAAGGCAGCGGAACAGGCCAAGGCAGCGGAAGAGGCCAAGGCAGCGGAAGAGGCCAAGGCAGCAGAAGAGGCCAAGGCAGCAGAAGAGGCCAAGGCAGCGCAAGAGGCCAAGGCAGCGCAAGAGGGCAAGGCAGCGCAAGAGGCCAAGGCAGCGGAACAGGCCAAGGCGGTTGACGAAGAGGTCGAGGCGGTCACGAAGAAGCCTGGCGAGCTCGATCTGCACGCGCTGGCAGCGGCCGATCACGAAGCAGCGCACGGACAGCCCGTGGTGATTCAGATCGCCGGGAAGGTCATCGAGTCTCGCGAGCTTTCGGCCGAAAATGTCGCCGCGTTCGTGGGTGCTGTTCACGCCGAACCCAAGCGCACCTTCCTGCAGGTCCTCGACTCGAGCCTTGCCCTCGGGGAGTGAGGCTCCGCGGAATCAGCTTCCTCCTTCATCGACCCTGCGGATGGTTGCCCGCTGCATTGACGGACCCCATCCCGGGCGCTATGGACTGATAAGTGCGAACGAGTCGCTCGTCGATCCTCCGATGTGAATGATTCACGAGCGAGAACGTCGTTCTACCACCCGACGATTGGTGCGTGATGAGCTGGCGACCCAAGACCTACGGCAAGTTGATGGTTGCCGTCTTCCTGCTCTGGCAGGTGGTCGCCGTCCTACATCTCGTGGTCGCCGTCCATACGCTGTGCCCTCAGCACGGCTCGGTCGCACATACCGACTGCGACACCGGTGAGCTCGAGCACCACAAGGACGTTCCCTACTCTGGTGGCGATGACTGCTTCGTGCTGGTTGCCCTCGCTGCGAACGGGGGCATGCCCAACGTCGATGCTCCGGTCGTGTACCCGCCTGAGAGTTACTTGCTCGAGCCGGTGCAAGCGCGAACCGAGAGCGTGGTCCTTGCGCAGCGCTATCGCTTCCGTTTGTCTCCTTCTCACTCACCTCCCGCGCTCGCTTCGTAGTTTCTGGGCCGGGCCCGGAGACGGGTCCGAGAAACGAATGAAGTGAGTTGAGCGAGCATGCCTTCCACGTGTGACCGGACGGTCTCACGTCGGGTGCGCTCGCGGGAGTGAACGAGCAATGAGAACCTGGATTGCGTGGCTCGCCGTCACGATGATCTTGACCGTGGCCTCGATCGCGGGCGCCGAGGTCAAGGTCGTGTCGACGATTCCTGACTTCGGGGCGATCGCCAAGGAAGTTGGCGGAGCCCATGTGACGGTGACGACGCTGGTACGACCGACGCAGGATCCCCACTACGTCGATGCGAAGCCGAGCCTGATGCTCGACCTGAACAAGGCGGACATGTTGCTGGTGGCGGGGATGGACCTGGAGGCGGGGTGGCTTCCCCCCCTGATGACGGGTGCGCGCAACGGCGCCATTCAGCGAGGGGGGATTGGGTACCTGGACTGTTCGACGTTGATTCCGCCCATGCAGGTGCGTGCGCCGGACCGATCCCAGGGGGACATCCACCCGGGTGGCAATCCGCACTACTGGACGGACCCGCGTAACGGCATCCGGATGGCGAGGGGTATCGCCCAGCGCTTGGCGAAGATCGATCCGGGCAATGCGGACGCCTACAAGGCCGGGGCCGACGCTTTCGTGCGGCGCATCGAAGGCAAGATGGTGGACTGGCGAAAACGGCTCGACCCGCACAAGGGCACGAAGGTGGTCGTCTACCACGAGAGCTGGGTGTACTTCCTGGACTTTGCGGGGTTCGTGCAGGCTGGGGAGCTGGAGCCGAAGCCGGGCATTCCGCCGAAGCCCGCGCACGTGGCCGAGTTGATCCAGCGCGTGCAAGGTCAAGGGATCAAGTTCGTGATGCAGGAGTCCTTCTACCCTACGCAGCTCTCGAGGATCTTCGCGCAGAAGTCCGGCGCGGAGCTCAAGGTGCTGCCGACGATGGTCGGGGCGGGAGGCACGTCGAGCTACACGGACCTGATTGACCGCCTCGTGTCCGAGCTGACGAGCTGAGCGCGAGCTTTTCGGACGGAGCGCAGCTTTCGGGTTGGCGGGGCATCCCGGCCACCCGTGCGCGCTCGCGATGGGAACGGTGAACGACGCATGAGCGAATCATCCTTGCTCGAAGCGAAGGATCTCTCCATCGGTTACGGTGGTCATCCTCTGCTCGAAGGCATTTCCTTTCAGGTCATGCCGCGTGACTTCTTCGGTCTGGTCGGCCCCAACGGGGCGGGCAAGTCGACGTTGTTGATGACCCTGCTCGGTAGCATCAAGCCCGTGCGGGGATGGGTGCGGGCTCGTCCCTCCTTGCGAATCGGCTACGTTCCCCAGCGTTCACGGATCGACTCCATCTTCCCGATGTCAGCCATCGAGGTGGTCCGGTCCGGGGGCATGGGGCCGAAGGCGAAGGGCAAGGCGGGCTGGGTGTTCACGTCGGCGTCGAAGGACGCGGCGATCGCGGCGCTCGACCTGGTCGGCATGAAGTCGCTGGGATCCCGGCCTCTGCGGGACCTGTCCGGCGGGCAACAGCAGCGGGTGCTCATGGCCCGTGCGCTGGTGCGTGACCCCGACCTGCTGATTCTCGACGAGCCCACGGCGGGCATGGACATCCCCGCGGAGGCTGAGTTGCTCGACTTCGTATCTCGCTTGAACGAGGAGCAAGGTACGGCCGTGATGGTGGTGGTCCACCAGATCTCGCTGGTTGCCGGGCGAGCCAACCGCATGGCCCTCATCAACAAGGACATCCCGGTGTTCGCAGTCGGCGAGGCGGAGGAGTTGCTTTCGTCCGAGCGGCTCACGGAGCTGTATCGCGAGCCGATGCAGGTGATCGACGCTGCCGGGCAGATCGTGGTCCGGTGCGGCTGTGGAGCGCGGGGAGGAAGGCCATGAACTTCTGGGAGTCTTCCTTCCTGTGGCTGGAGGCGGTCATTGCCGCCTCCGCGGTGGGTGCGGCGTGCGCGGTCGTGGGGGTCTACATGATCCTTCGACGCGTGGTGTTTCTGCCTGCCGCCCTTTCGCAGGTGTCAGGCCTCGGTGTCGTCTTTGCCTTCTTGCTGCCGAGCCTGATCGGCTCCTCGGAGGACGCCTCCTGGGCTTCGCCCGAGATCGTGGCGGGCGTTGTGACCCTCGTCGCGTCTCTCTTGCTTGGCTGGATGCCTGAGCCCCGGCGGTTGAGCCGGGACGCCGTCATCGGCGTGGCTTACGTGCTCGCATCCGCTCTCATCCTCATCATCGGGGACCGGATCCCGCAGGACAGTCACGACATCAACGACATCCTCTTCGGCAACGCCGTGGCCGTCGAGACGAACCAGATGATCATCGCCGTGGTGGTGGCCGGCATCGTGCTGGTTGTCCACGGCTTGTTCATGCGTCCCTTCCTGTTCGCGTCGTTCGACTCGCAGACGGCCATGGCCCATGGCGTGCCCGTGCGAGTCCTCGACACGGCGTTGTTTCTCACGGTCGGACTTACGATCACCGTGGCGACCAAGACCATCGGCGCGATGCCGGTGTTCGCCTTTGCGGTCCTGCCCGCTGCTGCGGGCCTGAGCGCGTTCACCGACATGCGGAGGGTGTTTGTCTTCGCAGGGGTCGTGGGCGCGGCATCGGCATTCCTGGGGTACTGGATCTCCTTTGTGGGGTCGGTTCCCACGGGACCGTGCATGGCGGTCGTCACGGCGTTGTTCTTCATTCCGGCCACGGTCGCCGGGCGCCTGCTCCAAGGAAGGAGATAGGCGCGCGGTACATAGCATGACGGATTCGGCGGCTCCCGAGGGGCCGTCTGTCGGAGGAACGATGAAGATACGAACCGTCGCGACGATGTTTGCGACATTGTCTGTGTCTGCGCACGCGCTGGGGCAGGAACCGCCGCCTGCCCCGCCCCCCGCTCCGGCCCCTGTGCCCGAGGAGGGAGCGGGAGCGGCCCCTGACGTGGCCCCGGAGTCCCCGGCGGAGTCTGCCCCGCCAACGGCTGCTGCCAAGCCTGCCGCCAAGCCTGCGCCCCTGGACGCGGGCCTGATGGCGGAGTTGCAGGCGGCCGCTTCGACCGATGACGCATCGCTGGAGAAGTCCCGCGGTTCCGCGGCGATCGCGTTCGAACAGCGAGAGCAGGACCCGGCGAACCTGCTGGGCAAGGAGGTGATCGGCAACGAGACCAACCCGTCCCTTTCGATCATCCTGGACACTGCGTTCAGCTACTTTTCGAGCGAGGACCGGCTGCGTCTGGGGGGGCATGCCCCTACCACGAACGGCCCCTTCATCCAGAACGCCGAGCTGGCGGCCTCCGCGCCCATCGACCCGTTCTTCCGGATCGATCTTGCCCACAGCCTGAACCACGGGCACATCGAGGAGGTCTTCCTGACCACCACCGCGTTGCCCTGGAACCTCCAGCTGCGGGCCGGGCAGTTCAAGGCCAGGGTCGGGCGTCACAACCCGACCCACTTGCACACGTGGGACTTCGTGGTTCACCCGCTTCCGAACCAGTTTCTCTTCGGGGGTGGCGGGCTGACCTTGCCCGGGGCCGAGGTCTCTGTGCTCCTCCCGCTGCCCTGGTACGTCGAGGTCGTCGGGGCCTTGCAGGTCGGCGAGGCCGGGGCCTTCCGGACCAAGTCCACGGACTACGGCGACCCCGTGATGGAGGACTTCGTCTACCCGGCGCGCATCGTCCAGTTCCTCGACGTTGGCGACGACTGGGGGATGCAGCTGGGCCTCAACGCGGTGCATGGCACCTCGACCTTTGCGCCGGAGAAGGGGAACCGCGGCGAGGCGTACGGTGCGGACCTGTTCTTGAAGTGGCGCCCCATCGGGTACGGGGAGAGCGGTTTCGTCTACGTCAAGTGGACGGCGGAAGGGTGGACGCGTCGGATGCAGGTTCCCGACGACATGTGGCGCGACGTGGGCGGGTTCACGGACGTGGTGTTCGGACTGTCCAAGGAGTGGAATGCCGGGGTGCGTGGCGAGCTATGGCGCCGCGTGGGTGGGGATGCGCCGAACGGGACGAATGGGCGAGCGACCTTCGGGATCGACTCCGAGCGAGGAAGCGCGCAGCTGAGCTTCATGCCCAGCCACTTCTCGCGCGTGCGGCTGCAGTACACGGCGGAGCACGCCGAGCAGCTGGGCACGAGCCACGCTGCGATGCTCCAGCTCGAGGTCGCAGCGGGGGCTCATGGGGCACACACGTACTGATCGGGGACGACGACATGAAGAGTAAGACCAAGACCGTTCTGAGCCTGTGCGGGATGGGTTTCGCGCTGCTGGCCTTCGCACCGGGTTGCGTGTCGGGAGACGGGGAAGGCGGCGAAACGCCGATCGACTGTGGTGAGCATGGGAGTGCTCACGACGGGCATTGCCATTGCGACCAGGGGTTCTTGAACGACGGGACCACGTGTGTAGAGCCGGACGCGGTCACGGAGGTCTGCGAGGAGCACGACGAGGATGCGGGCACGGAGGAGCACCATCACGGAGCTTGCCTGTGTCCGAGTACGGGAACGTGTCCGTGTGAGGGGACGATCGAGTCCCTGGCGGGCAAGGAGTACTGCGTGCCAGAAATGCACGAGCACTGAGCTGCTGCCGCGGGCTGAAGCCGCACGGCAGCCATGGAAGCGGGGAAAGCCCGGCCCTGCCGGGCTGGCCGATGTAGCCACGGTCGCCGGGTGCTGCCTCTGAAGTGTATTCGTAGCCGCAGTTGGTGTCGTCCCAACAAGTCCTGCGAAGCAGGGCTTTCCCGCTCGTTCTGCCGTGCGGCTTCAGCCCGCGGCAGAAGTGCTGAGACAGTCCCCTTCATCCTGCGGCAAAACTTACTCTCCCATGCCGCCCCGGCACAGGTCGCACAGCCCTCGAATTTCCACTTCGACTTCTCGCTCTTGCACGGCCTTCGGGATGCCGATTCGCTGACGGACGGCCACGCCGAGCCCTGGCATGCAGGACACTCTCCCGCACGTGGTGCAGACGAAGTGCGGGTGGCTCGTGTCGTGGGCTTGGGCCCTGACTCTCTCGAACCGCCAGATGTGGTCGCCCATGTCCTTGCGCCGGGCGAGTCCTACGCGTGCCAGGTCGAGCAGGTTGCGGTAGAGGGTGGCGCGGTCCCAGGCATTCTTCCGGAGGGCGACGGCCACCTCGGCGTGACTGAGAGGCGCGGGGGCTTCGTCCAGCAAGCCGAGCACGGCGATGCGCGAGGGGGTTGCCCGCAAGCCGGCGTCGCGGATCGCTTGCTGGTGAGCGTGGAGCTCGACGTCAGCCTTTGGCTTGGGCATGTCCGTGCTCCTTCTCGCGTGCCAGCGCCCCACCGTGCTCGTGCTCGTGCTCGTGCTCGTGCTCGTGCTCGTGCTCGTGCTCGTGCTCGTGCCCCGGTTTTTTCCCGTGCTCGTGGTAGTGGTGGTGGTGATCGTGCAGTTCGACCACCTGGGAGACGAAGCCGTGGGCGCCTTGGCGCAGGAGGGACCAGAGGGCGAGCAGGGCGAGCAGGCCGAGGGCGGTGTGGTCGAAGCGGGTCGGGGTCAGTTCGTGCAACGCGACGGTCGCTCCGGGCAACGCCAGGTTCACCGCATACCCGAGCGCGACTGCGGCCGCGGCCATCACGAGGAAGAAGGTGACCGCGAGCTTGCGTCCGTGGAGTTGCTGCAAGAGGGTGAAGGTGGAGACGTTGACGGCGGGTCCGGTGAGGGCGAGGGCGACGACGGCACCGACGGACACGCCCTTGTGGACCAACACAGCTGCCAGGGGGGTCGCCCCCAGGGCGGAGAGGAAGGCGGGCATGCCGATCAGAGCGAGCGCGGGGACGTCGAGGCCTGGCGGGAGACCGTCGAGGAAGGTTGGGTCGAGCATGGGTTCGAGCATGGCGGCGGCGATTACGCCAGCGGCGAACCACGGCAAGGTGCGGTCGGGGACGTCGATGAAGCCGTAGTGAAGTCCTTCGCGGAGCCGGGGAGTCCAGTCCGGAAGGGCCTGTGGGGGCAAGCTGTTGCCCGAGACGCGGGTGAGGGCTCTTCCGAGCACGGCGCCGATGAAGACGGCGAGGAAGGCCGCGGCGGTGACCCTGGCGACGGTCAGCTCCGCGCCGAGCAGGCGGAAGGAGACGAGGACGGACGCCGCGCCGAGCACGGGGGCGGCGACGAGGAACGCGATGGCGGCGGAAGGCGGGATGCCGCGTCGCACGAGGCTTTCGTAGCGAGGGTTGAGGGTGCAAGCGCAGGTGTTGGCGGGGACGCCTGCGCTGACGCCGCGGAAGGCCTGGGACAGGGGGGAGCGGCCTCGGAGCCAGGTGCCGTGGTGGTCGGGGAGCACGACACGGAAGAGCGCGGACAGGGCGTAGGCGATGAGCAGAGCGGGGGCGCTGACGCTCGCGAGAGAGAGCAGGGTCTCGCCGAAGTCGAGGCAGGACTCGGCGGCATGGGGGAGGGGATGGGCTTCGGTAATGACGGCGACGATGCCGATGCCGAGGAGTCCGCCGATCGCGGAGGGGATTTGCCAGGTGTCCTTGCGGCCCGGTTTTTCTGGGGCCACGGAGTGGCCGGCGGCGACATGGAGCAAGGAGCCGGCGACGAGGGCCTGAAAGGCGGAGAGGGCGGTTCCGTGCATCCAGTCGTGGGCCTCGTGGGCCCAGAAGAAGCCGATGACCGAGGCGATGCAGATGGCGGCGACGGAGGAGACGGCGACGCGCAGGCCGAGCTTGGGGCGGACGAGCCACCAGATAGCGAGGCCGACGGGGAGGCGGTGGAGGATGACGGCCAGGGCGAGGGGCATTCCGTGGGCGTGGTCGTGGTCGTGGGCGGCGAGGGCGACGCCGTCGAGGGTGGCGTGGAGGAAGAGGCCGACGAGGCCGACGGCGAGGGTGAGGGTTCGGGCGGCGGGTTTGGCGGAGAAGACCTTGCCGCCGAGCATGGGCAGGAGGGTGCCGACGATGGCTGCGATGACGGCGGCGAGGCCGGCTTGTGCGATGGCGCCGGGCAGGATGCTGAGCAGGACGAGCCCGGCGACGGAGGTGAGGACGAAGGCATCGATGGCGCGGGCGGCCCATCGGGCGCGTTGCAGCAGCCAGACGAGGGGAGGGCCGAGCAGGAGGGGGACGATGCTGGCGAGCAGTAGATGCATATGAGTTGCGTGTGCCCCTAGCACCCGGTTGGTCTGATGACAATCCGGATGCGATTGCGACCTGGGGGGATCTTGCCCAGGCTCGAACAGAGACGGTAAGCTCCCGGACGTTCTCAGGGGTTCGTTCCCTGGGGCGGCTTGCGGTTGGGTGCCCGTGTCCGTTCGGTGAGAAGGGATCGTGGGATGAGCGGTAAGTCCATTCTGAAGAGCGAGGACTGGATGGCCCTGATCCTCGGGCTGTTTGTGTACTTGCTGTCGATGGGGTTGCTGGCCCGGGTGGACCTGCTCGGCTGGACGGTCAAGGCCAACGTATGGACGAGCCTGGGCAAGTCCATCGCGCCGGTGTCTGAGCGGTTCGCGGGGCTTGGCGGGCCCTGGTCCCTCGTCCTCACGTTCCTGTTCCTGCTCGCGCTCATGTCCCTGGCAGCGAAGGGGCTCGGCGCGCACGTCGGGCGTTTCGCCGCCGGCTTCGCGGGCGTCTTCGGCATCAGCTTCGTGTGCTGGGTCGCCGGACACTACGCCTACATCGCTGCGACCAAGGACAAGCTGGGCAAGTTCGGCATCGGCTGGTCGATGAACCTCACCGGGGAAGCCGGCCTGATCCTGGCCCTCGCCGCGGGCTTGATCGTCGGCAACTTCATGCCCGGCCTTTCTGCGAAGCTGAAAGAAGCCACGCGGCCCGAGCTGTTCATCAAGACCGCCATCGTCATCATGGGCGCCGCCCTCGGGGTCAAGGCCATCGAAGCCTTGAGCCTCGCCTCCGCCGTCCTGTTCCGAGGCATGTGCGCCATCGTCGAGGCCTACCTCATCTATTGGGCCGTCGTGTACTACGTGGCTCGCAAGTACTTCAAGTTCAGCAAAGAGTGGGCCGCGCCCCTCGCCTCGGGAATCTCCATCTGCGGGGTCTCCGCCGCGATCGCTACCGGCGGGGCCATCCGCGCACGACCGATCGTGCCCATCATGGTCTCTTCCCTCGTGGTCATCTTCGCCGTGGTCGAGCTGGTCGCGCTGCCGTTCGCCGCGCAGCTCTTCCTCTGGCAGGAGCCCATGGTCGCCGGGGCATGGATGGGCCTCGCGGTGAAGACCGACGGCGCCGCCGTGGCCTCCGGCGCCATCACGGATTCCCTGATCCGTGCGCAGGCCCTCGCCGAAACCGGGGTCGAATACAAGGAGGGGTGGATCCTCATGGCCACCACCACCGTGAAGGTCTTCATCGACATCTTCATCGGGGTCTGGGCCTTCATCCTCGCCATCCTCTGGTGCACCGTGATCGACCGCAAGCCGGGCGAGAAGGTCCGCGCGGTCGAGATCTGGCAGCGTTTTCCGAAGTTCGTGCTCGGTTACGTCGGCACCTTCGTCGCCACGCTCGCGCTCTGCGCGCTCGTCCCCGAGGTCATCCCTACGGCCAAGAGCGCGGCGTCGGAGGCGACCGGGCTGCGGTCGCTGTTCTTTGCGATGACCTTTTTCTCCATCGGGGTGGTGTCCAACTTCCGCAAGCTCTGGGAGGAGGGGATCGGCCGGTTGGCAGCGGTCTACGCCGTCTGCCTGTTCGGATTCATCATCTGGGTCGGACTGCTCATCTCGTGGATCTTCTTCCACGGCGTGAAGCCGCCGGTCGTGGGAACCTGAGGGAGACCGCCATGGAAAGCGAAGAGCAGCCGAAGCTGTCGGACGAGATCAAGAAGATGGAAGCCGAGCCCCTGCTCCCGATCGAGAAGAAGCTCGTGTTCGGCAGTGTGGTGCTCGGCGTGGTGCTGCTGGCCGTGCTCACGTGGGTGAGCTACACGTTCTTCCCAGGACAGTAGGTTCAGTCGCAGACGCCTTCGGGCAAGGTCGTGAGCGGCGGGCCCGTCCTCCACATGTCGACCCATCCCTGCGTCGGAGCGACGCGACAGAAGGGAACACCAACCGATCGAAGTCCTAGGTCAGCTCCAGACCCAGGTCGCGCGCGGCGTTGCCCACGATCGTCCTCATCTCTTCTGGCACGAACGGCTTCGCGATGAAGTCGTAAGCACCCCGCTCCATCGCCTTGCGCGCCATCGCCATCATCGCGTAGGCGCTCATAATGATCACCTTCGCCCGAGGAGACCGGACTCGCACGCGCTCGAGCACCTGGATGCCGTCGACCTCCCCCATCACCACGTCGGTGATCACGATGTCGAACTCCTTCTCGTCGATGCGCGCCAGGGCGGCCCTCGGATCGTCGAATGCCTCGACCTCGCACCCCATCTTCGTGAGCACGGACTTGAGCCGCTTGCCCACCAAGGGTTCATCGTCGAGCACGAGGACGTTCACGTTGCTTGCCATCTCACACCCCTCCTGCGGGCTCATGCCCTGCCCCGGTGCAGAGCGTTGTCGAACACCCGCACGTCCACCCCCCGAACCCCAGCCAGTCCGCTCGCGCGCTTGGTGACCTCCGCTTCGAGCTTGGCCCTGCGCGACGACGACGTCCAGATTCGAATCTCCAGTACGCCCTGGTCCGCTTCCACCCGCGCTCCAGGGTCGAGGTCGATGATCGCGCTGCGGACCCGGCAGCCCAGCTCCACGTCCTGCATCCGGCGCGTCGAGTACGTCATTGGCACGTAAGCGTTGCTCTTCAGCGCGTTCACGACGCAGTCTCTCGCCGCGTCGTCGTCGCGTCCTTCGAGGTCCACCACCAGATCGTAGCGGTCGTCGTCGTCACCGAAGCCGAACAGGAGCTCGGAGATGGCGTCCCGGGCAGCATCGTCGGTGGCAATGCGCTTTTCGGCCTTTCGGGGGGCGAGGTCCTCGCGGGTTGCCGCGGCCGCAGCGCGTGACGCCGCCGCCGCCACGAAGCGTACGCGCAAAATATGAGACACGCCCGGAACCAAGGCGTGCGCATAGGGACCGTGGAACACCAGTTCGTCGCCGAGGAGGCGGGCGGCGAGGGCCGCTTGCAGGTGCGCGACGAGTGTGCGCCGTGCCACGTCGGAGATGCCGAAGAGGGAAGGTGGGCGATCGAGCGCCTTGCGAAGGTCGGAAGGCTCGCAGTCATGGGACTTGGCGACTTCGTCGTAAAAGTCGTCGCCTACGAACCTGTAGCCGAGCTCGCTGGCGACCCTGCGAGCGATCTCGGGCCCCCTCGTGAAGCTCTGACTCGAAACCAAGATGCTCGACATGACCGGCGTCCTTTCCCAGGTTCGAGAGCGAGTGATGCGCTTCGTCTCACTTTCGTGCCGACAGATCCGACGGTATCCCGGTGACCGGCAGCAGCATGGAGAACGTGGCGCCGTGTCCGGGGGAGCTGACGACGCTCAGGGTGCCACCGAGCTTCTGCACGATCCCGCGGGCGACGGACAGGCCCAGTCCCGTGCCGGTGCCCTTGGGCTTGGTGGTGAAGAAAGGGTCGAAGATACGTCCGATGATGTGATCCGGGATCCCGGGTCCGTTGTCGATGATGTCCACGGCCACGAAGCCGTCTTCGCGATCGGCGTCGACGAGGATCTTGATCTCGCCTCCTTCCGGGACGACATGCAGGGCATTGATGATCAGGTTCATGAGGACTTCGTTGAGGAGCTGCTGGTCGCCGTGAACAGGTGGCACGCCCTCGGGGACGGCGACGGAGAGCTTGACCTTCTTGACCTTCAGCTGGTTGCCCAGCAGGCGCACGGTCTCGTCCACGAGTTCGCCGAGGTGCAGCGCCTCGAGCTTGGTTTCGCTCTCGCGGGCGAAGTCGAGCAGGTTGCGAACGATCTTTCTGGACCGCTCGGTCTGCCCGATGAGGTCGTCGACCATCTCCAGCTTGTCGTCGTCGGTGAGCTCCTGGTACTGCTCCTTGAGCACGGCGGCGGTGAGCATCATGTTGTTGAGCGGGTTGTTGAGCTCGTGGGCCACACCGGCCACGAGGGTGCCGAGAGCGCGCAGCTTGTGCGACTCGATCAGGATCTGGTGGCGCCTGTCCAGCTCGTGCACCATGCGGTTGATGGCGACGGCGAGGAGCGTGAACTCGTCACGATACTTGCGCACGGGCATGATGGGGGTGAAGTCGCCGTGCCCGATGCGCGTGGTGTACTGGGCGAACCTGCTGAGCGTGCTGGTGATGCGCCGGGCGATGAAGTTTGCGATGAAGACGGTGAGCAGGAGGACGCCTCCGATGGAGGCGAACAGGACGCGCTGGGCGAGGGTCAAGCGCGCTTCGACCTTGGCGCGTTCGGTGACCACGAACCGGGCGGCGAACTCGCCGGCCTCGTTCCCATGATGTCGAATCTGGGCTTCGAGGTCCGCACGGGTGCCGGGATCCTTCGTGTCCCCGATGCGCACGAGCAGGCGGTGGTGCTCCGACAGGTGGTCGTGCATCGCGATCACCGCCCGATCCCCCATGACCTTGCGGATCTTCGCGTCGTTGTCGTAGGCAAGACGCTGGGCGGTATCACCGTGCTGGAGCGCGTCGGTGAGGTTGGTGCCGTAGAGTAAGTAGTTCTTCTCGTAGCGGCGCGCCTGCTGGATCTCGCTCGTGTAATCGTCGGCGACCTCGAGGAACCAGATGCTGTCCCGCACGTTTCGGAGGGTGTGAATGGACCAGATCGTGACGGCGAGGCTCAGCAGGAAGAACAAGGACAGGGCGAGCATGAGCCGGTTGCGCACGCTGAGCGTGGGCCGTTGGCGCAGGGCTTCGTCGGCGGCGGCCTCGAGCTCGGCGGTCCTCGCGGCGAAGTCCTCGCCCGTGAGCACGTCGCTCAGGCTGGTTGGCTCTCCGTTCGCGTTTCTCTTGATCTCGCTTGCCACCTTGCGTCCCCCGAGAGCACCCCGTCGTGCCCGTCGTCGACCCGTCGACCCGTCAACCCGTCAACCCGCGCGGGAGTCGCCCGCGCGCCCGCCCGAACGCTTGCCGCGCAGTTCCTTGGCTGCCTTGTCGATGATCGCACGAAGGTCCTTGGGTTGAAACGGCTTTGCGATGAAGTCGTAGGCACCCTTCGCCAAGGCCTCCCGCGCCACCTCCACGCTCGCGTAGCCCGTGATGAGGATCGTCTTGGAGGAAGGGTGCAAACGGTTGACCGCGTCGAGCACGGCAATGCCGTCGACGTGATCCATACAGATGTCCGTGACCACGATGTCGAAGGGCTGCTGCTCGAGCATCCGGACCGCTTCCGCGCCGCCCGGAGCGGTCTCCACCGAAACGCCCTCTTGCGTGAGAGAAGCCTTGAGCCGCTTGCAGGCGATTGGCTCGTCGTCCACCACGAGAATCCGAAGCGAGCTGTGCATGAATCCATCGTCCTTTCTCAGGTGCGGGCTTCCGAAACGACCTGTTGGCGTGCGGACACGATCGAAGCGTGCACCTTCTTCCGCTGGAAGAAGGCCCGGAAGACGTACACCAGGATGACCAGCGCTCCGGAGACGCCGCTGGCATACAGCAGGCCCTTGCTGCCCATGTTGAAGTACGAATCCAGCGCCGGGTCGTAGGAGAGATACTCGAGCTGCCGCAGGTACACCGGGATGGCCACCGCGCGGCTGAGCACGCAAAGGGCGATGATGCAGGAGGTGACCAACCGGATCACGGACTCCTTGACGACCTTGGTTCCGTAGGCGCCAATCTGGACCCCCACGAGGGAGCCGAGATACAGCAAGAGGGTGAGTCGCAGGTCGACCATGCCTGCGAAGCCGTAGCTCAGCGCGCCGAACGCGCCCATGAACACGGCGAGGTAAAGCTCGGAGCCCGCGGCGACCGCGGCGGGGACACCGAACACGTAGATCATCGCCGGCACCCCGATGAACCCGCCGACCCCGATCGTGCCAGCCAGATAGCCGGTGGCCAGGCCACAAATCAGGACCACCCACAGCGACACCCGGACGTCCGCCACGGGGAAGTGGATCATGGGGGGGATGTGGAAGCGCGTGAGAAACTCCACGATCTTGCGGGAAGGCTTGTTATCGCCGTTGCCCGAGCTGCGCAGGATGTCGCGCAGCATGGAAAAGGACACGACCGAGAGCACGGTGACGAACACGACGCTGATGTACAGGTCGGCGCCAGCGCCGTGGCCCTTGTCTCCCGCGTCGTCCCCGTGGAAGAGCAGGCCCATGATCCACACGGCCAGGCGGATGCCGACTGCCGCGGTGGCGAGCATGAAGATGGCCAGCTTCTTGTCCACGTGTCCGAGCTCGCCGTGCTTGCGCGAGCCGATCAAGGCCTTGCCAAACTTGTGCGTGATGTTGCTGCCCACGGCGAGCGGCCCGAGCACGCCGAGGTTCATCATGCCAGGCGTCATGAAGAAGGCTCCGCCGCTTCCGATGAAGCCGCTGAGCACGCCACCGATAAACCCCAGCAGGATGACCTGCGCGGCGCAACTACTGTCGAGATAGATGAACCCTGGCGGCATGGTACCACTCCCGTTCTTGTCTCTCACGTCCGGCCGCGGCGAGCGGCTATTCGAACTTCGCGAGCCTCAACGCGTACTGGGCGAATCCGCCCCACGTGTAGGCGAAGATTGGCGTCAATACGGCAAGCAACACAGCAGCCAAGATGCGATGCTGTGTCCCCTCCTTGACCAGGAACTGCGACACCTCGGCCTGGTGGGTAAACACGGCCAAGAACATCGCCGCGGTCGCCACCAGATACACCGTCATCTTCACCCATTGCCCCGGGCCAAAGAGGTAGTGTTCCTTCAACTCGCCCTGGCCGATCACCGGGATGCGAAGCGTCTCGCCGAGCTGCGTCGCGAGCTCGCGTGTCTCCCTTTTTCGCACGGACTCACCCTTGTCGAGGAAGACGTCCCCGACCACGACCAGGCTGACCTGCGCCGTGCGGTCCATGCTGCGCAGAAGCTCCTTCGCGCCGCCGCGCACGGTCGACACGCCGCCCGCGCACCCCTCGCGGATGAGCTGATCGAGCGTCTCGTCCGTTCCCCCGCCGTCGTCCGGCGTCGTGCGGTCGGCCTCGTCGTCGAGAATTCCCGCGTTGTCGTTGGTGGTCAGTAGCTCGCGGGAGGCGCGTGCCTCGTCGCCCTCGCTTTCAATGGATGGCGTGTCGCCCGCGTCGTCCGGGCCGGAGACGAGGCGCACGAGCTGAACCGCGGCGTTCCACTTGTGCGCGACCTCCACGATCTGCGTGAGCGCCGGGGCCTTGGCGTCGTACTTCTCTTGAATCCACAGGATGGCCGTGGCCGCCATGGTGCAGGTCGACTCCTTGACCCCCGGGACACGCGTGATGGCGTCGGCGATGGAGTCGGCCGCTGCGAGGTGTCGCGGCGGATAGGTGACAGTCACCTTGGCCTGGTCGGCCCGGACCTTGACGTCGACATGGCGAGTCCGGGGGTCGTCGCCGATGGCGAGCCTGCACCTGGCGGCGAGCAGGAGGTCCTCGGCCTGCTTTTGCGCCACGGGGGTGCGCTGGAACTCAGGCAGTTGGGCGACGGCGACCAGGGCTGCTGCGGCGTTGTCCACGCTTACACGGTCGAAGTTGATGACCATGTCGTAGAGCGAGGGGTCTTCCCAATCTACGTTGTAGAGCACACGCACCCAGCGGCGGCGGTCTTCGTCGACGTCATGTATGTAGCGGCGTGCCTTGTCGCGGTCGAGGCGGAGGCGTGCCATGGCGAGCTTGGTGCGCGCGTCGACATCCATGATGGCGCGGATGCGCAGGACTTGGTCCATGTTGGGCAGGACGAGGTGGCCTGTGCGACCGTGGTAGACGATGCCGCCCTCGAGGGCCTTTTCGAGGATGGCGGCGGTAATGAAGGCGATGAGCCGGTCGCGCTCAGCGGCCAGGACCTCGTTGAAGGGGCGCCGGCGCACGACGGTCATCTCGAGCTTACCGACGGGGATACCCGCTTTGGTCGCGGCCATGGTCAAGTCTTCGCGCGCCAGGCATGGGTATCCGAGCTTGGCGGCGAGTTTTTCGGCGAGCTCGCGCCCACCGCCGTAGGTTCCTCTGGAAACGCAGATGACTTGCATGTCTTGTCTCTTCCCCTTGCGCCCGAGCGGCTAGGGCGCGCGTTTTCGCGATGCGGTCACGATGGGGCACTCCAGGTGTTCTCGCAGCCGGCCAAACCAGTGACGCCGCCGGCTCGTGCTCGTGGCGGTCAGCACCGCCTGGTCACCCCCCCACACCAAGGCTCGCACGTTCGAGTGGATTGCGAGGTACTTCAAGAGCGCTGACGCCCTGTCGCCCGTGCGTTGGTCCACCACCAGCTCCACCCCTTCCTCCAGGGCCGTCTGGCCCCACGTTACATACGAGTCCGATTCCGTCGTAACCAAGGACTGCGATGCTCGCAGCACCAGCACGTCGACGCGTGCTGCGCATCGCTTCGCGAGCTCGAGGGCACAACGGATGCTCGCTTCATCGACACCAGTGTCGTCGAGCACCACCAGGATGGTTGCTGCTGCGGACATGTGCGTATCGTGTCGCGGTGGAGCACGCGGCGTGCCATGGGCGGCTATCACGGCATGCACGAGAAATCCGTGCATGGGAGCGGTGGGGAGAAAGGGGCTGTTCGTTGCGATATGCAACACCACGCGCCGCGTCTGGTTTCGATCTCCTGCAATCGAAGCGGTTCGAGGTATGCGTTGCGGAATGCCACGGTGCGTGGCGTTATGCATCGATCGGGAAGAGTGGCGACGCGAGCGCAGGGGGACGCAAGAACGGGCGTCAGTCGACGAGGTGGTCCTTCTTCAACTTCCGGTACAGGGACACGCGGTCGATGCCGAGCAAGCGCGCAGCCTGCGTCTTGTTGTGGCCCACGCGATCGAGCACCCACTGGATGTACTCGCGTTCGACCTGCTCGAGCGTCTTGACCTGCTCGGTGTCGAAACGAAAGGCGCGCACGTCCATCGCCGTCAAGTCCGGCGGGAGATTCGCCACGTCGATGCGCTCACCGGTCGCGAGCGTGGCGGCGCGCTCCACGATGTTCTCGAGCTCGCGCACGTTCCCCGGAAAGTGGTAGTCAATCAGCATGCCCAGCGCGGGGTCGGTGAACCCCTCGATGTGCTTCCCGATCGTGGGCTCGAGCCGTCGGAGGAAGTGCATGGCCAGCAGCGGGATGTCCTCGCGCCGCGCGGAGAGAGGAGGCACGTGCAGCGGGATGACGTTCAACCGGAAGAACAGGTCCTCGCGAAAGAGCTTGAGCCCGATGAGACGCTGCAGATCCTTGTTGGTGGCGGAGATGATGCGGATGTCGACGGCGACGGGCTTGGTGCCGCCCACGCGCAGGATCTCGCGTTCCTGCACGACGCGCAGCATCTTGGCTTGCATGGCGGGGGTCATGTCGCCGACCTCGTCGAGAAACACCGTGCCGCCGTCGCCGCTCTCGAGCAGGCCGGCCCGCGCGCTCGAGGCCCCCGTGAAGGCTTCGCGCTCGTGCCCGAACAGCTCGTTGGCGAGCAGATCGTCCGCGAACGACGCGCAGTTGAACGCCACGAACTTGTCCTTGCATCGACGGCTCGTGGCGTGGATGGCCCGTGCCACCAGCTCCTTGCCCGTCCCGGACTCGCCCGTGATGAGCACGTTCGAGTCCGAGGCGCGGATCTGCTCGATCTGTTCGCGGATGGCCTGCATGGCTGCGCTCGTGCCCACGATTCGGTGCAGGCCGCCACGACCGGCCTCGCCCTCCAAGGCGCGCACGCGCGCGCGCAGCTGCCGCTTCTCGCATGCCTGACGCACCAACCCCCGCACCTCGTCAGGCCGCAGCGGCTTCTGCACATAGTGGAACGCGCCGACCTTCATCGCCTCGATCGCCGTCTCCACCGACGCGTGCCCGGTCATCAGAATGACCTCGATGCCATCATCCAAACGGCGCGCTTCGCGCAGCACTCCCAACCCGTCCAGCCCGGGCATCACCAAGTCCGTGAGCACCACGTCGAACCGCTGGGCCCCGAGCGACCGCACCGCCTGCTCGCCCCCCGTGGCGACCGAAACCTCGTAACCGTCGCGCGTCAGGATGCGCGAGAGCATCTTTCTCGCCACCGGCTCGTCGTCCACGACGAGAACTCGGCCCACAGCCTCGTGCCCTCCGCCTTCGTTCATGCGATTCACCGGGTTGGTCTCGGAGACCGTACACCATGAGCTTACCGCTCACAGCTGTCTTCGAATCCCCTCCACCCTCTCCATGAACCGCTTCACCCGGTCCAACTCCACCGGCCGCGCCCAGTGCCCCCCCTCTTTGAAGTGAGACCCCACGATCAACGCGTCGGCATGCGGCAGGTACTCGTGCACGTTGTCCACCGTGACCCCCGAGCCCACCAGCACCGGCACCCCAACCCCGGCCTTCACCCGCGCCAGCTCCGAAAGGTCCGCGGGATCCCCCGTCGAACGCCCCGTCACGATCACCCCGTCGGCCAGGAAAAACTCGGCCGCATGCGCTGCCTCGACGATGTCCTGGTCCGCGGTGATGGCGTGCGAGCAGTGTTTCTTCTTGATGTCCGCGAACACCGCCACGTGCTCGGCGCCGATCGCACGACGGTAGCGCAGCAAGTCGCCGGCACAAGCCTGGATGATTCCTTCGTCGGCCACGTGGGCGAACACGAACCCCTCCACGCGGATGAACTCGAGCCCCGCCGCGAGGGCCGCCGCGATGGCTTCGCGCCCAGCTCCCGCGAGCAGTTGCAGCCCGATCGGCCGTTGGGTGAGGCGTCGGACCGCGCAGGCCACACCCGTCATGGCGGCCACGATCTCCGGACCCACGGTGGCGCGCAGGTAGGGGACGTCGTGCATGTTCTCGAGCGCGAGGGCATCGACCCCGGCTGACAGGTAGAGTTCAGTCTCGCGGCACGCGCGGTCCTCGAGCGCATGCTGCCCCTCGCTCGCGCGCGGGGTGCCGGGCAACGCTCCGACGTGAATCATCGCCACCACGGGCTTCTTGTCGTGCAACCAATCCGGGGTCTGCATCACCGTCTCCTCTTCACACTTCTTCGGCGTCATCTCGGTACGAGCACTTCCGACATGATCCCGTAGCGCGGTGTCATGGGGGCGTCGAACGTGCTCTCGACGCCGTCCTTCTCGGTCGTGATCTTCACCACGTTGTCGGTCCCCAGCCGCTGGGTAGCTGTCACGTTCTCCAGGCCCAGGCCGTGCAAGAAGACGTGTGTGGTCCAGGCGTTGATGCTGGAGGATCCCTCCCAAAGCGGGTTGTCCGCGCAGTACGTGCACGTGGGCGGGTAGTCGGGGCTTACCGCCTCGGTGAGGGCGCTCTCGAACATCGCGAACGCGTCGGGCGCGAGGGGAGACAGCGGGAGCTCTCCGCCTTCGGCGTACTCCTTGCCGCTGTACAGATCGCCGAGGACGACGGCGGGGCCTGGGGTTTGCGTCACGCGGTCCACGGTTTGGGTGGCCTGGAGCAAGGACTCGTTCTCCCAGGCGCGGTCGCCTTCCTCACCGCTGCCGTACAGGCCCGCGTAAGGCTGGGTCGAGGCGCTCTTGGCCCCGGTCGTGGTCGTGCAATGCACGCGGAGCGGAGGCCCCGAAGGCGGCTTGACCGTCACGGACAGCACGACGCCCCGCCAGGCGGTGGCGGGAAGGACCCACAGGGAGGTATCCGAGATGGGATAGCGCGACAGGACCATCGTGCCGTTCTCCCCCAGGAAGGCGAACCCCGCGGTCGGGTCCTCCTTGCAGAGGCGCTGCGTGTCCGCGATGGTCTCGGACATCACCGTGTACAGCAGGCAGGAGAAACACCGCTTGTGCTCGGCGTCCCCCGCGAGAAGTGGGATGGACGACGCCGCGCACTTCTGGATCATGCACGACCCCTTGCGCAGCAACCCCTCCTTGCTGTCGGGGATCGTGGAGCAATTCGCAGCCAAGCAGTCCGCTGCCCCGTCGAGCTTGTCCACGGTCTCCGGGACCGAGCAGGGAGGGGTGGTGGGAAGCTGAGGCACGATGCCCTGCAAGTCACGCGGGTCGTCGGGCACGCTCGACGCGTTCGTGCGCACCCAGGCGGAATGGGGAAACGTCGTCTGGGCGGCTTGGGCCACCGCCTGCTTGTCCGACTCCCGCAGGACCTGGTTGAGGCAGAGCACGTCGGCCTCGACCTGACCGATCCCCGCGAGGATCGCCTGACGCCTCTCTGCTTCGTACGGGGCGAACACGCCATCGAGCACGAGGCTGATCGCGCCCGCCCGGATGGGTACGGGGGCGAGGGGCTCGGGCGTCGAGTCATCGCCACCGCAGGCCGGGATGGCGGTGAGGGCCAGCAGGGCGCAGAGGATGGAAGCGCTTGGCACGTTCATGGTTACCCCCCAAGGGCTCAAGGCCGGAACTCGATCGTGGACTGCAATCCGTAGCGAGGCGATGGCGGTGTCATGACCACGTCGCTCCCACCGACGTCGATGGGAACGTTCGCGGTTTGGAAGGTTCGGTCGGTGCGCGTCACCGCCGCGCGCGGAATGCCGTTCAAGAAGATGTGAGAGATCCATGTACTGGTTTCGGGCTCCCCGCCGACAAGCGGGTTCTCGGCGCAGTTGGTGCACGTGGGCACATGCTTCGGGGCCACGCCGAGCCCGAAGGCGAAAGACAGCAGCTCGAAGACCTCCGGCGCGGCCGCTTCGAGCCGCTTCTGTCCCCCTTCCTCGTGACCGGGACCGGTGTAAAACTCGCCGGCCACGATGGCAGGTGTGGGGCCGGAGCGCGACCGCACGAAGGAGACCAGCTTCTGGTTCTGAAGATACGCCTCGTTGGTCCAGGCGTTTTCGAGTGGGCCGCCCCCGTACGAGCCCGTGTACGGCTGGGTGCTCGTGGGGCGTGCGGCGTTGCCCATCACTGTGCAGTAGAAGTCGAAGGACGGGCCGTCGGGGGGATGGACCGGGACGCGTGCCACGCTCGTCCGCCAGGACGTGCTGGGCAGGGTCCAGGTTTCTCCGGCGCCGAGCGGGAACGAGGAGAGCACGATCTGGCCGTTCCGGCCGCCGAATGCGAAGCCCGCTCGCGGATTGGTTTCACACGTCTCGAGAGTCCGCTCGAAGGACTCGTACCCGCTCATCGTGTACAGGAGGCAAGCAAAGCACCGAGCGTGTTCCGGCGAGCCGTAGGCGAGCGGGAGGAACGTGGAAACGCACCCGGAGATCATGCAGTTGCCCTCCAGAAGAACCTGGGAGGGGTCGCCGGGGACCGCCGAACAGCGTTCCACCATGCAGCCGATCGCCTCTTCCGCCAGCGCCCCAAGCTCCTCCGTACCGCACGCTGGCGTCGATGGTGGCTCCGGTACCTCTCCCTGTTCGTTGGTCGCATCGTCGAAGGGCGTCTGCTCGTCCTCGTCGGAAAGGTAGGCGTGAGGATACTTGCCCTTCGTGGCTTCGAGCACGAGCGCGCGGTCTTCCTCGCGGTAGACGTTTTGCAGGCACACCACGTCCGCCGTGGACTCCGTCGCGAGGGCTTCGGCGACAGCGCCGACTCGCTGAAATGGGTAAGGCGCGAAGGCCCCGTCGAGCTGTGCGTCCCAGCTCAGCACGGATACCTGCGACCGCGCTCCCTCCGTGCAGCGCGTGAAGATCCCATCGACATCCGCGTCCCCGCACGCGACGAGCTGTACGGGAAAGTCCGGATCCGATGCGCTTCCGATGGCGAAGAGCGTGTGGTTCGAGCCCATGGGCAGCTTGAACCTGCGCATGGCGAGCAGGTCCACGGAGCCCGGCAGGGACACCCCGTAGGTCACGTAGGCCCCACCGGTCCACGTGTCCACATAGCCGCGATCGTCAATCGTGCCGAAGGGGGACAACGCACCCGCCGCGGTACCCCCGAACGCCACGTCCGGGTACACGACGAGACCTTGTTCCGTAGGCCAGGTCTCCTCCGCCGTGATCCCCGCCTCGATCCGATCGGTTCCCGGAGCCGCATGGAGAAACCGAATCAACGTGCTGAGCGAAGTGGCCGGCGCATCCTCGTGCAGCACCATCGACTCAGCCACATCGCCACCACCGATGCGAATCAGCGTGTGAGACCTGCCGTTTCCGAACTCGACCCCCTGCAATTCCGAGAGGGGCTCTGCTTCGCAGCCTCTCCCCAGTGCGTCCACCACACGTGCGTCGTAGACCCCCGCCTGGACCGCGACGGGCAACAGGATCAACGGGTACCGGATGCCCGCCGGACAGTCCGCCCCCGTTCCCCGCGTGAGGGGAACCACATCGCCCCAAGACCCCGTCCCCGAAGGCTTGAGACACAGGTCGACCGTTCGGTGGTCCGGCACCAAGTTGCCAAACCTCACCCGTGCATTGCCGTCGCTTGCGAGCACGCAACCCGTCGGCTCGGGTGCATCTTCCGCCACATCCTCGTGCGCGTCGCTCGGCGGCAACCCAGCGTCGTCGACCTGGGAAGTCACCACGTGGGTCTGCAGGTCCGCCAGATACTGGCACCCCATCAACGCGAGGGTGGACGCGCACAGCGGCCATGCAAGTCGCGTCCTCACGCTCAATACCTCCACCCCATGTGGAAACTCGCCATGCCAGGGGCCGCGCCGACCGCCACCTCCGGCGACGAGGTGCTCGCTGTCTGCCGATCCGGGTCGGCGTGGTCGCTCGTCCAGATCAGTGTGAAAGCGCTCAGGCCCACGAGCACGAGGCCTCCTCCGATGGCCACATTCGCACGGTGCGACGAAGACCATGCGTCGTTGCTTACTGCCGCTCCCTCGGGAGTGCACGTGCCGCCGCTCGGGCAGAGGTCTTTGCTCTCCGCATCCTTGCGCAGGGCCTGGATGCCGTAGTACCCGCCCACGCACGTCAGGCCCACGCCTATCGCCCCGGCCACCCAAGCGGACGTGCGCAGAGGGCCGACGACGTCATCCCGATCGGCGACGGCGACGGTTGGATCGGCGACGGCGACGGGGTGATCGGGACTCTGCGTGAGGCCGGCGGGAGTCGGGGCGGGGGCCGCGGACGAGGGAGCGTCTTGCACGGGGATCACCACGACAGCCAGCTGACGTGGCTCGAGAGCGACGTCTTTCTCCCAGAGCACGCGGTTGCCTAGGGAGGCCCGAAGGCGGTGCACGCCGGGGTCGACGGGCAAGCTCGTGTCCCAGGAGGCCTCGGGGATCTCCACTTCGCCGCGATGAATGCGGAGGCCCTCTGTATGTCCACCCGGCGTCACGGAGAGCATGGGAAGCTGGGGTTCGAGCTGTCGAATGTGATCGCGTGCAAACTCCTCGCGTTCGGAGTCCCCTTTTTCGAGGGCGAGGACCAGCCCTTGTTTGAACTCGACCCATGCGGTCGCAAGGCGCCCTTCCTTCTCGTGACACAGCGCGAGGTTCAGCAGGGTACCCAATGCCGGGGCCACGGACTGGCTCGCCTCGAACTTACGACACGCCTCCGAGGTGCGCCCTTCTTGCATCAGCGAGCGTCCCGCGCTGAACAACGTCTCCGCAAGCACCCGCTCGTCGGGCGAGGGCTGCGCGTGGACGTTCGAAGGGTTTGCCCCGGCGCCCAGCAGCGCGATCGCGATCCATCGCCCCAAGTGCGCGGCGAAGCGTCTCATTCGCGGAACTCCAGGGGGTCGCGTTTGCGAGTCGGGGTAGGCTCGGGTGCCGGGGTCGCGACGGGAGGAGGGCGGGAAGCTCGAGTGGGCGTGGGGGCCGCGGCCGTTGCGTCGAGGCCAGCTTCGGGTTGGGACATTGAGGCCGGCGGTGATGCGATGCTCGTCGTGGGCGGCGAGGACGCGGTGCTCGCGGGCCCGGCATCCTGCGCGGTCGAGACGGAGCTCGCTGCCGGCGTGACGGAAGGCTCACGGGAAATCCAGGCCGAGGCGGCCCCGATCCCTACCAGGACCACTCCTGCGACGACGACCCACAGGGCGCTGTGCCGCTTCGGCTTCTTCTCGATCGAGGTCCTTCGCCAAGCGGTCACCGACGTTCCCGCGGGATCGACCACCGGAGAAGGAGGCGTCGAGGTGCGCTCCTCCTCGATGCGGGGGACGGTTCGCAGCAGGCTGGCGATGCGCTCGCAGGCGAGCGTCCGCTTGGGTGTTGGGGAAGCGGCGATGATGCCCTCGGCGAACGCGAGCACGTCGGGACAACGCTCGTCGGGGCTCTTGGCGAGGCAGCGGTCCACGGTGTCCGCGATGGGGCCCGGCACGTCGGGGCGACGGTCCCGAAGCTTGGGTGCGTCGTCATTGATGACCGCTGCGAGCATGGAGACAACGTTGTCCTTGGCGAATGGCATCGTTGCTGTCAGCAGCTCGTACAAGATGGCGCCGAGGGCCCAGAGGTCGGCGCGGTGGTCGACGTCGGGGGAAGCTGCGATTTGCTCGGGCGACATGTACGCTGGCGATCCGAGCATGGCGTGCCCGCCCGTGATGTCGGTGGATGCCATCGCTTCGGCGTTGCTTGCGATCACCTTCGAGACGCCGAAGTCCAGGACCTTGACGAGCGGGGCGCCGTCGCTGTGCCGGGTGAGGAACAGGTTCGAGGGCTTGAGGTCTCGGTGGACGATGCCTCGTGCGTGGGCCTCGGCGAGCGCTTCGGCGACCTGCAGCATGTAGTCGATGGCGTCATCGACCGCGAGGGGGCCATCCTTGGCGAGCACGGCTGCGAGGTCCTTGCCCTCGAGGTACTCCATCACGAGGACGGGTAACCCGTTCTCGAAGACGCCGAAGTCCATGACCCGCACGATGTGCTCGTTCTTGAGGTGAGCGCATGCGCGCGCTTCGCGCAGAAACCGTGCGTTGACCTCGGCGTTGCCCGCCTTGGCCGGTCGCAAGAACTTGATCGCGACCGGTACCCTGAGCTGGACGTGAAGGGCCGAAACGACCACGCCCATGCCTCCCTCACCGATGATCCGCTCGATCCGATAGCGGCCATCGAGCATGTCTCCAGGCGAGATGGGGACGGCGTCCTGGGTCATGGTGGACCGGGTAACAATAAACCAAGGAAGTAGAACGGACTAGTGCGTACAGCGCGCAAACTCAGACACCTGTCGAGCGTGCTACGCGTGCCCCACGTGACGGTCGCGTCTGCTGGACCCCATGGCCTGTACGCTCACGGTGTACCGGTGGACTCCCGACGGCTACCTGCACGTGCTCGGGGCGAGATCATCACCGAAAAATTGTAGGTGGGCATAGGGGCCTCCGTTCAATGCGGGCGCTTGTCGACCTTGCCTCATATGTGCGTCGCGTGGTTTTCGGGCGAGTGCGGGGTGGACCCCACGCTCATGCAGCACCCGCTCGGGTCTGCGAGAGGGCAACACAGCTTGCCCCAGGCGTTAGCCACCCCTCTTGACCACTGTGGCTTCGAAGTTGCTAGATGGAAAGCACAATCCCTTTCGACGGTGAAACTCACCCATGAAATCTCAAATTCTCCTCTTGTTTGCTGCGGTCGCGCTTGCCTGCGGTGGCACAACCGTCTCGGATCCGGGTGGCACAGGCGGCACCGACGATCAGGATTCGGGGGCCCCTGGTGGCTCGGGCGGCGGGGGCGGAACCGGCGGGAGTCCGGGCGGCATGGGAGGGACCGCAGGAACCGGGGTCGCGGGAACCGACCCTGGAGGTATGGGAGGAGGCACATCAGGAACAGGTCCTGGTGGCAGCGGAGGCTCGATCACTTGCCCCGGGCTTCCGAGCTGCAACTGGTGCAACGGCACCAACATCTACGACGAAAGTGGCTGCGTCATTGGATACATGTGCGCCAATGGAGAAGACCCCTGCGTTACTCAGCCGTGTGACGTGTCGGACCCGATGAGTTGCCCGTCGGGGATGACGTGCAAGCAGGACATGCTTTGCTGGTGGGGATCCCCGTGTGGTGAAAAGGAATGCTCCGTGACGCCCATATCGGGATGCGATTGCGATTGGTCGTGCCCCGACGGCAATGACTACGGCTTCCGGTGCGTTCCCACGGGCTCTGGAAGCGAATCTTGCGAATGCCTCATCAACGGAGAAGTCGTCTATGGGTGCGCCGACACCCCCGGTTCCGCGGGAGGGCCAGCCGATTGGTGCGGGTCGAGCTGCTGCGACCTACCGGGCTAAGACGCTCGGACGGCACGCAGGCGAAAGGGGCAGTGGCGTTGTGACTCAAGCAGGAGGAAGCACGGAGCTGCACAGCCCCGACGCGGTGTCTTCGTTGTTGTCCTCGCCCCCGACCTCGCACTCGTTGTGCTTGCCGTCCCCTTGGCAGGTCGAGTCCACCACGGCACGGAACAGAATCTCCGTGTCCATCTCGTTGTCGAGGGTGTAGTCGAGCGTCACCTCGGTCACGTCGCCGGGCAACAAGTCCACGGCCGTCTGCACCACACCCAGGCACACCCAATCGGTGTCGACCTGCTTGTAGAAGGCGACGTCGACGCCATCGGACACGCCGATGGCGCCCCGGTTGGCGACGGCTGCCCGCAAGCGCAAACGAAGGGGGCAGACCAAGGGGTCGACCTCGAGCTCCACTTGCAGGTCGGGGGCGCTGAACAGGGCGGCACCCTGGGCATTCATGCGGAAGTTGTTGTACCGGGGGTTCGTCCAGTTGGGCTCTTCCTGCTGGGGGATGGCCCCGCTCGAGAGCACGTTGGTGATGTGGTAGGCGTGGCCGCTCCACACGCTGCGGGTTCGAACCCAGTTGTCCAGCGCGTCGCCGTAGACCGCGAGCCCGCGATGGCCGCACAACCCCGTGGTGCAGAACGGGGGCGGGTACTCCGCCTCCTTCCACGAGACGCCGGTCATTCCGACACTCCACGGAGCCGCGTTGCACCCCACCACGTTCTCGTTCGCCGCCACGATGATCTCGGCGTTGTTGTCCCCGTCCACGTCGGCCACGAGCGGATACTCCGTGGCCGTTCGGGTGTTCACGGAGGATTCGAACAACACGTGCCCGTTCATCCCCGAATACACGCGCGTGAAGCACTCGTCCGAGTACACCACCTCCGCGAAGCCGTCGCCCTCGAAGTCGAAGAGCGACGAGCCGGTGACGTTCGACGAGATGTCCTTCGTCGCTGCGCTCCAGCGCACGCCTTCACGGTCACAGCCTGCGGGCAACGGAGAGCCCACGCACTGCAAGTCGATCACGAGATACAGCCCCTCGCCGGCCGTGCCGATCTCAGGATAGCTGTCCCCGTCGAAGTCTCCGATGTTGAGCGGTCCGCCCCCAGGCGTCTCCAGCGAGATGGGACCCCAGAAGGTGGTGCCATCCGAGCCGTTGAGGATGATGACTGACCCACTGCTCACGAGCGCCACCTCCGGTGTGCCGTCGAGGTCAAAGTCCGCGATGCTCGGGAAGTGGTAGGCAGACAGATCGGGTCGCTGCCACAACACGGTGCCGTCGTGCTGCCACGCGCTGCGGTCCGACACGACCTCCAAGTCCCCGCCGCCGTCGAGATCGGCCGCGGTGGTCGCAGGAGAGCCGTACTCCACGGGCTTGGTCCACAACAGCATGCCCTCGTGGTTGAAGACGCTCAGCCCGAAGAAGATCTCGGCCCGACCGTCCCCATCCAGGTCGGCGATGTGCACCCCGCCTCCCCACCCGTTGTGGTTGAATCCGATGTCGACGTTGGACACCCACTTCAGCGTCCCGTCCGCGTTGAAGGCTTTGACGTAGGGTTTGGAGTCGAGCATCGGCTCGAGCCGTCCCACGCCCACGATCTCCACCTTCCCGTCTCCGTCGAGATCCCCCACGCTGAGCGCGACCCCGGCGCCTAGGTAGCCGTCGTAGCCCGGAACTTCGAAGGGGCGAGCCTGGATCGTGCCGTCCTCACCGTTGAGGATCGTCAGCACGCCGCTGTGCAGGTCGAAGATGGGGTCATTGGGCACGCCCGAGCTGGTCGGCGTGTCGTCGTACGCCGGAAAGATCACCTCGGGCTTGCCGTCGCCGTCGATGTCGAAGACGGCGGGACCCGTGAGCGCGTCGAAGCGATTGCGCAGCGGAACGTACCGGAAGCGCAGGGAGGTGCTCGTGGAGACCGCGCCGTTGCGGTCGAGCCCGTGCTGGATGGCCCGTCCCGTGGACCCCTCCGCGATGCCGATCGTGGCCCCGTCGCCGTCCTGGGTCGATCCGATCTGCATGTACTTGAGCTCGATGACCCCGGGCGTGGTGTGCGTCTTGGCGTGCAGGATGGCCTGGAACCGGACCCACTCGCCCGTGGTCCCCACCTCCCCGCGCCACTGCACCACCACGCGACCCAGGGCCTTGTCCACCAGGGCGCAGGCCGTCACGTTCTTCAAGTCGTCCCAGTACGGGGCCACGATGAGATCAGGCGTCGACGGGGACAGCAGCGCCGTGTTGTTCGGTGCGGCACCTCCCGCGTAGTCGCCGTCGAGCGTGAGCCATCCGTTCGTGGATACCGTGAGGGCTTGGCGATCCTTGTCGAAGAACGGGAAGGTCAGGCCGCCGAGCGGAACCACCGCGAGGGCCTCGTCCGGGTTCGCGAACGCCAGCGGGAAGCCTTGGGCGCAAATGTCCGTCGCAGCCGTCGAGGTCGTGTCTCGCACGTAGGGGGCGGTGACCGGGGAGTAGGACCACTCCCGCAGGGGCTGGAACTCCCCGACGGGGGGCCGGTACTCGCATGCGGGCAACGCGCTTGCGGGCAAGCACCGTCCCAGGGTGGGCTCGCAGTACTCGTCGTCGTCGCAGTCCGCGAAGTCGATGCAGTCCCCGCCGGGCACGACGCACTGGTTGTTGAAGCAGACGTCGGTGGCGTCGCAGCACACGAGCTCGTCCTCTCCGCAGGGGATGGTGGGCGGCGTGCACGCGGTGACGCACTGTCCCTTGTAGCACTGCTCGCCGGTTTCGCAGCACACGGGAGGGTCCCCGCAGCGCTCGCGCGGGGCGGGGCAGAGGTCCAGGCACTGACCGCTCACGCACTCTTGCCCGTCGGTGCAGCAAGCGAGGCCGCACTGGTTTTCCGGCGGGCACACGGGACCCCCGCCGGTCGCGCCCGTTCCGCTGGTGCCTCCAGTTCCTCCGATTCCGCCGGTGCCGGCTTCGCCACCGGGGCCGCCATCCGTGCCGCCCGAGCCGCCCTGGTTGCTTCCGCCGGGGGAGACAGTGACGTCCGTGTCGTCACCGCAGCCGGCGGCTGGGACAAAAGGGAGCAACACGCACGCGGGCAGGAGCATGCGCAAGCGGGATCGCAAGCCCCGGCGCGACACGGCGACCATCAGCAACAGCAAGCTCGCGAGTAACCCACCACGAGCAGGGCTGCCCGTGGTCCGACACCCGCACCCACCGTCGGAATCGGAATCGGACGCCGCCGGGGTTCCTCCCGCTCCGCCCCCGGTGCCTCCCGTCCCCGCGCTTCCGCCCGTGCCCCCGCTGCCGGAATCGCCGCCGGTACCGCTCGCGCCTCCCGTCCCACCGGAACCCGACGACCCAGCCGCTCCTCCCGCGCCTCCGTCGCCCGTGCAGAGTCCTTCCGCACAGACGCCGTCGGTGCAGTCGGTGCCATCGGCCAGGTGATTCGGAGCGCACGTCCCCTCGCCGTTGCATGTATCCGGTTCTGTACACTCGGTCTCGCTGTCGTCGCCGCACGGCGTGGCTTCTGCAGCGTGATTGGGCAAGCAGGTCCCGGCCCCGTCGCAGCTATCCGGCTCAGTACATGCTGAGGATTCGTCGCTGCCGCAGGCGGTCCCCTCGGTCACGTGGTTGGGCTGGCACACGCCCTGGTCATCGCAAGTATCCGAATTCGTACAATCCGAGTCGGTGGGATCGCCGCAGGCAGACCCCTGGAGCGATGGCATCGCCGTGCATTGGCCCTCGGAACCAGGCGCCGCGCAGGAATGGCAATCCGGGCAAGCGCTCTGCGCACAACAGGCGCCGTCCACGCAATGTCCCGTCACGCACTCGGATGCGTCGCCGCACACCTCGCCCAACGTCTTGCGCAACGCCAGGGCGTAGACCGCACCCGATGCGCCGCCTCGATCGTCGTCCCCGTAGGCGCCGGCCACGACCGTCGTCGCGTCCATGGCCACAGCAAACCCGAAGTAGTCGTTCGCTACCCCGTCGTCCGCCTCGAGCTTCTGCTGCTCCGTCCACGTCGCCCCGCTGCGGCCGAACACGTACGTAGCGCCGGAATTGGCGCCCTTCGGATCTGCCTGGGGTGACCCCACCGCGGCAAGGTCACCGAAGATTGCCACCGCCTGCCCGAATCGATCCGTGGTCGCCCCGTCGGTCGCCTCGAGACGCGCTTGCTGGGACCACGTCCCCGAGGCACGAACGAACACGAAGGCAGACCCCTGGTCCGTCGTCACCGTGCTGTCCCGGTACGCGCCCGCCAGCGCCGTGTCTGCGTCGATCGCCACGGAGAATCCGAGGTACGCGTTCGCGCTCGGGGCGGTGGCGACAAGCTTCGCCGTCTGGGTCCACGTTCCGCTCACCCGCTCGAACACGTACACCGAGCCCGCGTTGCTCGCGCCGTCGTCGTCGTTGGGGGAGCCCACCAAGAGCGTGTCCCCGTGCATCGCAACCGCACGGCCGAAGTTGTCGTTCGCAACCCCGTCACTCGCGGTCAGCTTCTGCGCTTGCGCCCACGCCGTTCCCGTCCGGTCGAACACGTAGACCGAGCCCGATGCGCTGCCCTTGTCGTCGTCCGCGTGGGCACCGACGGCTATCGTCTCCCCGTCCACCGCGACCGCTACCCCGAAGTAGTCCGTGGCTGCCGCGTCGCTCGCCTTGAGCTTGGCTTGCTGGGACCACGCTCCGCCCGAACGCACGAACACGTACGCCGCGCCCTCGTCAGCGGCCACGCCGTCGTGCTGGTACGCGCCGACCACCACCGTGTCCCCGCTCAGTTCCACGGTGAAACCGAAGCGATCCGTGGTCGCACCATCGGGGGCCGTGAGCCTGGCTTGCTGGCTCCAACCGGACGCTTCACGCGTGTAGACGTAGGCCGCCCCGGTGGCGGGGCCTTGATCGTCCGCGCCAAAGGCGCCCGCCACGGCCGTGGTCCCCTCGAGCGCCACGGCGTACCCAAGGTTCTCGGAGGAGAACCCGTCGAGGGCCAGCAGCTTGCCTTGCTCCGCCCACACGGTCGGGTCCGTCCCGTCTTGCTCGAACGCGAAGGCCGCGCCCGCGTTCGAGCCCGTGTCGTCCTCCCCGGTCGCGCCGATGAGCGCCGTCGTGTCCCCAAGCGCCACCGCGATGCCGAACCAGTCGTTCGCGGCGATGCCGGTCGACTGAACCTTGGTTTGCAGAGTCCAGGTCGTGCCCGCGCGCTCGTACAGGTAGGCCGCGCCCGCGTTGGCCGCCGTCAGCTCGTCGCCCCAGGCGCCCACCAGGAGCCGGTCTCCGCGCACCGATACCGCGCCGCCGAAGTAGTCCTGCACCTCCGCATCGGCCGGCACCACCTTCTGTTGCTGTGTCCAGGTCGTCCCAGACCGGACGAAGACATAAGCCGCTCCCGCGTCCGCGGCCGGGGTGTTGGCCAGGCTTGCGCCCACCGCCACCGTGTCGCCGTGCACGGACAGCACCGCCCCGAACTTGTCCAGGGGAGCCCCGTCTTCCGCCACGAGCTTGCCTTCCTGCGTCCAGTTGCTGCCACTGCGGACGAACACGTAGGCCGCCCCCGCCATGGAACCCTGCTCGTCGTCGCCGCTCGCACCGACGAGGGCCGTGGCCCCATCGATCCCCACCGCAATGCCGAACTGGTCCTGGTCCGCCGCCGCGTCCGCCGTCAGCTTCGTCTGCTGTCCCCACTCGTTCGTGCCGCCGACGTTCTGGCGGAAAATGTACGCCGCCCCGGCCATCGACCCCTTCTCGTCGTCGCCGTGGGCTCCCACGATCGCAGCGTCTCCCTGCATGGCGACGGCGACACCGAAGTAGTCCATGGTCTGCACCCCGGTCGGGATGAGCTTTCTGTGCTCGGTCCACACACCTCCGGATCGGAGGAACACGTACGCCGCCCCCGCTTCCGAGCTGCCCTCGTCGTCTCCGTACGCGCCGATGATGGCAGTGTCGCCGTCGATAGCGACCGAGTAGCCGAAGTAGTCTCCGGCATCGCCGTCCGACGGCATCAGCTTCTGCTGCTGGACCCAGGCGGTCCCGACCCGCGTGTAGACGTAGGCGGCGCCCGCATCCAGGCCGTTCTCGTCGTTGCCGAAGGCTCCTACGATCGCGGTGTCACCGCTGAGCGCGACCGAGAGCCCGAGTTGATCGTTGACGGTGCCGATGCCGTCCTGCACGAGCTTCTGATCGAGCACCCAGATGATGGGGTCGATCGTGAGCGGGTAGCGCGCACCGCGATCGTCGACCACGAGGTGGATGGATGAGCCCTGGACGTCGAGCCAGGTCGGAACCTCCTGGCCGTCCGCGTCCCAGGCCAGAAGGCCGCCGTACGAAAGGACGGGCCGGCCCTCTTCGTCTTGCAAGGAGAGGGTGTCCACGCGTGATGTCTTCGCGGGACGAAGCGAGCCGGTTACCTCGATCTCGAGGACGAGAGGCGCGTCTGGCATGCCAGGCGCGCTGGCCGAAGCGGCGGGGCTCGGGGGGTGCGCGAGGACGAACCCCTGCTCGATGCCCATGGGACCGTCGGCATACCACTCCTCGATCCCTTGTCCGCGTGCCAGACGTGCCGAGCCGCGTAGCACGTTCGGCCCCGACGTGATCCCGGGAGCAGGGGTCACCGCGCCCTGGCGTCCCACGCCTTCGAGCCGCAGGGCGGTATCCCAAGCTTGCCCGGTCGGAAGCGTGGGCAGGGCGGGCGTGATCCGCATGACCGCGTCCGCGTCCACAACGGCGGCGATGCCTTGGGCGGTGTTGATGGCGCGCGCGAGGCTGTCCACGCGGTCGAAGCCGTAGCCGCGCGGAGCGTCGAGCAGGCGCCGATCGATGGGAACCTCGGGGGCAATGAGGGGCACGACCTTCTCCCCCGTGATGGGGGCAGACACCGTGACGGGGTCAGGGGGAGGCGAGCCCGGCGCATGATCGGAGACGCCGCAGGCGACAACCGCAGCAGTGCCGACCAGCGTCAGGGCGCGCGCGAAAGTCATGGGAAGACGTGGGGGAATGAGATGCCGTGGTCTGATTTTCATGGCTCCTCGCATCGATCCATGCGGGTTGGTTGCGCTGTGGGTAGCGACGCACGTGCGAGCCGGGCTGGGGCGAACGCCGGCCGCATCCGATGGGACGGGCACCGTGCGTGGTTCGGGCACCGGCTTTCACACATGCAAGGGGCAAGGGTACCACGGCTCTTGGGGGACCAAGGTGCGGAACCGACGATTGCGCGGGAGGATGCGGGGGTCGGTTTGTCTGTTTGTCTTCGCGTCTCGGCGGAGGACGCAGTAGGTTTTTCGCATGCTGGACCCGGGTCTTCGATTCGAAGGCTTCGACACGGAGGACTGGACGCGCCTGGTGGAGCTGATGCGTGGCCGGCCTGGTTCGGGTGAAGAGGCCGGCCTGATCGTGGTGCACGACCAGGGGCGGGTCCGAAAGGCGATTCGGACCCAAGGGCCTGTGAGTCTACGTTCGGGGGACGCGTGGCCGCAGCCGTTGGCCGGGGTCGCCCGACAGGAGACGGCGGGCTGGGTCGTGGCGCTGGAGGCGGGGGCCCTCGACGCGTGGATGGACTGGGTGGGCAAGGGTGTGCAGCGCCAGCACGACTTGCTTGAACAGCTGCTCGTGGCCTGGGAAGGCTTGCACGACCTCGCCGTGCAAGGACGCTTGGTGACGTGGCCGACCGCGGCGTCGTCCGTTCCGGTTCCGCGTCGCGCCATGATCCTTCGGGCGATCGGGCTGCTTTGCCCCGCGGGGCAGTCGGTGGTGATCGCGGCGTGGGACGGGGGGAAGCTGTGGACGAGCTTGGCGGTGCGAATGTCGGGCTCGGGGTTGGACTGGATGATGGGGCCGGAGTCGTTCCGCGCCTCGGTGGAGGCAGCGGGGCCAAACCCCGATGCTCTGTGGACGTGCCTTCTGGATCGGGTGAGGGAGCGCATGGGGCCGGTTGCGCTGGGGATCGCAGCGGACAGGACGCAATGGGACCAGATCGCGGGGACCACCGAGGTGGGCGCGTGGGCAAAGGCAGTCGTGTCGGGCCGGGTGAGGGTGGAGCCTTTGGGGCGCGGCTTGGCGCTCCCGCTCGCGGTGGACGCGAGCAGGATGGCGTTTTCCACGCTTCGCTCGGTGCTGGGCCGGCGCAACGGCGAGGAAGAAGGGGGCGCGCAGGACGTGGCGCGCCTGTGGCGGCTAGCGGAAGGGTTGTGGACGCTTCGACGCTGAGTCTCTAGTCCCAAATCAAGCACTGTTCGAAGGACAGTGCTTGGGTTTGGGGCTTTCCGAGCCGAAGGCGAGGCGTTTTGGGGTGAGCCGCGGTGAGCGCGGCGAGGGGGCTTTGCGAAAGCCCCCTTAGAAAGACCTGGACCCAAAGCAGCGCGGAGCGCTTGATTTGGGTCTAATCCGAGCAGTACTGGTTGACCTTGTTGACGAGGTTCGCCTCGGTCGTCTCGACCTTGCTGATCTCACCCATCGCCTTGGTGAGCCCCGGCAAGTCGTTGTCGTTGGCGGCCTTGACCATGTCACGCGCTGCCTTGGCCCCGCTGCGCAGCATCTCCTCGTACTCCGTCGCCAACTTCTTCAGCTCCTCGTCCTTGACCTCGACCCCCTTGATGTCGTTGGCCGCCGTCTCCATCGTCGACGCCACTTCCTCGATCGCCTTCGTGTCTTCCTTGGCGGCGTTCATCTTGGCCGTCGCGGTCTTGATGGATTCCCCGTTCTTGTTGATGACGGTGATGAGCTTGTTGCAGTCCTGCGACTTGCCGCCGCAGCACCCCGACGCACCCAGGCAACCGACCAGCGCGAACGCACCCAGCACGGCCACGTGCCCCAAGGAGCGGTGCCAACGTCCCACCTTCGTCTTGGTCCCTGCATTCCGTCCACTGCCGTGCATCAACTTCCTCCCGAGGCTCGCGGGCTCACGCCCGCTTGGTTCAGGGTCTTCGCTCTGCGTGCTCGTCCTTCTCGGTACTACGACCCGTCGGTATCCGTCAAAGCTTGTCCGTCCTGCCTCGCTCCCGCAGTGCATCCACCACCCGTCGGACATCCTGGCAACGATCTCGTGGCATCACCAGCAGCGCGTCGTCCGTTTGCACCACGACCAGGTCCCGAACCCCGATGAGCGCCACAACCTTGTCGCCTTCCTTCCGCGCGGTCCAGTCTGCCACGAGGTTCCCCTCGGAATCGACCACGATGGTCCCGTCTGGCGCCGCGTTGTCGCGATCATCCTTGCGGGCAAGCTCCCACGCAGTCTGCCACGTCCCCACGTCGCTCCAGCCGAAGCTCGCGGGAACCACGGCGAGCGGGGAAACTTTCTCCATCACCCCCACGTCGATGCTGACCGAAGGGAAGGTGGGGAAGAGGCGCGCGAGGGCCTCGGCTTCGGTCCCCTGCTCAGCTGCGCGGTCGAGCTCGTCCACCCCTTGGGCGAGCGACGGCAAGTGGGTCCGCACCGCGTCGGCCATCTGGGCCGCCTGGAAGAAGAAAAATCCAGCATTCCAGAGGAAGCGGCCGGACGCTACCATCTCGGCCGCCCGCTCCCGGTTCGGCTTCTCCAAGAATCGAACCGCGTGGTGGGCGCCGTCGGCGCGCACGGGACCCTGCTCGATATAGCCGTAGCCTGTCTCCGGTCGGGTGGGGCGGATGCCGACGGTGGTGATGACGCCGCCCTCGGCGACCCGCATTGCTTGGTCGATGGCGGTTCGGAAGCCGGCTTCGTCCTCGGCCACGTGGTCCGCCGAGAGAACCCCGACGACGGCGCGCGGGTCGCGCCTTCGGATGACGGCGTTCGCCCAGGCGATGCAGGGGGCGGTGTTGCGCGGGATGGGCTCCGCGAGGATGTTGTCTCGGGGCAAGTCGGGCAGCAGCTTCCGCGTGGCCTCGGCGAGGTGGGTCCCCGTGGCGACCACCATGTGCGAAATCGGCACGATTTCCCGCATCCGTCGCACGGTTCCTACGAGGAGCGGCTCGCGGGAATCGGGGCCGAGGGGCAGGAACTGCTTGGGGCTGAGGTGACGGGACGCAGGCCAGAAGCGGGTACCGGACCCTCCGGCCATGATCACCGCGTAGCGAGGGGACGACATGGCCGTCCATGAATAGGCGTGGTGGGCCCGCGGGCGCAACTCGAAAGCCCGAGACCGGAGAACCACAGAGGACGCGCGCCCAGAGAACCACAAAAGACGCATCCAGCGTGGCTACCCGCACCCTTCGCGGAGCGCCGGGAAAGGGAAGGGGCAGGGGAAAGGGCAAGGGTTGGAATCCGCCTGCCAGCTTGCCCCGGGCGAGAACCCCTGCGGCTTCTCTTGACCCTCGGCCCGGCTCTCCCCTAAGTTCCCTGTCGAGCCGACACGCCCTCGTGACGAGGCCGGCCGCACAGGTTCGCGCTCGACGAGACGCGGACGTGGAAGGATGATCGGATGCTGTTCGAGTACGCGAGCGTAGGCGCGTTCTTTCTGGTCGCGATTCTCTTCGTGTTCGGAGCCATGCTGTTCGGAAGGCTGCTTCGCCCCAACCGCATGTACGGCAAGAAGCTCGAGACCTACGAGTGCGGTGAGGCCCCCGTCGGCCAGGCGTGGTTCAACTTCAACCCGCGCTTCTACGTCGTCGCCCTCATCTACATCATCTTCGACATCGAAATTGCCTTCATCTACCCCGTCGCCACGGTCTTCAAGCAGTGGGTTGCCCAGGGCATGGGGTGGTTCGCCTTCCTCGAAGTGCTCGTGTTCATCGCCATCCTGCTGCTCGGCCTCGCTTACGTCTGGATCAAGGGCGACCTCGAGTGGATCCGAGCCCTGCGCCCCGACCACAACGAACCCCAGGACGTCCGCAGCACCGACACCAACAAGACCCGTGCATTGCCCGACGCTGCACCCCAGGAGACCTAGGTGACTTCTTCCCCCAAGCCTCCGACCTCCGGCATGGACGCTCGTTACGCCGGCGAGGTCGGCTCGGTTATCCAGACCAACGTGGACCAGACCCTCAACTGGCTCCTGAACTGGGGCCGCGCCCACAGCATCTGGTACCTGCTGTTCGGCCTCGCCTGCTGCGCCATCGAGCTCATGCAGACCGGCGGCCCCCGCTCGGACTTCGAGCGCTTCGGCGCCGCCCCGCGCCCCAGCCCCCGCTCCAGCGACCTCATCATGATCGCGGGCACCCTCACCTACAAGATGGCCCTGCGCGTCCGACGTCTCTTCGACCAGATGTCCGAGCCCCGTTACGTCATCTCCATGGGCTCCTGCGCCAACTGCGGCGGCCTCTTCCAGTACGGTTACTCCGTCGTCAAGGGCGTGGACCAGATCCTGCCCGTCGACGTGTACATCCCCGGCTGCCCCCCGAGACCCGAGGCTCTGCTCGAAGGGCTCATCAAGATCCAGCAGAAGATCAAGAGCGAGAAGTACTTGCAGGAACGCTACGGGGCAGCCCGCAACGTCTCCAAACACTCCAGGTGAGCTCCTCTCCGCACACGGAACGACGGATGGATTCCAAAGGCATCTTCGAAGCCCTTCAAGCGAAGTTCGGCGAGAACGTGGTTTACGCATACGAGCCGCCCAAGCTGGCCACGCTCGACGACCACTTCTTCGTTTCCCCCGACCACCTCGTGGAGGTGGCGCAGTACCTGCGCGACGATCCCAAGCTCGGGTTCGACTACCTCGAGTGCTTGTCGGGTGTGGACTACCCCGACGCTCCCGTGGTGAAGCCGGAGCCCGCACAGGACCCTGAGAAGGGCACGATCCACGTGGTCTATCACCTCCGGAGCTATGCCAAGAAGCACCGCGCGGTCGTGAAGGTCTCCCTGCCCCGCTCGGACCCCCGGGTCGCCACCCTCTGCCCCGTCTGGTCCGCCGCCAACTGGCAGGAACGCGAGTGCTTCGACCTGGTCGGCGTTCTGTTCGAAGGCCACCCGGACCTGCGCCGCATCATGCTTCCCGACGATTGGGTCGGCCATCCCCTCCGCAAGGACTACAAGGAGCAGGCGTCGTACCAGGGAATTCCCACCACGCGCCCCAACCCTCTCGAGTTGCTCACGATCAAGAAGCCCGAAAAGGCGGAGCCCAAGCCCAAGGCCGAGGCGAAACCCAAGGCGGAGCCCAAGCCCAGGGCGGAAGGCAAGCCCGCGGACAAGCCAACGCCGGACGACACCGCCAAGGACGACGCGAAAGCCAAGCCCAGTGACGAGAACTAGTGCTGCGTGCCCGAAGTCCCTGCCGGGTTGAGGCCCGGCTACGACGATGGACGGATGACGGGCATCAACGAGGAGCTGAGAACACGGAATGCGAACAGAGAACCAGGAATGCGCAGAGTCAGGCGCAACAAGCACGGCCTACCTCCGCACACAACCTTCTGTGCCCTCTGCGTCTTCTGTGGTTCTCCGCAGTGCGATCCCGGTACTCACTTCGGGCACACGGTACTAGGTCGTCCCGATGACCCCCGCGCCCGACCGCATCAACGGAAACGAACCGAGTTGAGACCATGGCTGAAGTCATTGTGACCAAGGCGCCCGACGGCGAAGAGATGACCCTGAACATGGGACCGCATCACCCGTCGACGCACGGGGTGTTGCGATTCATCCTCCACACGGACGGTGAGATCATCGGTCGTGCGGTCCCGGACGTGGGGTTCTTGCACCGGTCGATCGAGAAGATCGGCGAGCGCCACACGCTTGCGCAGTTCATGCCCTACACGGACCGGGTGGACTACCTCGCGGCGATGTTCTGCAACGAGGTGTGGGCCACGGCGTCCGAGAAGCTGCTCGAGGTGGAGGTCCCCAAGCGGGCCCTGTACCTGCGGTGTATCACTGGTGAGCTCAACCGCATCATCAGCCACCTCATCGGGCTCGGATGCATGGCCATGGACCTCGGCGCCTTCACCCCCTTCGTGCAGGCGCTCCGCGAGCGTGAGTTCGTCAACGACTTCATCGAGGAGCTCTGCGGGGCTCGCCTCACCTACAACTACTGCCGCATCGGCGGCGTGTCCCACGACCTGCCCAGCGACGTCTGGAAGGACCGCGTCCTCGAGTGGGTCGAACACTTCTTGCCCATGGTCGACGAGTTCGATCGGCTCATCAGCTACAACGAGATCTTCGTCCAGCGCTGCGCCAACATCGCCGTGATCACCGGCAAGGAGGCCATCGACTGGGGCCTCGTCGGGCCCAACCTCCGCGGAAGCGGCGTCCCCCGTGACGTGCGTCGCGACGACCCCTACAGCGTGTACCCGGAGCTGGACTTCGAGATCCCCATCGGCACGGGTAAGGTCGGTACCGTCGGAGATTGCTTCGACCGCTTCATCGTCCGCGTGGAAGAAATGCGCGAATCGGCCAAGATCGTCCGTCAGGCCCTCAAGCGCATCGACGAGCACCCCAAGGGCGACATCCGAGGCAAGCTGCCCAAGAAGCTGAAGTTCGAAGGCGAGGTCTACTCCCACGTCGAGAGCGCACGAGGCGACCTCGGTTGTTACATCATCGGCAACGGCCAGGAACAACCCTACCGCGTTCGCTTTCGCACGGGCTCCTTCACGGCGATGGGCATCATCGAGCCCAAGAGCCCCGGCCTCTTCGTGGCCGACATGGTCGCCCTCATCTCGAGCTTCGACGTCGTCGCTCCCGAGATCGATCGCTGAGCGGGGTGGTTCGACGGAATGAGGGGGGCTAGGCCAGTTTTGGGTCGTGCAAGTCGTCGGGCAAGCCGGGCGACCTGGACCCTTGCTGCGTGCTTGCTCATCACGCCCCTTGCGTCGGCCCAGGAAGATCCGGAGGGGTCAAGCCAAGGCGGCAGTGACGTGTCACCTGCCGGACGCGAAGCCGCGGCGGCTCAACAAGGCGCGACGGTCCTGTTCCGGCAAGGGCTCGCAGAACAACGAGCCGGAAACGTCCAGCAAGCTCTGGCGCTGTTCCTCGCGTCCCGGGAAGCCTTCGCCATGGGCAGCAACACCCTGAGCGCGGCCACGTGCCTGGAACAACTCGGACGCTTCGATGAGGCCCTCGACCTGTACCAAGAAGCCGCGAGCCTCTTCGATCGCAAAGACGCGGAAGCCGCCGCACGACGCCTTCAACCTCGCGTCGGCATCCTCCGTCTCGTCAGCCCCGTCATGGGAAGGGTGGTGGTCGATGGCAAGCACCGGGGCACCGCCCCGAACGCATCGCTGGCTGTCGCCCCGGGCAAGCGGCGGATTCGCGTGCTGGCCTCGGGCTATGCCACATTCGAGCTCGAAGTCGACATCCGAGCAGGAACCGAACGCACGGTGCAAGTCGCCCTCGTGCCGCTCGCCCGGTCCGGTGGCCTGCGCGTGGAAGACGAGACCCCCAGCCGCGCGCAGGTCCTCATCGACGGTGCGATCGTGGGGGAGGCCCCCTGGGAAGGGACGCTCGGGGCGGGGACCCACACCGTGCAGACCCGCTCGATGGAAGAAGGGTCTTCCCCCGTGCAGGTGATCGTGACGGAGAACCAGATGGCGCTCGTGCGGCTTCGGTCACGTCCCCTCGGACCCCGGCACCGCATCGATACGGACCCGCCCTCGGCGACGGTGAAGGTGGATGGGGCCGCCGTCGGGCGCGGCCGCTGGGACGGCTATCTGCCGCAGGGGACGTTCGACATCACCGCCGAGGACGACGGTTACTTCCCGTTGACGCGGACCCTCGAGGTGGAGGGCGGAAGGCACGAGTCACGAGATGTCCTGCTTCGCTTGCGCGTGGACCCCGACCACCCCCGCTGGCCCCGACCGGAGCCCGGGCACTTCTGGGTCGGGGCTTTCGGAGGATGGGGACTCGGCAGTGGCCTGGGCAGCGGCCCGGAGCGATTGTGTCCCGACCAGTGTCGCTATGCCCCGTCGGCCACAGGCTTCCTCGTGGCGGCGCGCGGCGGCTACCAATTCCCCGCTCTGCTCTCGCTCGAAGTCACCGCGGGGGCCATGTCCCTGTGGCGAACCATCGAGCGACGCGTCGACGGCTCGTTCGTGCACGATGGCACGCGCTACCCCGTGAGCTACGACCTGGAGGACACGCTCCGCATTCGAGGTCCCTTCGTCGCGGCCGGGGCGTCCTTTCGTGTCCGGATCGATGACCAGTTCGCGCTCCTCACGCGGCAGACCTTGGGCGCGTGGTTCGCGGAGACGTCGGACACGCTGACGGGCCGCTCGGGGGATGCCCCGCTCGTCATCGCGGACGCGGGCAAGTCCGTCTCGAGCACGCTGCTGGTGGTCATGCCCGAGTTGGGGCTGCAGTGGCACGGTGACCCCTGGAGCGTCTCGGCCACGATGAGCATGCTGTTCGCGCCGCTGCAGGGGCCGGCCCTCCCGCACGGGGAGATGGGCACGACGCCCGAGCGGTGCACGTCGGCCGACCCGGGCGCCCCGTCCTGCGCCCCGCACACCAACGCGATCGCAGGGGAACGCGCCTACGGGCCGTTCTGGATGCTGATGCCGCAAGTGGGTGTGACCCGGCGCTTCTGAGTCACGTCTCGGAGATACGGTCTGCGCGTCTCGCTCATCGAAGGCTTCATGGACCCGACGGCCCTTCGAGGCATCCACCTCACGCAGACGGGGAGGTTGTACACCCTGACCGCACGGCAGTGGCTGCCGCTTCTGCCCGCGGCGTTGTTCCCGTTCTATGCCGACGCCACGAACCTGGAGCGAATCACGCCCCCGTTCTTGCGGTTCCGGGTCGCGACGCCGCTTCCTATCGAAATGCGCGAAGGGGCCGTGATCGACTACCGCCTTCGTCTACGTGGCATTCCGGTCGGGTGGCGGACCCACATCACGTGGTGGGACCCTCCCCACGGCTTCCGCGACGAGCAGGCCAAAGGGCCTTACGTCCTCTGGCGCCATACCCATACGTTCGACAAAGACGGGGAGGGAACGATGACGACGGATCGGGTGCAATACATCGTGCCGGGGGGACCTATCGCCCCCTGGGTGCACGATTTGGCGGTGCGAGAGGACGTGCAATCGATCTTTCGGTACCGCGCCCAGGCGCTGCAATCGATGTTCGGAAACGGTTGACCCCCCGAACGGCTTTCCAGTGGCCGTTGCCCCTCTTTCGCGCTAGGCGGTGTCCGTACCTCTTTCCTGAGGGACGTTCCCTACCCGTCTCCGACCGAGGAGCTTGCCCATGTCCCGTCGCACCCGCGCGTTCTCCCTGCTCTGCTGGCCTCTCGTCTCCGTCGCCTCCTGCGGCGGTGAGAGCGAATCCGACGCGACCCCCGCCTGCACCGGCGAGGCGTGCGATGCCCCCGCCATCACCATCCGTGTCGAAGGTGACCCCTCCTTCCTGTCCGGGACCGTGAACGTGGTCGTCGACGCCATCCCGCCTTCCGCCTTTCACGGTGTGGAGCTATCCCTCGGGGAGGCGAAGGTCGGGAACGACGAGGAGCCTCCCTTCTCGTTCTCGCTCGATACGGCCGAGTACCCCGACGGCAAGGTCGACCTGAAGGCCGTCGGTGTCGTTGCCGAGACCGCGGAGCGCCTGACCGCCACCCTCGCGACCGAGCTTGCCAACCACCCGCCCGACCTCGTCATCCAGTTTCCCGAACAGGACGCCCTCCTCGTCGGCTCTCCCTCGAAAGGGTTCACGCTCGCACCCGTGTGCGCCGTGGCCGACCCCAACGGCGTGGAATCGGTGTCCGTCACCGTCGAGGGGACGTCGTTCGATCTGGGCGCCTGCGATGGCTCCGTCAGCGTGACGTTGCCCACGGGCACCGACTTCCCGCACGCGGCCCTCGAGCTCGCGTTTCGCGCCACCGATGCGTTCGGCCATGAGACCGCACGGTCGTTGCAGGTTACCCCCACGAACCTCGCATCACGGTTCGAGCGAGACTTCGGCGGGTCCCTGCCGATGCTTGCTCGCATCATGATGGCGGACGACGGCGCCGCGGTGTTTCAGATCGGTCAAAACAGCTCCAGTGGAGACGGGGCGCTGTACGTGATGAACACCCTGGCCTCGATGGCGGAGGCCGAGTTGGTGATCGAGGACCCGATCCCCGCCAATGCGGTGCTGAGTGGTCGGGACCTTTACTTCTTCGGGTCGGACCAGGGCGACTGGGCGCTGTACCATGCGCCGCTTGATGGCGCGCCGAAGGCGTTGGTCACGCTCGACGGCGCCTCGTACCAGCAGCCTTCCGTTCACCCCTGGAGGCGTGAGGACGGTCGGGTGTTTGCCGTGTGGACCGAGCCGACGGTGTCGACGATGCACCTCGTGGCCTATGACGCAGGCGGTGTGAAGGTGTTCGACAAGGCGCACCCGGGGTTGATGCCGGGCTACTCGTCAATGCCGCCGAGCTCCAACACGACCGTGCTGGGCGATCGAATCGTGATGATAGCGGGCGACCCGCAAGCTTCGACCTCGGCGGTGCATGTGTTCGACGCCGGGACCGGGGCGGTGGTGGATGCGTGGGCCCCTCCCAGCGGAAACCCCGTGTCGGACATCGTGGCGGTGGAGGACCAAGGCGTGGTGGTGATGACGCAGGTCGCCGTGCAGGGAGGACCACCCGACTCCGCTATCGCCTTGATCGAGCCGGCCACCGGGACCTTTGGGTGGGAACGACCCCTCGAGGGGACTTATCCGCAGTGGATCAGCGTGGGGTCGGGCTCCGCCACGGTGTTCGCGTTCGCATCCAACGACGGCGCGATCTCGGCCCTCACGCGACACACGCCGGATGGGGCCACGGTCCTCTGGTCTGGAGCGTCGAACGGGCACGAAGGCATCGTGGGGCATCACGGTTCCACCCTCGTGCTCACGGGAATGACCGAGGCCGAGACCTGGCAGCTGATCGCCCTCGGCATGGATGGCATGCTGCATTGGCAAGCAGACCTCGCCCTCCCTTACCTGGATCGATCGCTGGTCCTGTCCGACGGCTCGGTGTCGGCGCACTCCCTCACCAGCTACACCGACCCAGCGGAGAGCATTTGGGAGATGTTCGACGCGGAAGGAAATCGCGTCTGGGAGCATTCGATCCCATCGCAATCGGTGGGAGGCGTGATCGAGCTGGGAGAGCTGATCGTGTGCGCCTACGTTGCCGTTGGCGGGGCCGAACAGGTGTACGAGGCGCGGGATCGCGCGTCAGGTGAGCTGCGGTGGCGGCACCGGCTAGGGTCGCCAGCGAACCTGGGTGGATCCCTCTCCGTGATGGCGTGGTCGGAGGCGTGGGGAGTCTTGCTCGGGCCGGCCCCCACGGCTGTAGAAGAGAGCGGTGGTGGCACGTCCCACGCGGCCGTCGTTCTGGGTTTGGTGCCGTGATGAGCAAACGGCGCCTCTGCATGGTGGGGCTGTTTCTCGTGGCGTGCGGCGGTCACGAAGACGACGCGCTGTCGGATGCGAGTCCGGACGCGGATGCCGGATCCGGCGCAGGCACGGTCGTCTTGGAGGCGCCAGCGGCGGCGGTCAAAGGCACCGTTTCGGTGCAGGCCGTGCCGGACCCCGCGGACGGTGTGATCGACGTGCGCTTTCACCTCGATGGGAATGCGGCTCCGATCGAAGTGGACCTCACGCCCCCGTTCGGTGCGTCGCTGGAGCCGGGGTCGACCGCGGACGGAGCCCACACGATTCGCGCAGTGGCGCGATGGGCCGACGGTCGGAATGCCGAGGCGAGCGTCGAGGTGACGCTGGACAACGTTGCTCCGGCGGTGAAGTCGGTGGCTCCCGAGGACGGCGCGAGCGTGCTCCCCCCGTTCGTGGTGCCTTTCGCTCTGGAGGCCACGGATGCAGCGGGGCTGGCTCATGGCACCGTGAGCGTGGTCGGGGGCGCGAGCTACGCGATCGAGGCTCCTGCGTGGAGTGCGCAAGTGGCTCTGGACCCGGGCGACGTGTTCCCCGTGAAGCGCGACCTCGCCTGGTCCGTGCAAGACGTCCCTGGAAACGAAGCGTCGGGCACCCTGCAAGTGACGGCCACGCACGTGCGCATGTCCGTGCCGGGACCGCAGACGGATCACGCCGTGGTGCTTCCGATCGGCGGGCGCCGGACGATCGCGCTGTACGAGGACGAGGTCCACTCGTTCGGGCCCCGCGGAGAGCTCGAGTGGAATGTGTCATCGCCGCCGGGTTTGACTCCCGTCTGGGCTCTGCGTGCCCCGGGCGGGAACGTGGCTGTGCTGCACGAGAGCACGTCGTCATCCGAACCGGGGACGGGATTGTCCTTGCTGGACGAGACGGGAAGCTGGCTCTGGCATGCCCCGTCGGACATGCCGTCGCGCGCGTATCTGGCGCTAGGGTGGGACGAGGCCACGGAGTCGTTCGTGGCGACGACGCGCGAGAAGTTGGTGAGTGAGCCGCAGACGGGCAAGCTGGTGGAGGTCTCTTCGGATGGAGAGGAGATCGAGCTGGCGCTGCTCGACCCGGAGCGCGTGGGGGTGGCGTTGCGGATGACGCCAGCGGCACTGGGTGACCTTGCGATCGCGGTGACCACGGTGGACACGGCTGGACCCGGGGAAGGCGTGCAGGTCCACGCGCGAGGAGGTGAGAAGCTGTGGGGTTGGGAAGCCGCGGACGAGTTCGACATTCTCGCCACCATGCCGATGGGGCAGGACGTGGTGGCTGTGGCGGTGCAGAGTGATTCGAGCCTGGGTCCTGTGCTGGAAGGGATCACGGCCTCGGGCACGGCGTGGACACTGTTGCCCGGTGAGTACGAGCGGCTGGCCGCGGGAATGGTGCTCGACACTGGGGATCTCGTCGTGCGCGGTGAGGTGGATGGGTTTCGCGGGTCCCTGTACCGCGTGCAGAGCGACGGCACGGTTCGATGGCACGAGACCTGGTCGGAGAGCATCGCTTCCTGGCTGCTGATGGGCGATCGAGTGGCCGTGGGCCGAGGGGATCGTGTCGAGGTCCTCGGTGCGGACGGCGACGTCGAGGTGCAGTGGGAGGTGCCGTCGGACCCGGATTCGAAGGACCCCGTGGTGCTCCTGGGCCTGGTCCGAGGTCCCGAGGATGGTTTGTACGTGATCACGGGGCGTGCCGGGGAGGTCTCTCACGTTCGCGTGTGGCTGTTGGATGCGAGCGGGAAGACGACATGGTCCGAGGTGCTGGAGGGTGAGGTTTTCGTGCAGCATGCGACCGAGGTGGACGAAGGCGAGGGGCTACTCCTGGTCACCGACCGATGGAAGGACCCGTCGTCCGCGGAGATCCTCACGTCCGTGTACGCGCTCGAGTGAATGGAGGTGTTCTCCGCGTCCTTGGCGAAGAGAGTGGATTCTACAATATTTCTCCTGGAACGTTCGGATACGAGGCTGTCGACTCCGCAACAGGGTGGGTAACTTTCACCGGGGATGTGGCGGTGGAGGCCGGCAAGATCTCCTACGCGACTGTCGACCCGAGATGAGGAGGTAGTCTTTGCAGGCCGTCACTTCGGTTTGCACGTGGCAAGATCGACACGGCCCTTGGGCGTGGTGAGCTCGCCCATCAGGTGACGTCCGCCGTTCCAGTCCGTGCTCGAGACGGTCACGCTCCCCCTACCTTTGCTCCCCGCCACGGCCATGGTCCAGTCGACCCCACAGCCGTCCTTGCACCCCTCGTTTCCTTCCCCAGAGCTGTAGTTCAGCCCCACGGCCCAGCCGATGTCGTCCCCGAGCAGCGCCTTGGCCGCATCGCACTCGTTGAGACGTCGCAGCGTCAGCTCGTACAGCCCGTCGTCGCCGCAGGTCGTCGTGGCTAGGCACGCCGGGGTCCCGCAGTTGCCAAAGACGAACCCGCCCACGAGCACCACGAGCAGCGCCTGGCTCGCGAACAGGCCCCTAACCATGCGGACTCGCTTCTTCTCTTCCGTAGCACAGGCTTCGCTGCTCGCGTCCTCGGCCAACGGCGTGGACGCTCCCGGGAAAGCATGCCATTGCGTCGTCGTGGCTCGCTTGCCCCACGTGAGCGTGGCAGCTGCGATCACCGAGCAGGCGGCCGTGGCGTCCCCCAGGGCGGCGAGGGCATGCGCGCGTACACAAGACAGGAGAAGGGAAGCGGGAAGGGGTAGTTCCCCGTCCTGTCTGCCGAGCAGGCTGAGCACGGAGTGCGGTTGCCCTTCGAGGTGCGCCGCCAGCGCGCGCGCGGTGCGGTACTCGATGTCGGGCTCCAGGTGTATGGGGCGCGCGTTCACGTCCGACAGCCACCCGAGGGCGGAGTCCCGGTCGCCCATCAGAGCAGCCGCACGAGCCAAGCGGCACCGCAGCATGTCCCTCAGATCCTGGTCCGCGAGGAGCCCAAGCGCGGTTTCGAGCATGGCGCGTGCGCGCAGGTGGTCGCCCGCCTCTCGGTAGCGCTCGCCGATGAAGAGGGCGAGGCGGAACAGGTGCTCTTCCGCTGCGGGGTTCGCCCCTGGGTTCGCCATGACCACGGCGCGCGTCTTCTCCCAGCCCTGCCGCACCCCTTCGAGCCCCGCGGCTCGCGTGGCCGGGTTGTCCAACATGCCCGCGAAGTGCTCCAAACCGGCTGGCGTCCGGATGATGGCCCGCTCCTCGAGCGCCGAGAGTTGTGCGCGCAGACCTGCCAGACGGGACGGTTCGTCGATCCGCGTCTCCTGCCTGCGCTCCGTCACGCGTCCCGCGATCTGCAAAGTGCTTCGGCAGTACGAGCACGTGACCTGCCCGCCGCTCGGCAACCCCTCGAGGGGAGCCCCGCACCGCTCGCATTCGATGGAACGAATCTGAAAGGAATAGGGCGTGGGGGCCATGCCGCAAGTCCTACGCTGGCCGACTCTCCGGGCGCAAGCGTCGGTGGAAGCCGGCCATCTGCCGCCTGGTGAACCCCCGTCCCCTCGTGTAACCTCCCAGCCTGGATGCGCACGAACCTTTTCGGAATCCGATCCCCGAAGCTTCGCTCGCTGGGTGGGGTGCTGGTGCTGATGGCCTTCGCCCGGGGGGGCGAGGCGTCGGAACCGCCAGGCTCCGGCTGGCTGGTCGACGCGAACCTCGGTGCCGCCCGCGTCGAGAGCGACGCATACCGGTTGGCTGCGGATGGCGCTCTCGGATATGCGACCGGAACGTGGGGGTTGGGAGCCCGGGGCAACACGCTTGCTTATGATGAAGTCACTTCGGTGGCGCGCATCGAGACGACGAAGCTCGATGGTGACGCCGAGGGGTGGCTGGTCTTTGGGGATTCGACCTGGTCGGCCCGTCCGCAGGTTCGGCTGACGGCGGGCGGGGCGAGCTATGACTCCACGTACACGCCGGAGGGCGCCGGGGCTGGCCCCTGGAACGATCAGACCTCGTGGGTCTGGCGGGGCACCGCCCTGGCCGGCGTCGACTGGCGTGCGGGAGAGACCTTCTCTCTCTCCGCGCTGGTGGGCGGTGGCATGCAAGTCGAGTGGTACGACTACGAGACCGTGGGGGCTGGACAGGCGAGCCTCACGGACGACGAGAACACCACGTTTCGTGGCGTGGCGAGGCTCGAGCTGCGATGGGTGGCGCTCCCCGACACGCTCTCCCTGCGTTTGCGCGGGGATGCCTCGTACTTCAAGCTCACGCGCGATCGGTTCAGCGTCACAGCGGGGAGCACGACCACGGTCGCCGACGAGATGCTCGTGCTGTCGCAACTCGAGGTGAGGAGTCGGGCTTTCGTAGACATCGACGCAGCCGAGGTGCTGGGATTCCGCCCCACGTTGCACGCAGGCGCGGACTACTATCGCCTTTCGGGCTCGGAAGGGGATTCGTCGTCTCTCGTACCGCTGGCGGGCGTGGGTGTCCTGCGCCCATGGGAGTGAACGGCCGCGTGACACCGAACCGAGGAACCGACGTGAACGACGACGACTTCGTCCTGCTCGACTCTTTCCCCACGCCCCACGAGGCGCACCTCGCTGCCAACGCGCTTCGGGCCGTGGAGATCCCGGTCAAGATCGTCGACGAGAGCGCCGTGAGTGTCATGCCCCATCTCGAGTTGGCTCTCGGTGGCGTGAAGATCTTCGTACGTGAGCAGGACGTGGAGGACGCCGCGCGCATCTTGCGGGGGGACGCGGACCTGGCCGATCAGCCCTACCGTGAGCCCGCGGAAGACGACGCCCTCGCTGAGCGAGCCCCGGATGACCTCACGGAGTACGACCCCCCCAACCCGGACGAAGACAAGGTGTCGCGAGCGTTTCGCGCTTCGATCATCGGCCTCTTCCTCTGTCCCGTCGTGCTGCAGGCCTACTCCGTTGTGCTCCTCGCCCAGGTCTCCAGCAAGGGATTGAGCGCCCGCTCCGCGGGACGGGCCCGTATCGCCTGGGGCATCAACCTCGTCGTTCTCGCGGCCGCGCTGGTGGTTCTCTACCGGCACGTGGCCGGCTGAGCTCGGCGCGTCACGGAAGGCGTGAAGGTCGCGGCACGGGGAAGCCATCCCGGATCGCTTTGACCACCCGGGACCGCAGCGCCACATCCGCCCTCTCGCACTTGTCCGACACCACGCCCATCGTCACGCCCTTGCATTCCTTGCGTCGCTCCTTCGACAGCTCTGCAATCTTGTCGTCGGCGCTCAGCGCATCACGGACGCCCTCGTCCAGCCGCTTCCAATCGATGTTGGCATGTTTGGGGCTCGGAGGACGCTGCGCGCGGACTTCCCCCGCTTGCAGGGTGGCGCACGTCCCGTCCCAGCGCAGCACGTCGTAGCTGTTGCCCACACCGCTCACGGTCATTCCCCCAAGGTTGGGTGTGTTCTCCGAGAGCACGAGCAGCTCTTCGTCAAACTCGAGGTTCTTGTCCGACGAGGGGCCACCCATCCCGTTGAAGGGCTCAACCTGACGCGCGGAGACGTACATGCGCGTCCAGGGGGAGTCCTTGGCGAAGAAGTAAAGCGCCAACTCCGGGTGAGCACCCGCGCAAAGCCGCTTGACGAACGCGCGAGGCATCACACACGGGCTCGTGCTGTCGTTCGCACACGCCGTCGGCAACTCGACGGACTCCTCTTTTGCCTCCGGCTCGGTCGACGGCGAAGCCGGTTCGGTCGACGGGGCCTCGGGCGCCGCCTTGGACGGCTGCTCCGCAGGTGTGCTCGCGGGCGCCGGCGCGCCCCCGCAGCCAGCAAGACAGACGACAAGAATGGGAGATGGCCAACGCATGGCCCCGGATGGAACCGCAACCGCCAAGAGATTGCAACGACCGGATGGCCGTCAGAACCGAGCTACGCCCGCGAGCGTGGCCCCGCCGAGGGCGAGGGTGCCACTGCTGCTCGGAACCCACGTGACATCGCCCACGTGCGCCTCCACCGAGATGTCGGGAGCCACGTCGAGCGCGCCTACGGCGGTGAAGCGGAGCGAGAAGGCGGTGTCTTGCGCTCCTCCCCCCTGGAAGAACACGCCCGGCGCCAGCTCCGGCGCCAGACGAAACCCGTCGGTGACCTCGACCCAGTAGCGTCCCGACACGTCGAGACCGGTCGCCTTCGGCCCCGCCATGTTCGATCGCAAGCCGAGGGCCACCTCGACCGGACTGCCGAGGCGAACTCCCGCTCGCAGCCCGCCCTGCCACGCAGCGGCGCTTCCCGTGGCGCCTTCGGGACGCGAAACGGCCGTCGAGAACCCCACCGTCAGCCCCAGCAACGGCTGCAGACCCGATGTCGCAATCGTCCCCGGCTTCGTCCCCTCGTCGGGCGTCGACTCTTCGGTGCGGGGCGTGGGTGCAACCGGCGCGCTCGATTCCCAGGGAAGCGCCCCCGTGCCTACCCCTTCCTCCCGCAACAGCACCCGAAGCATCTCCAGCACCTGCGGCTGCAGCTTGGTCGGGTCGACGTCCCGAGACACGCTCTCGGTCCGCGCCGTCGCAGCATGGTACGCCGTCAGCTCCAGCCGAACCCCCGCTCCCTCGCTGCGGGCCACCGGGGCCAGCACCCACCCCGCCTTCGTCTCGCGCGCAAGCCCGTCGAGTTCCTCCGTGTCGTCCGCCTGCCCGTCACGCACCTGGGCCATTGCCGCTTGCCCGTCCGTTTCGGTCACGAGCTGATGACCCATTTCCACGACCGCAAGGCGCGTCTCCCTGCCGAGCGAAGCCAACCGTTCCTCGGGCGCCTGCCCGCGCGGCGGCAACAGCAGGACGACATCGGCCCAGGCCAAGGTGCAGAGCAGAGCCGACGTGAGCGCGAGCATGGTTGCGGGGAAGCGATGTCTCATCGTCATGACGATCCCTCACGGGCTTTCGGGAGCGCTCGTTTCGTGTCGTTCCAGCAGCTCTCTCACGAGACCGTCCAGCCAGTCGCGCACGCCCGGCGCGTTCGCGCACTCCACCACGGCCGGCCAGGTCACGGCCGCCCACGCCTCGCGATCCGGTTGCTTCTCGAGCCCGACTGCCCGAAGGGCCTCGCCCAAGGGCATTGCTCCATAGGCTCGGTCCACCTCCGCGATCGTTTCCTCCACCAATCGCTTGGACTCCTCACGACCCGCCATGTGCTTCGCCACACTCTGCGCGATCGGCTCGAGGTCCGCGAGCATCTCGTCGGACACCGCGTGCGCATGGAAAGAAGGTGACTTGGAGAGCACGAACTGCACCACGTTGCGACGGAACGCCAGGGCCGCATCGTCGTCCCGATGGCCCACGGCGAAGTCGGCTGCTCGCGCGAGGGCGCGCTTGGTCCCACCCTCCAAGAACACCTTGATTTCTGGTTCGATCCGCTTCTCGAGCTCCTCGACGATCCGCTTGCCGATCGCGCCGGCGCCCCCCAGCTTCGCGAATCGTTGCGTCGGCATGAGGCTGAGCACGAGGCGTGGCATGATCGTGGAGAAGTCCCGGATGCCTCGGTACAGCGCGTCGGCCATCACGGCCTCGACGACGCGCTGGCGGAACAGCGCACGGATCCACTCTTCGTGCACGAGGCCCGGGCGGCTCACCATGCGCTCGATGGCACCGCGCGCGGCGTCCGGAACCCATCGCCCCAGCGGAGCCGTGTCCTTGCGGTAGTGCTCTACAAGCGCAGGGAGGAGGGTGTGGACGACGGGACGAACGAGGTCGGCCATGCGATCGGGGTCGAGGTGAGTGATCGCATACGTTCGTGCGGCATCCGGGGGAACGAGAGTCCGTAGGGGGATCGCGAGGCAGTGCTGCCACCCCGCCTCCACCACCCGGTTCCAGTCCTCTCGTCCGCGGGGACCGGTCAGCCGCTCCACGAGCCATGCGGTCATCGGGTGCTCGGCATTGGCTCTGTCGGTCTTCTCGTTGCTGTCCGCCATGACATCACCATAGTACAGGTCTCCGCGCGTGGGTCCCCACCTGGTGCTGTGCTCGAATCGAATCCACTTCACTCGGAGGGAACGTTCGGTGGGCAACCGATGACTGGGCGAGCTTCCAGAGCAGGCACGCTCAGGCCGGTACACATCCGCGCCCGTGGTGGCCCGACAACGTCAACCGGAACGCGAACACGGAATGCAGAATGGGTCGGCGAAAGGGCGACGACGTCGCTGACCGACTGTGGCTCGAACTACGAGGAGGCGCGCGGGGCGGAAAGTCCTGCCGCCGTTGTCCACAAGACGAGGATTGCCCTCAAAGAGGTTCGTGAGACACGGTACTGGCTCAGGTTGGCGGCGCGAGCTGAGTTGCTCGATCGGACCCAACATCTCGCAACGCTCATCGATGAAGCAGATCAACTCGTAGCGATTCTCACTGCGTCAGCAAATACGGCACGGCAACGTGCCGCTCGCTGCTGATTGATCAGAACATTCTTCGTTCCGTGTTCGAATTCCTCTTCCTAGTTCCTGGTTTCTTCACACCGCTTCCGCGCCGTACGTTCATTCATCTCGTCGGCGGCCGCGGACCGCGATTCCGTAGCGTGCGAGCTTGCGATACAGGGTTGATCGGGGCAACCCGAGCAAGGGCGCGACCTTGCGGACGTTCCATCGGTGGCTCTCGAGTAGCTCGATGATCCGGGCGCGCTCCGCTTGCTCGAAGGTCGCACGCCCCGCGGACGTTTCGGAGCGTGGCGGGGTGTCCTCCGGCAGCTCGATGTCCGAGGCATCGATCGTCTCACCCTGCGCCAGGACCGTGGCTCGGGTGAGGGCGTTCTCGAGCTGGCGTACGTTGCCGGGCCAGCGAGCGCGCAGGAGCTTGCGCATGGCGGTCGCGGAGAGAGTGGGTGCGACCCCGCGGGACCTGGGGACCACGCGTCGCAGGATGTGCTCCGTGAGGGCGGGGATGTCTTCGGTCCGGTCGCGCAGCGGGGGCACCGGGACGACCACGACGGCGATCCTGTAGTAGAGGTCCTCCCGGAACGCCCCACGAGCGACCTGCTCCTGCAAGTTGCGGTTGGTCGCGCAAACCAGCCGGAAGTCCACGGGCAGTGCGTGGGATGCCCCGAGGGGCTGGACCTCGCGTTCCTGCAGGGCGCGCAGCAGCTTGGCCTGCGTGGGAAGGGAGAGCTCCGCGATCTCGTCGAGAAAGAGCGTGCCGCCGGCGGCCTGGATGACCAACCCCTCGTGATCGCGGTCCGCCCCAGTGAACGCGCCACGCACGTGCCCGAACAGCTCCGACTCCAGCAACAGGTCCGGCAACGCCGCGCAGTTGATGGACACGAGGCGACGTTTGCGCCGCGGGCCGTTGTCGTGCAGCGCACGCGCGATGAGCTCCTTGCCCGTCCCGCTCTCGCCCTGAATCAGAACCGGGATCGACGTGTCCGTCACCCGATCCAGCACGTCGAACACGCGCTGCATCGCCTCGCTCGCGCCGACGATGGCGCCGTAGTCGAACCGCCGACTGAGGGACCTTCGGGTTTCCTGCACTTGCTCGTGAAGCCGATCGATCTCTGCCGCCTGGCCTTCCGCCAGCTCCTGCACCCGTCGACGTTCGGTCTCGAGCTGGTCGTTGCGCTGGGCCAGGGCACCCATCAGTCGGGCGTTGCGCAGCGCCAAAGCCGCCTGGTCGGCGAACGCCATGAGCAGGTCCACGTCTTCGCTCGAGAACTTGCTCGGCTGGAACCGGTTGTCGAGGTACAGCGCGCCGAGCACCCCCTGGGGTGAGTGAATCGGGACGCACACCACGGACTTGAGCTGCATCGCGTGGACCGACGCCTCTCCCTCGAAGCGCCCGTCTTGCACCGCATTCGTGCTCACGACGAGTTGGCCCGACTGGATCACGCGTCGCGCAATGCCTTTGCTGAACTTGAGGTGGGACCGTCCCACCTGCTCGCGATCGACGTTGCGCGCGACGGCGACGGTCAGCTTGGGGCGTCCCGAGGCGTCCTGTTCTTGCAGGAGCACGAAGCCCCTTTCGGCGCCAGTCAGCTCGATGGCGGCATCCATCGTTTCGCGCAAGACGTCCTCCATGCGAAGCGACGAGTTGAGACGCTTGTTGATGTCGAGCAAGCGTCGCATGCGGCTGTCGGCGAGGTCGCGGGGGGGAGCCGTGGGGGATGGCTCCTCGGGGCGGGCGCGGATTCTTCGCGGGTGCGTCCAGAAGGCAGCGCGCTCTGCTGCGGGCAGGGAGGTAGCGGCGCGTTCCCACAGGGCGCGCGCGGCGGACAGGTGTGTTTCTGCCAGGTGGGGGGCCGCCTGGGCGGAAGCAAGGGTCGAAAGCAGAAGGTGGGCCTCCGCTTCCGCGTCGCGATGTCCCGCCGCACGGAAGCTTGCGAGCGCTCGCTCACCCGAGTTCAACGCTTCTGCCTCCCGCCCCTCCGAGGCGAGCACCCGCGACCGGGCCAGGGACAATCGCGCCGTCAGGTAGCCGTCCCGCGGCTGCGTCCGCTCCTCGCAGCTCGCCAGGTACTGGCGCGCCTGCGCGACGTCTCCTCCGTCGATCGCGATCTCCGCCCTCTGCAACTCGACCTCCACGAGCTCTTCGACGCTGCCCGAGGCATCGAACGCGGTTCGTGCCGCGAGCAACCTGGCCAGGGCTTCTTGCGTGTGTCCCTGCGCTTGCTCGATGTCCGCTTGCACCGCGTCCGCGGAGGCGACGAGCAGGGGTAGGGACAGGCGCGAGGCGAGCCCCCGTGCGCGGTCCGCGAAGCGTCCTGCGCGCTCGAAGTCGCCTAGGTCCGCATGCGCCTTCGCCAGGTTGCACAACAAGCTCGCCTCCGTGGGCTTGCGTCCCAAGGCCGTTGCCATGCGAAGCCCTTGCTCGTAGGTGAGCAGGGCTTGATCCCAGACGCCTCGCTGGTGGAGCGCCACTCCGAGGTTCAAGCAAAGGTTTGCGACGTGGTCGGCCAGCCCGTGCCTTCGCGCAAGGGTCAGCGCCTCCTCGAGGCCCGCCGTGGCCCGATCGAGGTTTCCCTCCCGAAGGTCGTGCAAGGCGAGGGTGGTGATGGCGCGCACGTGCGTGCGCGGTCGGCCGGTCGTAGCGAGCAGCTGCTTGGACTTCTGCACGAGCGACCACGCCTGCTCCGCATGGCCGAGGTAGCTGCACGCCATGGCTTCGAGGCACAGCAGCTCTGGGACCGCCTCCCCCGTCTCACGTGCCATGTGGCAGGTGCTTTTTGCCTGCTCGTAGGCACCCCGGTGGATCAGGCTGCGCGCGAGGTGCTCCAGCACGACGGTGCGAAGGGTTGGGTCGGTGGCATCACCCAGGGCTGATTGCAGGCAGCGTTCTGCTTCGTTGGAGTGGCCGAGGGCTGCGTGACATGCGCCTGTTTCCGCCTCGACCCTCGCTCGAATCGTCGCGGGGGCTTCGTGGGATGGGACGGTCTGGATCAGAGAGAGGGCCTCGCGGGCTCGTCCTGCGGTGCGTTCGGTTCGCGCGGCGAGCAGGAGCATCTCGCGGCGTGTGGTGGTGTCCAGCCTCCCGTCCTTCAGAACGGCTTGCAGACATCGAGCCCAGGCTCGGGGGGCGTGGTCGGCTGCGGCCTCATGGGACTGCAGGAGACGAACGGCATCGAGCAAGCGGTCGGCCAGAACGAGGTGCAGCGCGATGCGGGCCACGCGTTCGGCGTGGGCGGCGGCTGCTGCGTCCGCGCCTGTTTCGTGGACGCCTAGAAACCAATCTGCGACGCGAGCATGGAGCTCTGCGCAAAGCGCGCTCGGCAGAAGCTTCACGAGGGGGACCGCCTCGCCTGTGCGGGTGAGCTTCCACTCGGCGGCCTGCCGGTCCAGGAAGCCGGCGGTGCGCAGGGACTGCAGCGTGTCGAGGGACACCCCGAGTTGCTGAGCCTGGGAGGTGGTGACGGGCTCTTCCAGCAGGGCGAGCAGCCCGACGGCGCGCTGGTCGGTGGGAGACATGGCGATCACGGCGCGTGCGCGCTGGTCGTTCAGGGCGACCGAATCGTGCACGTGGGTGATGTCGAACTCGGTGCCGGTGCGGAGCAGACCGACCGCGGCGTTGACCGCATCGGGATATCCACCCGTGGCACGATGGATGGCGGTCACGATGGCGGGCGGGAAAGCTGGCTCGAGCCACTGGGACAGGTCCGTCGGCGTGAGGGGATCGACGCGAAGCTCGTGTTGGGCGTCGATGGACAGGGGATGGTCCGGGGTGGTGGCGCACAGCAAAAGGACCCTGGACTGTGGAGACAGGGACCGAGCGACGGCCAGGAGGTGCTGGTGCTGGTCGTGGGAAAGCCGGTGGACGTCGTCGAACAGGAGCAGGAGCGGGCCGTGCGGGCCGGTGGCGAGACGGTGGATGGCGTCGACGATCTGCAGGAGCCCCGGGCCGACGGGGTCTTGGAGAGCGCGGGAGAGCAGGTCTTCGACGGGGGAGTGGGAGCGAGAGCCGGCGCGCAGCACGCGGCACCGGGGCTGGGCTTGCCACTCGATCTCCTGGAGGAGGCGCGAGCGTCCCACGCCGTCATATCCGAGAACGGATAGTATTCTGGGGCCTTCAGAGTCGGTGAGCAGGGCATCGATGGCGCGCTGGGCGGCCGAGAGAAGGGGCTCGCGGCCCACGAACCGACCGCGCCAGGTGGCCGCGGGCGGGATGGGCGCGGGGGTGACGCCGAGGGCAAGCAAGACCTCGTCGACGCTGGAAGGGCGCTGGTTGGGATCCGGTTGGGTGAGGCTCTGGAGCAGGTCGGCGTGGGCTTTGGGGGGAGGCGAGCGGGTGAGGCGCGCCAAGCGACGGAGGGTGACGCCGACGGAGAACAGGTCCGCGCGTGCGTCGGAAGCGTCGCCGCGGAGGATTTCGGGGGCGAGGAACGCGGGGGTTCCGGAGACGCGTGCGGAGGGGGGCATGTCGAGGGGGCTGGCGCAGCCGAGGTCGACGAGGACGCCGGAGGTGTCGGCGCGGACGAGGACGTTGGCGGGTTTGAAGTCGCCGTGGCGGATGCCGGCGCGGTGCAGGAAACGAAGGGCGTCGAGGGCGTGGAGCAGGGGAGGGAGGGCCTCGTCCCAGGTGTGGCTCTTGGCGTGCAGGTCGAGGGTGACGCCGACGATGGCTTCGGCCGTGTAGAAGCAGGTGGCCTGGGAGAGGGAGGGGTCGACCGTGGGGGAGAGGAACCCGAAGTGATGGACGGGGCAGAGGGAGGGGTGGGCGATGCTCTGGAGGGTTCGAAACTCGAAGCGAAGGGCTTCGATGAGAGAGGGCAGGTCGGACCGGAGCAGCTTGAGGGCGAGCTGGACTTGATCGACCAGGTCGTGGACGAGATAGGTGGTGGAGGTGCCGCCTTGGCCGAGGGGGGCGAGGATATCGTAGCGATCGGCGATGCGGGTGGTGGGCACGCTGGAACCTTGTCTCACGCATGACGCTTTCGCAACAATATGGGACATGATGGGACGAAGCGCCGTGGCACAGCCCACGCCTTCGCCGCAGAAATCGGGGTGTGGTCCCTGGCACGTGCGTTGCTGTAGTCTTCCGCCATGCCCCCAGCAGTCGCACACCTCTCACGGACACTGATCGCCCTGCTCGCGGTCAGCTTCCTGTGCGCCTGCTCGCTTCGGCCCCAGCCCGAGCCTCCCCCCGCTCAGCCCGACGTCGTGCCTGCCCTGCTGTCCGCCTCGCCGGCCTCCCCCGCCGCCATGACCGGAGGCTCCCTGTCCGGAGCCCCTGGAGCTGTCTCCCCAGGCGCCACCCTTCGCGCCTACAACTTGGACACCTCCCAGCCACCCTCCGAGACCATCGCCGCATCCGACGGGAGCTTTGAGATGCTGCTCGACATGCTCCCCGGTGACGAGATCCGTCTGCAGGCAACCCTCGAGGGCGCCCGATCGAAACCTCTCGACGTCGTCATCGGGGAGATCGTCGGTGTGCCTTCCCCCGCTCCTCGCCCGTTCGCAGCGTGTCTGACCACGGCCGACGAGATCTCCTTCGGCGTGCTTCCCCAAGGCAGCGACGTCGAACGTTCCGTGACCCTGTCGAACGCTTGTGAGGTCGACATCACCCTCTCCGCGATTGAGATGCGGAGACCGGTTGCGGGGCTGGGTGTCGTGACCGACGCGCCTCCGATCGTGCTCGGGGCTGGGTCGAACTACGCGTGGACCGTTCGCTTCCAGGTGCCACCTGGAACCTCGGGTGAGATCGAAGACGTTCTGATCGTGGAGGTCGACGCGCCGGAGCGCGATCGCCGTCCCATGATGTTGCGCGCTGACGTCGAACCCTGACGTGCGGCCGCCACCCCGTTTCCGTTCATGCGCTCGTGGAGCGCGTGTGAGCTAACTTGTGAAGATCGAGGTGACGTGATGAACAAGTCCATTCTTTGGGTCGTGGTGGTGGCTGGGGCACTTGGTTGTGGCGGGTCGGTGGACGAGCTGGAAGGTGACGGTGGCACGGGAGGCGTCGCCGGCACAGGAGGTGCGGCGGGTACCGGCGGCGCGACCGGAGGCACGGGCGGGGCCGAAACCGGCGGAAGCGGCGGCAACGCGGGGAACGCAGGGAACGCAGGGAGCGCAGGGAGCGCAGCCAGCGCAGGTCAAGCCGGCTCGGGCGGTGGCGCCGGGCAGGCCGGCATGGGGGCAATGGGGGGCACGGGAGGCTCGGCCGGGACCTCAGGCGAAGCGGGCTCCGCAGGATCCGCTGCCGCCCCCGAGTGCACCGACGCATCCCAGTGCACCCTCTTCTCCGACTGCTGCTCCTGCATCGCTCTCGCGCCCGGCGAAACCGTCGAGCCTTGCCCCGCTGTGTGCTTCGTCGACAAGTGCACCGAGCTTGGCATCGACCCCATGAAGACGCCCGAGTGCCAGGCCGGTCAATGTGTCGCGGGCTTCGACTGCGATGCAACCAAGGCCGCGTGCGCCATGCCGCCCCCGCAGTGCGAGCCCGGTGAGGTGCCCAGCGTCCGAGGCGGTTGCTGGGGCCCCTGCGTCCCAGCCGCCGAATGCAGCTTCGTCCCCCTCTGCTCCGACTGCGACCCAACCCTTCACACCTGCGTCTCCAACGTCGCCTGGACCACGGACCGTCACTGCGTTCCCACCCCCCCTGCGTGCAAGGACGACTCCTCCTGCTCCTGCCTCCAGAACGCCGTCTGCGTCGACCCCTTCGACGTGTGTGTCGACTCTCCTTCCGGCGAGATCTCGTGCGAGTGTCCCAACTGCTGACCTGACCGCCGTCATAACTGCTCGAACTGACTAGCTTATTTTCTGTTCCGCCCCTGCCGCCGCATTGCTGTGGTACTTGACGATCGTTTTCCGTAGACTCGGGGCCCTTCGAACCTTGTGTCATCCCACGGAGGAGACCGTCACATGAACAAGCATGTTGCCCTTACGATTGCAGCCGCAGCCATCGCGTTCGGAACGTCCGCCTGTGCCCAGAAGTACGTCGCGTTCGACGTCTGGGAAGGCCCCTCCCAGGCCAGCCAGGCCAAGAAGAAGTTCGTGGGCGGTTTGGGCGGATACCACGACGAAGCCTGGGCGCTTCTCGAGAAGAACGACGTCGACGGCACCATCGCGCTCATCGATGGCGACGCGAACAAGAACTACTTCGACTGGTACAACCTCGCGGTGCTGCACTCGGTGAAGCATGACTGGGTCAAGGCCGAGGAGTGCATCCAGAAGGCGATCGAGGACCACGAGAAGACCTACAACAAGCCCTACGACATGTTGCAGGAAGAGCTCGCGTTCATCCAGGATCACCGCGCGCGCTACGTGAGCAAGTAGCCATCCCAGCCCTTCGGGCTTCCCTTCCCATCTGCCTCACCCACGCGTGCTTGACGTCGCTCGCCTGCACGACGTCGTTCCTTGCGCTATCGCGCTACGAGTCTTCCCGATCCGGATCCCGGGGCGGAGGCCAGACCAGGTCGGTCTCGTCCCGCCGGCGTGGCTCGGTCTGTGCCGGAGGTTGTGGGGGGCGCCGGAGGGCGGGTGATGGAACGACTCCCGGCGAAGGCGGGCGTGACGGGCGAGGGGCCGGGCCTCGCAGCGGCAGGGGAGGGGGCGGCGGCTTGGGAATTATGCGTGCTGGAGGCGGGACTTCCGAACGCACGCGTGCTGGCGGTGAAACTTGCGAGCCCATGCGTGCTGGCGGCGGGACTTGCGAGCCCATGCGTGCTGGCGGCGGGACTTGCGAGCCCATGCGAGCTGGTGGCGGGACCTCCAACCGCACGCGTGCTGGCGGCGCGCTTTCGTCGGGACTCCCCGGAAGCTCGCTCTCTCCCCGAAACGGGTTCGCCTCACGTCGTGTCGCCAGATCCAACTCCTCCTCGTCGAAGAGGCTGCCGAGGCGAAACGGTTCCACCTTGCGCCGCGTGACCGAGTCGTCCTCATCCTCGTCGAACAGGCTGTCCAACTGCGGTCTCGACCCTGGCGGCGGAGGCGCGGAACGAACCTCCGGAATCGACAAGGTCCCGTAGGACGCCATGCTCTGTCGTCCCCGCCAGTAAGGCGCGATGCCCAGACGCAAGGACTCCATGTTGGGAAGCCGTCGCGTTCGGTCCGGAGCCATCGCCTGTGCGACGATGCTCGCGAGCCCTTCGGGAACGTCCGGGCGATGCTCGCGAACGCTGCGCGGCTCACCCAGCAGCAGGCGTAGCAGTCCGGCGAAGTCCTTGGCGGAAGCGAAGGGAGATACGCCCGCCAGCATCTCGAACATCACCACGCCCAGGGAGTACACGTCGGCACGACCGTCGAGGTCCTTCTGTCCTTCGATCTGCTCGGGGGCCATGTACACGGGCGTTCCGACCAAGACGCCGGTGCCCGTGAGCTGGCTGGCTTCCCGATTTCCCATCAGCTTCGAGATGCCGAAGTCGACCACCTTCACGAAGGGTTTGCCGCCAAGGTCCGTGACGAAAATGTTCTCGGGCTTCAGGTCGCGGTGGATGATGTCGATGCCGTGAGCGTCTTGCAACGCGGCGGCGATCTGGTCCGTCAGCAGCATCGCCTGCTCGACGGGCACACCTCGGTTGCGCCGGATGATTCGCTCGAGGGTCGAGCCGTGGAGCAGCTCCATCACCAGGTAGGGGATGCCATGGGAAAGCTGCCCGACGTCCAGCACCTTGACGGCATGGGGCGTACTCAGCGCTCGTGCGGCCTCGGCTTCGCGCAGGAAGCGCTTGCGGATGGTGCGATCCTTGCGGAACAGGTGGTGCACGACCTTTACGGCGACGCGCCTGCCCAGGAGCATGTCGGTGGCTTCGAACACAGTGGCGGAGGTGCCCGCACCCAGACGCCGCTCGATGCGATAGCGATCCGCCAGTATGTAGCCTGGGCCTTGCTTCGTCATCGGGTCGTTCCCGCCATTGTCGCGCTCGCGCGCCGGGTCCATGCTAGCACCGCGGAGCCCATGACCGAACACGAGTCCAAGCCTGAGGTGTCGGAAACCGTTCTCGTGAGCGCGTGTCTTCTCGGTGTGTCTTGCCGCTTCGATGGGGGCAGCCAGCCGAACCCGGGTGTTCTCGCGAGGATCGGCGGGCGGCGTTTCGTGCCGGTGTGTCCCGAGCAGCTGGGGGGACTGCCCACTCCGCGACCGCGTCACGAAATCGTGGGAGACCGCGTGATCTCGGAGCACGGTAACGACGCGACCGGGGCGTTCGAACGCGGGGCGAATGAAGCCCTGCGTCTGATGGAGCTGTCCGGGGCGCGTCTCGCGATCCTCAAGGCGCGATCCCCTTCCTGCGGCAAAGGTCAGGTCTACGACGGGACCTTCTCGGGGCGCCTGGTCCCCGGGAACGGCGTGTTTGCGCGGCGGTTGATCGAGAACGGCTACGAGGTGCGTACGGAGGATGACTTCGGACGCACGCAGGAGTGACGCATGACGCAGAGATTCTTCGAGGTTCAGGGGCAGCTGGTGAACAGGGCGGGCGAGCCCCTGAAGGGCGTTTGGCTCTCTGTTCTCGATGCCGACGGCGTGTCCGACGACCTCATCGGGGTCGGGATGCCACGCGACGACGGCAGCTTCTGCGTGTCGTTCACGCGCGAGGCGTTCAACCAGGACTGGTTCGAGAACGAGGCGCTTCCCGACCTGTACGTCGTGGTGTCGCGCCTGTCCGACCAGGGGGATGTGTCCGCCTTCTTTCAGAAAGAGTTCCCGGGGCTCGCGTTCGAAGGGGGCAAGGAGGACCTGGGGAAGATCGTCGTGACGGACACGAGCCCGCCCACCCGGCTCAAGGGAGCCGTGGTCTACGACTTCAGCAAGGTGCGACGCGTCGACGTGGACGACGAGGTGATCGATCACGTGTTCGCGGCGGTGAGCGAGCGGGTGAAGGAGGTTACGGGCTGGGAGGGGGTCGGTGCGGGCGTCGCGGTGCGTCAGACGGTCCAGATGCTGAGCGTGCTGCAACAAGTCTCGAAGGACTCGATCGGCGGCGGGGACGAAGAGCTACCCTGGTGGTCGGAGCTTCAACAGCGCGTGCAGCAGACCGTGCTTGGTGGGCTTGCGGCGCTGTATGACCCCTTCAAGCAGGAGATCTGGCTCGATCGGAACGTGCTCGGCCAGGCGGGCTTGGACCTGATGAAGGCGTCGATGGCCCACGAGCTCGTGCACGCCGGCCAGTTCCGGCACCACCCCGAGCTCGTCGAGGCCTACCGGAGCAGCTTGCGCTCCTTTCATGACCGCATGGCTTACGGCACACGCAAGGATCCCACGGAGCCGATGTCCGACCGTCTCGTGCAGGACCTTCTCTCCGGCTTCGTGTTCATGTGCAACCTCGAGGGCTATGCGCGGTTCGTCGAGAAGAGGTTCTTCGCGCAGGCCCACACGTGCCAGCACTACGTGCCGCAGTTCCAGCTCGCCTTGCTCCTCGGCGCCGCCCCCGTGGTGTCGATCGCGAGTCGGGTCGGCAGCACGTTGCACGAGGCCGTGACGGTGTCCGATCCTTCCCCCGAGCACAAGGCGGCCGCGTGGCTCGCATCCCTGGACCCTGTGGCCTACAAGATGGAACAGTACGGCTGCGACCGTTGGTACGAGGCCAAGCAGAAGGGCGACGAGCCCGTGGCCTTTCTCCCCGCGCTCGGACAGGAGTTGTTGCCTCAGGTCGTCAAGGTCGGCGCGGAAATCTGGGACAAGCATCGCAGCGACGCGTCTTGACGCGGCTCAGGCGTCCGGGTCGTCAAACCGCACGTAGATGGGCTCCCGGCGCAACTCGACACCAAACACGTCCCGTACTCCCTGACGGATGGTCTCCTCGAGAAGGAGCAAGTCGGTCGCGGTCCCTCCACGGTTCACGAGTGCGAGTGCGTGCTTGCGCGATATGCCCACGCCCCCGAGGGTCATGCCCTTGCGGAAGCCGGCTTGCTCGATGAGCCAGGCAGCAGGGACCTTGAAGTGTCCGTCGGACGTCGGGTACCGGGGCACGAGGGAGCCATCGGCGACCACGCCGCGCCGAACGGCACACGCTTCGATGTGTCGTAGGGTCGTAGCGTCCACCTCGGGGTTGACGAAGAACGAGCCGGCGCTGCGCGACTCGGGGTCCGCCTCGTCTACGACCATGCCCTTGCCGCGACGAAGCTCCAGCACGGCTTCGCGCGCGCGACCGGGGGGCACGCTCGCGCCTTCTTCGACACCGAGCGCACGCGCGAGCTCGGGGTAGCGAATGGCCTCGCCGCCGCCCGCCCGCAGCCGGAGCGTGAGCTCGGTGATGACGTGGCGATCGTGGCCGCGGAATCGGCTGTTCCGATACCCGAAGGCGCACTCCGCGGCAGCGAAGGAAACGAACGTGCGTGCGTGACGATCGAAGGCGCGCACCTCGGCGAGCACCTGGCCGACTTCGTGTCCGTAGGCCCCGATGTTCTGGATCGGCGCCGCGCCCACCCACCCGGGAATGCCCGAGAGACATGCGAGGCCGGCCCACCCCTCGCCGACGCACGCTGCCACCACGTCGTCCCAGACCTCCCCAGCACCCACGCGCAGCAGGATGTCGTCCCCACTTCGTTTCTTCTCGATGCGGCGAATCGCGGGGCGGAGGATGGTTCCTGGCCAGCCGGTGTCGGACACGATCACGTTGCTGCCGCCGCCTAGCACGAAGACCGGATCGCTCTCGCACTCGGACGCGAAGAGCATGTCTTCGAGCTCCTTGTCGCTCTCGACGTCGACGACGCGTCGTGCCGGGCCTCCGACCCGCAGGGTCGTGAGGGTTGCGAGGGGAACCTGGCGAAGCTCGCGCATGGGATGGTCGTAGGATGAGGGGGCAGCGGGGGGCAAGTCTCTGGGCGGCTGCCTTGCGCGGAGCTCACTCCGCGCGCTTGGGGAACACGTCCGCCAGCAGGTCCATCAGCGCCTTCCACGATGCCTTGTCCGCCTTCTCGTCGTAGGCGATGGGCAGGTTGTACTGCTTGCCGATCTGGGTGGCGTTCGGGTTGCTGAAGGCGTGGGTGGCGCCATCGTAGGCATGGAAGTGCAGGTTCGCGCCCGCGGCCTCCATCTCCTTCTTGAAAGCGTCTACCTGGTCCGGCGGCACCATCGGGTCGGCCGCCCCGTGGGCGATGAACACCTTTCCCTTGATCGAGCCCTTGGCCGCAGGGGTCTTCGTCGCCAGACTGCCGTGAAACGACGCTGCCACGTCCAGGTCCATGCCCTTGCGGGCCATGTGCAGCACAATTCCTCCCCCGAAACAGTACCCGACGGCCGCTATCCTCTCCGGGTCGGTCGTGTCGTGCTCGGCGAGCAGCTTTCTGGCCGCGTCGAACCGCGCCTCCGCGTCGTCGAGCCGGGAGAACACCTCCGCGCTGAACTTCTTGGCGTCGTCGGGATGATCGGTCTTCTTGCCTTCGCCGTACATGTCGACGGCGAGTGCGACGTAGCCTTCCCTGGCGAGCATGTCCGCGCGGCTCCTGACGTAGCCGTTGTGGCCCCACCACTCGTGAACGACGAGGATGCCTGGCAATCCCTTGGCGTTGGGCGGATGGGCGAGGTAGCCGATCATCTTGGTCTTGCCCGCGCTGTACGTGACTTCTTCGGTGACGATGCGGGAGGGAGACGTCGCGGCGGAGGCTTTCGGCGGAGGTGGAGCGGCGATCGTGGTCGACGCCGGGGTGGTCGACGTCGAAGCGGGGGGCGCAGGCGTTTCCTTGCACCCGGCCAACGAGAGAGCGGACGCGATGAAGATGGCGGTTCGTTTCATGGTGTGCCGTAGTTCCTGGGGACCTTGGGACCGATGCGCAAGCTGCCGAAGCAGGACCGGGTATGCGCGTGCTCAGCGATCCTGCCGTGAGCGGAAGCGGGCCAGCCCCAAGATCAATCCGAGCAAACCGAGCGCGAAGACGCCCGTGGAGGGCGCTCGTCCGCCCGGCTGGCGGCAGGAGCAACCTCCGTCGTCGTCGCTCCCCGTGCTCGGTGTCGCAGCGTCCGTCGACGAATCGGCCCCAGCATCGCTGGTCGCGTCGGGGCCCGTCTCGCCGCCGCCGTCAGCGCTCGCCTCGCTGCTCGCATCCTCGGGGGGCGGCGCATCGGCCGTCGCGTCTGCCGTCGCATCTTCGACCGGCTCCGTGTCTTCCGCTGTGTCCCCGGCTTCGGCCGGATCGACAACGTCGTCGGTCGCGTCCTGTCCGCTGTCCACGCCGGCATCCACGGGGTTTTCTCCATACGTTTGCGCGGTGGAGCAGGACGTGTTTCCGGCCATGTCGTCCGCGCAGACCTGAAACGTGATCTCGCTATCCGCCGCCGGAAGCTGCACACGGAACAGGTCCCCGCCCATGAAACGAGCGTCCACCTCGAGCGCTGGACTGCCCGGGCCGACGAGCGCGTACGCGCGCGAGAGCCTTGGCCCTTCGTCGGTCACGGTCGAGTCGCTCACCGCGAAGCGCACCACGGGCATGGCTCCGGCCTGCACGCTCCCCACCTGTTCCACCAAAATGATGGTGGGTGGAGTCGTGTCGACGGGCATCGAGCCGTTGCCCAGGTACACCTCGTCGGACGAAGAACACTCTCCCTGGCCCGTCACGAGATCGAGCCGATCGTCGCCGTTCAGGTCGCCGAACTCGCCCCACAGGGTGCAGTCCGTGGGAGGGGGAAACGCGCCCGTCACGAAGGTGAAGTTGCCAACTCCGTCGTTCTCGAGCAGACGCTCCGCGGTCCCCAGGGACAGAACGACCGCGTCGAAGTCCCCGTCGTCATCGACGTCCACGCAGACGACGCCGTTGTCGTCCGACCCCGGGTTCCCGCTCACCCGTTGCGCTGTCTCGTCGGAGAAGTTCCCGCTTCCGTCGTTGATCAGCAGTTGTTCCGTGTACGACGCGCCAGCGTTGTCGATCCAAAGGTCCAGGTCCCCATCCCCGTCCACGTCGCACGGCGCCACGTTGTAGTGGAAGTTGCTCGCGGCCGGGGGAGCCATGGAACCTCCTGGGCTGAACGCTCCCGACCCGTCATTGATCCAGACCGCCGCGGCTCCCGAGTGCGGGTTGACGATCAGGTCGAGGTCGAAGTCACGGTCCACGTCGACGAATTCGACGTCGTCGATGTCTTCCCCCGCGAACGTATTCGGCACTGTACCCGCCTTCTCGCTGAACACGCCGGTCCCGTCGTTGAAGTACACATGCCCGTAGGGCGGGCCGTTGGTCGCGTACCCATCCGCTACGAAGATGTCGAGGTCGCCGTCTCCGTCGACGTCGCCCATCCTCGCCGCGGCGGCTCTCGGGTAGCCCGTAGGCAGACGCGTGGAGGCTTCGTTCGTGAACACGCCGCTGCCGTCGTTCATGAACAACACGTGGGGCCCCCCGGTCCCGCTGGGCGCGTAGATGTCCGGCGCCCCGTTGCCGTCCACGTCCCCGATCGCGACCTGGCGCACGTTGCCGGTGAAGTTGCCCACGGCACTGCTCGACACGTTGGTGAAGAAGCCCGCGCCATCGTTGGCGTAGACCACGAGGGGCTGGGGGTTGTTGTTGCCTCCGAAGAAGTCCGCGTAGTTCACCAGGACGATGTCGAGGTCGCCGTCGCCATCGACGTCCGTGACGCGCAGGTGATTGGTCCAGCAACCCGCCCCGCCGCAGGCTTGGGGATCGAGCGCGTCGGGTACCAGGTTGGCACGCTGGGCGGGCTGAGCGGAGGCCAACGTGGGCAGGGAGAAGACCAAGAAGGCGATGGAAAGCGCTGTCCGAGGGGGTCGTACTCGCATGCGCCTAGGGTCGGCGAACTGAGTGCGCCGGGTCAAGTCACCCGGGGCGAAGCGAAGGACGAATCTCGCTCCGTGCGGGGCGGCCATCTCAAGCCGGTCTTGCTGCCAGGTCCACGGTCCCCGGCTACTCGCATTCCTCCCTGCGATGACCTACCGTTGCCCTTGCCATGCCGGACAGTTCCCCCACGCCCTGGATCGGCCGTGTGCTCTCCACCAGCCCGACCGTTGCTGTTGTCGATCCCTTTTCCGAGAACCGCACCCTCGAGGTGCGCTCTCGCCCTCCCGTCTCGCCGGGGTGCTACGTCTCTGTGGCACAGGGCGCGGACGTCTCGGAGGTCGTGGAGGTGCTCGCCACGGCGGGCTCCGCACGCGCCGCCATCTACGACCTGATCGTCGAGCGAGAGCTGAACCCATCGTTTCCCCGGCGTGTCGAAGCCGAGGTTGCGATGCTGCTCGACGACCCTGGCATCGATGACCCGGACCTCGTGGACCTCACGGGGCGACCCTTCGTGACGGTCGATGGGGCGTGCACGCGGGACTTGGACCAGGCGCTCTGGCTCGAGCGGGCGGGGGATGGCTACCGGGTATGGTACGCGCTAGCGGACGCGTCGTTCTACGTTCGTCCGGGGATGGCGGTGTTCGAGGAAGCGTTGCGCCGGGGAGCAAGCTTCTACCTACCGGGGCTGGTCGTGCCGATGTTGCCGCGCGCCTTGTCCGAGAACCTCATCTCGCTGAACGCGGGAGAGCCACGGCGGGCGACGGTATTCCGGATGGACCTCGATGCGAAGGGGTGCTGCCGGGGGACGCGATTGCTTCGCGCGCGCATCCGGAGCTTCGCCAAGCTGACCTTTGACGACGTGCAGAGCATGTACGACGGGCCGGACGCGAGCGGTCTTCGTGGGGAGCCCTATTCCGAGAGCCTTTCGCTGCTGCGGGAGGTGGGCAACTTGCGGATCGCGGATGCGGAGCAGCGGGACGTGGTCCGTTATCGTCGGAGCGAGGTCGACGTGGGGTTGGAGGGCGAGGACGGTCTTCGTTTCGTGGTACTGGATGACTTTCGGCGAGAGGTGGAGCGGTACAACGAGCAGCTCTCCTTGCTCTGCAACATGGAGGGGGCGCGCTTCTTGTTCCTCGGGGACCGACCCGACGACAACGTGCAGCCGATTTACCGGGTGCACCCGAGGCCTCGTCCCGAAAGGATTGCGGAGTTCGAGGGGGTGCTCGAGGCGCTGGCCCGGGGCCACGACCTCGAGGTGTCATTCTGGACGTGGAAGCGCGGGAGGGGGACGAGTCTCGCGGCGTTTCTCGCGGCGCTGCCGTCGGAAGGGGAGCACGCGGCGGTGGCGCGGGCGATTCACCGTCAGGCGGTGCTTCTCAACCTGCGAAGCTCGTTCTCGGAGGAGGCCGGAGAGCACTACGGCGTTGGCGCGGAGCTGTACGCGCGGTTCTCGTCGCCCATGCGCGAGATCGTGGGCGTGTTCGTTCACAAAGAGGCATGGGAGAAGGAGATGGGGGGGCCGCTTGCCCCTCGCTGGACCGCCCCGGCTTCCGACCCGGAAGGCGACGACGCCTTGCGCACGACCGTGGTCCGGCGCGCGAACCTCGCGAAGGAAGTGCAGAACGAGCTCGACAAGATCTGCAACGGGTTGGTGATCGATCGCATGCTGTCCCGCGACCTCGCGATGGTTCCCCAGGAGCGTCCGCTGCGCCCCGGGACCGTCATGGGACTGACCCGCAGCAAGGTGCACGTGCTGCTCGACACGCCTTCCCTGGACGTGAAGCTGTACGTGAACCACGTCGCGGCGCAGCAAGCGGCTGACGTGCAGCTCGATGCGGACGGTGCGTCGTGGCGCGACGCAGACGGCCATCCGATCGTGCGTCTCGGCGACCGGGTCGTCGTGAGACTCGTAGGACGCGAGGAGCGAGGCAACCGTTGGATCCTGGAGATGGTCTGATCGTCCTGCCCCCCATCCGGAGCCACCGGAGTTGGTCGCAGATTTCGCAGAGAACCGCAGATGGTTTCGTTGCTTCTGCGCTTCGCCCCGGATCCGGGCGTGCGTGTCTGACGGCCTTTCCTGCCGGGTCCCACGTGTGTAGTCTCCGCTGCGGAGGAAGCACCGTGACCGAGTCCCTTTCGCCGCAAGAGCTGTCCGCGTTGATCCAGCGGGTGTTCCAGCCCCGTCCGACCGAGCGATCCGTCGCGTTTCTCGTCGACCTTCCGGATGCTGTCGTTCCGGACTCCGCCGCGTGGGCGGAGCGGCGTCGCATGGTGGCGGCGTGGGCGGCCGGATTGCATGGCCTGCCGGACTTTCCGCTGCGTGTGCAGCTCGTGCTGTATCGCAACGCGCACACCAACAACGGGGACCTGCCCGCGACGGCATGGGTAGTGAACCCGGGTCTGGGCCCGGAGGGGCTTCCCCCCAACGCCGAAGCGATGGCCGGCCATCCGTCCATCGCCTTCGAGGACATCTTCGAGGAGCACCCCTTGCTCGTCGCGCCCACGGAGTTCTCTGCCACGGCGCCGCTCAAGATCGCCGCTCGCAAGCACCCGTTCCGTGCTGCCACCATGCCCGGCTTCGCCGCCAGCATGATCCCTGCCCTGCGACTCGACTACGAAGAGATCAACCGTCGCGTCCTTTTCCTCAAGACCCTGCTGGATGACGCGGTCATGGCTACGTGCCGCTTCCTCGTGGATGATGCGGTCGAGCGTGAGCTGCGTCTGGACCTGCGACACCGCACGGCGCATGCGTCGGGCGGGGTGTTTCCCGACCCCGGCGTGGCGGGTAACTTGCCGTCGGGGGAGACGTACATCGTCCCGTACGAGGGGGAGCTTGCGGGGGACCCGAGCGGGTCGGAGGGGCTCCTGCCCGTGGAGCTCGAGGGACAGGTGCTGACGTACCGGGTGGTGGGGAACAAGGCCGTGGAGGTGCTCGACCCCGGGAGCTCGGAGGTGGCGCGCAGGGAAGCGCGACGGGTGGTCGAGGAGCCGGCCTATGCGAACATCGCGGAGCTGGGGCTGGGGGTTCTGGACGCGTTCGGCGTGGAGCCGACGGGGGAGATCCTGTTGGACGAGAAGCTGGGGTTGCACATCGCTTTCGGCCGGAGCGACCACTTCGGTGGGGTCGTGGGTCCCGGGAATTTTTCCAGCCCCGGGGCGGTGGTGCACATCGACCGGGTCTACGTGCCCAGGATCCAGCCGAGGGTGAAGGTGCTCGGTGTGGTGTTGACGACGGGATCGGGGAAGCCTCTCCCCATCATGGAGAACGGCCGATACGTCATCGACTTCGGCTCGATCGGGTGACGGGACCGGTTGCGGTCGGTGTGACGTCTGGACATTGACGGGGCCCCGAGGCACCTGCAAGCTTGGGGTGCGAGGTCGAAAGGACCGCATGAGCGAGGTGAACCCGGTACCGGCCACGGAGCAGCCAGCTGTGGTGGAAGCAGCGGGCAAGCAGGTCGTGCGCTGGGGTCTGGAGTCGCCGGACGAGCTCATTGGCAGTCGCATCGACGATCGGTTCACGATCGTGGAGCGGATCGCGAGGGGCGGCATGGGCGCCGTGTTCAAGGCGATCCAGGCTCCCATGGGACGGGTGTGCGCCGTCAAGGTGCTGAGCGCGACCTACGAGGGAAAGAAGGACCCGGCGTTCGACAAGCGGTTCTTCCGCGAGGCGGCCACCATCGCAAGGCTGCGTCACCCCAACACCGTCACCCTCTACGACTACGGCAACAGCGGTGACCTCTACTACATGGTGATGGAGTACGTCGGAGGCCGGACCCTTCACTCCGAGATCCATCGAGAAGGTCGTCTTGAAGAGCGTCGTGCGCGGCGCATCGCGATGCAGATCTGCCGGTCGATGCGGGAAGCGCACGAGCACGGTGTGGTGCATCGTGACCTCAAGCCGGACAACATCCTGCTGGTGGACCAAGCCCGCGAAACGGACCTCGTGAAGGTGCTCGACTTCGGTCTCGCCAAGGTCGTCGAGGGGGAGTTCGTGGACGAGGACGTGACCGAAACCGGGCTGTGCATGGGGTCTCCGAAGCACATGGCCCCCGAGCAGATCACGGGTGACGTCGTCTCCGCCCACACCGACATCTACGCGCTCGGGGTCGTGATGTACGAGATGCTGACCGCCGTCTCGCCGTTCGACCGACCCACACGCTATCAGACGCTCGTCGCGCAGGTGCACGAGGCTCCGCCGCCTTTCGAGAAGGTGGCGCCCGATGCGGAGATCTCCGAGGGGATGGGGCGCCTGGTGCTCCGGTGCTTGCACAAAGAGAGGCACCACCGGTACCCGTCGATGAACGCGGTGCTCAAGGCGTTGAAGGAGCTCGACGATGCCGAACGCGCCAAGCGGGTGTCCCTCGCCTCCGTTCGTCCCGGAGCGCTCATCTCGTCGATCCCGTCGCCCTTGCCCGTGCGCGGCCTGGCCTATGTCTCGTCGCCCGTGGACCTGCGGACGACGCAGGCGCCGGTGTCACCGGCCTCGTTCCCACCGGCCTCGGACCAGGCCACCCTGACGGCGATGGAGTCGCTGCCGCCGCTTCCGGGACTGCCCGAAGTCGAAGTTCCCAAGAGCCGGCGTGGTCCCGCTCTGGTGGCAGCGGGGTTGGGCGTTGCGGGTATGATTTGTGCTCTCGGGGCGTGGCTCTATCTTCGCTCCGCGGCGCCGACCGGTGAGGCAACGAGCGCCCTGTCGGGGTTTTCCGCGGCCGCGCAGTCTTGCGCCCCCAGACCTCCTGTTCGCGAGGCCCCGCATGCCATGCGAACGGTCCGCGTCGATTCCGACCCGCGAGGCGCCACCGTGTTCGAACGGGAGGCTCGACTGTGCGAGTCCACCCCGTGCGAGCTCCAATGGCCCGTTGCGGACGGCGAGGTTCGGGAACTGCGCTTCTCTCTGCCCGGTTACGTCGTCGAGAACCGTCGTGTCGGCACGAAAGAGACTGACGTTGCCGTCGCCCTCGTGCCGGCGCCTCGCGCTGTGTCCAGCGCCAAGGCGGATGGGTCAGGGGACGACCTCGCGAACGACAGCAGCTACAAGTACTCCCCGTACTGAGCCGGTGTCGCCTCGCCTCGTGCGGCCCGGGTATGACGTTCGAGACGGATCTGCCGCGCTCGCTTGGGTCGATTGTGGGGTTCCGTCGATTGCCTCGATCCGGTGCATCCAGTATGTAACGCTTGCTGAGGGGATTCCCCATGCCGCCGCGTACCCGTTCCGAGACAAGGGACCTCGTATCATGCGCCTTGTGCGAGGTGATCGACTCCGTCGTTACTCCGCGTGTGCGTGACGGCATCCTTTCCCACGCGCTCGCTTGCTCTGCAGCCGAGCGACTGCCCACGGACCCGGAGCAGCTCCAGGACTTCGTGAGCGGCCCGCTGCGCGACGCGCTCATTCAGGCGATCGGGCTCGAGCCCGTCGAAGCAGTGACCGATGACCTGCAACGCATCATCGGCCTGCTCATGGATCCCAGCCAGACGCGTCGGACCCTCGAAAGTCCAGCCGTGATTCCCGACGAGCCACGTCGTCGAAGGACATCGTCCCGTCCTCGCATGCCTGCGATGTCGACCGCAAGGACCGCGCCTGCGCCTCATCCTCGCACTGCGCCTCCTCGCCCGAGCTTTCGCACCGCACCCACCCCGCGATACCCCGCGACCCTTGCGCCCGCTCCGGTGGCTTCATCGGCTCCGTCCGCTCCGTCCGCCCCGTCCGCCCCGCCCATCTCTTCAGGCCGCTTCCCCCGAGGGGCTGCTGCGGCGCTGTCCATGGCAGGCACGCATTCGACCAACCCACCTGTCGGCACTGCCTGCCCGGTCGTCCTCGTGGCGAGCCGGAGAGAAGACCTCGCGCGACGCTTGGCGCGATCCCTCTCCGGCAACGTCGACATCATCGTCGTTCGGGGAATCCTGGACTTGGTGCGGGAAATCGGCGCGGATACCGGAGGCCGCGCGGTGCTGCTGCTGGACTGTCGGAATCCTTCCGTGCGACCCGTGTCCGTGGCGGCGCTGGCGGAGGAGTTACCGCCGACGCTGCGGGTGGTACTGTGGGGAGCCTCGCCGGAGCTTCGTTCCAGGCTTCTCTCGGTGTCCCCGCGCTGCCAGTCCTGGATCGGGATCGCCCAGGACACCTCCCTGGAAGATCTCGCCGGACGATGTGCCATCCTCGTGTGCTGAACCCTCCGTCGGTCACCGTCGGCTGCGCCGCCGCAACAAGGCAAGTCCTCCCAGTCCGAACAGCGCCCACGCTCCGAGTCCTCCTCGTGCATCGTCCGACGCGAGCCGACAGCTACATCCGCCTCCCGGATCGAACCCGTCGACGGAGAGGGGCTCGGGCTCGCCCGCATCCGGCAAGGCAAGGACCTCGATGGTGCCCGACACGGCATTGTTCGCAGGTGCTGATTCGCACGCGATGCCGTCCTGTACCTCGGCATCGATCACGAGCGTCGCTTGTGCCGCGGTCACCTTCACGGTGACGGTCGCCGTCGTACCCGGCTCGAGGTCGCCGAGGGCGCATCGAACGTCCGTGCCCACGACGCAGGACCCGACCTCTGTGTTTGCCTCGTCCGCGCGTTCGACGCCGAGGACTCGCCCCTGCACGCTCACGTCGTAGGCTGTCGTGGCGCCTGCGTTCTTGACCCTCCATTGCAGTGAGGTCTGTCGGCCCGAGCGAACGGACTCCGGGAGTTGCTGTTCGAGGACGAGGTCGGTGGGGTCCACTCCCTCGAACGTGGACAAGCTCACGATTTCGTGTCGCTTGCCTCGCTCGTTGGTGTGGTGCAGGAGGAGCACGTCGGGGACGGGCTCGTCGGTGGCGTTCACGCGTACGGAGACGGGCAGCGGGGCCGGGTAGAAGGGGGAGCCTTCCAAACCTGCCACGGTGGTGTCGATGGGGGCCTTCGTGGGGTCGTAGTCTGCCCATTCCGTGGTGTTGAATCGCACGTAGGTCGTGTTCGAATGCGTGAAGCCACGGAAGCGGAACGAGGCGTCCTGCTCGGTCAGGTTCAACCCTTGCAGAGAGACGGGGAGCACGACCACGCTGTTGTGGAAGGGCTCGGTGTTGAGGGCGTCGCGCTGGAACAGGTTGAGGAAGCGGCGGCTCACCGCTTCGCCGGTGCTCAGACTGTACGTGGTGACGGTCAGCACGTCCGCGAAGTACTCCCGAGCGAGGGGCTCGGTGTAGGCGATGTAGTCCTCCACACCGTCCTCGTTCGTGTCGATGGCGATGCCGACGAGGCTCAGGGGGCCCCTTGCGGGGGTCGGCCATTGCCCGGCGACCACGAGCGCGAAGTACACGGACGCATCCGCGAAGCTCTCGGCGGTGGCGGTGTTCGTGGCGACGCCGACGGCGAGCAAGTCGGACTGCTTCTGGGGTCCGGTTGCGAGAAAGTCCTCGGGATGGGTGAGGGCGAGCTGGAACGCGGAGGTGAGGGGCTCCTTGTGGGTTTCCGGACCCTCGATGGGGATTTGGAGGAGGTCGTCTCCCTCGGACTTGCAGCGTCGGGACGGCGTAGCCTGACGTCGGTCCGCGGCACGGACGATCGCGTGATAGGGCACGCGCAGCGCGTCGGCAGCGTCCGACCCCGGCTCCAGGAACACGATGTGGCCGGCTGCCTCCGTGACGAAGTGGCGAGGGTACGACGTTCCGCCCCACAGTTCGATGGAGGCGGGCGTGTGCGGGTCCGGCTGCTCGAGAGGCAGCGCGGCGGGCTCCACCTCGATCGTGACCGTGACGGTCTTCGTCTCTCCGGCGGGCACCGAGATCGACTGCGGGGTGATGGTGACCGTGGCGCCCGGCAGCGCGTAGGTGGGTGTCACGGAGGCTTCGAAGGTCTTGGTTGCGGTGCCGAGGTTGGAGATGACGACATCGCGGGTGCGTGAAGCGGGCTCGAAGGTGACGATGTTGCCGAAGGAAACGGACACGGCGCCGGCGGGCTCCGCGGCTGCGGCGATCACGTCTCGTTGGGCTGCGGCGTCGACGCGCATGCGGCCCGACCCTCCGAGGGAGACGGGGGTGGGGTTGCCGAGTGCGTCGGCCATCGGGGCGGTGGTGTTCATGAGCATGGTCTTGATGGTCATGGGGGGCCGATCGGGGTGAGCTTCGCGCAACAGCGCGGCACCGCCGGCGACCATCGGACAAGCCATGCTGGTCCCCTGGTTCTGTCGAGGTTGGCTTCCAGAGGCGACGCCGGCGGAGTCAATGGCGACACCGGGCGCAGCGATGTCCGGCTTCAGCGCGCCATCCGAGGCACGAGGTCCCCGCGAGCTGAACCCGGCGACCTGGTCCGCATCGTCGTTGTTTTGCACGATGTTCGCCGGGTCCATCGTGACGGCCACGTCCTGCGCAGAGCGGAGGGTGTCGCCGTCCGCCAAGGACACCATCACGGCAGGAATGGCTCCCTGCGTCCCGTCCCCGCCCATCGCGAAGGGCGGGTCGCCGCTGTTGTTGACCACCACCGCGGCCAACGCACCCGCTTCCGCAGCGCGCCGAATCTTGTCGACGAAGTAACAGTCACCCCGTTCGATCAACGCCACCTTCCCCTCGAGCGCCGTCGCGTTCGACAGCGTCGAGCAGGCCCCTGCGGGAACAGTCGCCTGCAGCACGCCGCTGAGCGTGCCCGTCTCCACGAGCGGCTTCGTGAAAGAACCCTCCACGCAGGGCATCTCCCCCGCCACCGACGCAGGGGAATCCACCCGCATCGAGAGGAACGACGTCTGGTCGGTCGACGCCGCCACGGAGAGGGTTTCTGTGTGCGTTGCCGGCTCTCCGGTCACGAAGAACGTGTTGCCGTCGTTGCCCGCCGCGACGACGAGCAAGGTCCCCGCTTCGGTCAGACTGCGGACGATCTCCGCGTCGGTCGACGTTTCCAGACCGTAAGCTCCTCCGAGCGACATGTTCACGACGTCGAGACGGTCCGAGAAGTCGCCGTCCTGGTCAGGGTCGACGGCCCACTCCATCGCCGCTGCGACCATGGTCGTTCCGCCGTCGCACCCGAAGACCTTGAGGGCGTAGAGAGAAGCTTCGGGAGCCACGCCGGGCGAAATCTTGAACTGGGATGGGGCAAGGCTGGCTTCGTAGGGGCCCTGGTACGAGGAGCCGTCGATCGAGACACCCGTGCCGGCGGCGATTCCGGCGACGTGGGAGCCATGCCCACCGGCGATGTATTGTTCCTGCTCACGCGAGCAATCGAGGGGATCGGGGTCTGGTTTGATGCCGTTGTCCCCGGTGTAGTCGTCGCCCACGAAGTCGTGGCCTCCGATGACCTTGGCGGTGGGGAACGAGTCCGGTTCGATGATCGTCCGGTCGTTGTTCTTGTAGTCGAGGGGATCGCCGGAGCCGCCCAAGTGGGCGTGGAGGTAGTCGATGCCCGTGTCGACGATCCCGATGCGGACACCCTTGCCGGTGGCAGCGATCCCGGGAGCGTTCCACAGCTGATCGGCGCCGACGTAGGGCACGGCGGACGCGAGGGCGCGTTCGTGGATCGGGACCATCTCGACGCGGGTCACACCCGGTAAGGCCTCGAGTCGGGACCAGCGACCGGGCGCGATGCGTACCTGCAGCGCGTTCGCAAGACGTTTGAAATCTGCTTCCACGACACCGCCAAGGTTCTCCACCTCCCGCCGCACGTCGCTGTGACGTTGGCTCAAGGACGCGAGCTGTCGATGAGCGATTTCGCGTCGCTGCTCGGCCGTGGTGGCCCCGGCCTGACGCAGTGCTTGGGCGACGGATCGGCCCTCGAGGGCGAGGTAGACGGAGATGGTGCTGGGCTGTTCGGGCGGTCGATGCGGTTGCGCGAGCGGCGGTTGAGCTTGCGAGGGCGCGATACCAGCGCCGACGAGCAAGGGCACAGCGCACAGAGCGATCGAGATCGGGCGGAGATGCTTCATGGTTGGCTCCGAAGGCGCAGAACCATAACGCGCACGTGCCGCAAACGACAGAGAGGGGAGGGCACATCGCTCCGTTCGTGTGGAGCTACATGATCTCAAGCCCAGTGGATTGGCCGCCCGCGCCGGTTCTACAGAGCTCTACCGATGAACCAACCGACCGCGACGGCCACGCCGATGGCGAGCAGAGACCCGAGAATCCAGAGGGCCGTACCGAGCGCGTTGGACTGTGAGGCGGCGTCTCCCTGTGGCGGTGCGCTTTGCGGGACGTGCGCCGAAGCGTCTCGTGCGGCGGCGGACGGGTCCGTGTGCTCCGCGACGCGTCGCACGATGTTGCCGAGCAGGCCGGACTGGTCCTTCATCGTGGGAGCCAGCCCGAGCGCTTGCCTCTCGGTGTCGGAACGGTTCCCCGAGGCATCGACGATCCTGACGCGTGCGGATGCGGGCAGTGGGGAATCGGAGGGGACTTCCTGGCCGGCCCTGGCGATGCCCTCGTCGACGAGGGTGTCGCTTCCGATCGGTGCGGGAGTCAGGTCCGGTGCGGAGGCCATACGCGCGGGGGCCGGTGGCTCGGGGGCGGGGGAGCTGAAGCGGGGGGCCGGGGCGGGGTTCATGTCGTCCCAGCTGTCGTGGGAGCGAGGGTCGCTGACGTGGGTGGGCACGCTCAGGCCGTGAAGGGAGCCAGCGGTCTGACACGCCCGGACGAACGTTTCCGCCAACTCTCGCGCGTTGGCGAAGCGCTTCTCGGGGTCCTTGTCGAGGGCCCGGACGAACCAGGCCTCGAGCTCCTCGGGGGCGTCCGGCAGGAACTGGCGAAGCGGCGCGGGCGTCCGCGTGGCGAGGTACACGAGAAGGATCGCGATGTTGGCGACGTGGAAGACGGGGCGGCCCGTGAGGCAGTGATACGCGACGCTTGCGATCGAGTACAGGTCGGACTGGGGCGTGGTGGGGCGGCTGACGGCCTGTTCGGGGCTCATGTACAGGGGAGTGCCCACGAGCTGTCCGGTGATCGTCCGGTGCAGCATTCCGGTGGTGGGTGAGCTCGCCTTCGCGATACCGAAGTCCAGAATCTTGAGGACGAAGCCTTCTTCTTCCTCGTCCTCGGAGAGGAAGAGGTTCTCGGGCTTGAGGTCGCGATGCACGATGCCCTGGCCGTGTGCCTTCGCGAGACCTTTGCATGCATGCACCAGGACGCGAACCGTGTCCGACAGGGACAAGTGCTTGTCCCGCTCGAGGCGTTCGGCGAGGCTGACCCCCTCGAGCAGTTCCATCGCGATGTAGGGCTGGCTGCCTTCCGCCTCTCCGAAGTCGAGGACGCTGACCACATGGGGGCTGCGGATCCTCGCGGCCGCCATGGCTTCTTGTGCGAAGCGCGAGCGCAGGTCGGCCCGGTCGACCAGGTCGGGATCGATGAACTTGAGGGCTACGTCGACGTCGAGGCTCTTATGGTGCGCAACCCAAAGGCTCCCCATGGTCCCTCTTCCGAGGGGCCGAAGCAGCTCGAACCGGTCCGCGATGGTCATGCCCGGCGCAAACGCTGCCCGCCGGTTGTCGGAGTTCATCCCCGAAACCTCCCTGAGGATGTCCGTGTATACCATCGCGCGTCCCGTCGAAGCCAGCGGGACGTGGCGTTGTTCTCGGGACGTGCCGCAAGCCGTCGGCGGGTCGCCTCAGCGATCTGCATCCGCGCTCGCCAGGTTGGGTCTCGTCATGGTTCGCCAGACAGGAATCCTAGATACCCAGGGGAGGCAGGTTCAAGGGAGAAGGCGGCTTCGGCTTCGTGTTTTCGGGGGGCACTACCGGCTCCGGGGGCGTCTCCGGGGCCGCCACCGGCTCCGGGTCCTTCGCCGGCTTGTCCGCCGCGCGCTGCCCAGGCTTGCCCGACAGTGCCCTGGAGGAAGCTCGGGTCGTGGGGGGGGCCGCGGATGCCACCGCGGATGCCACCGGGGGAAGCTCTGTCTTCGCCACCTCGCTCGAGGCCGGAACCGCAGGCAATACGGGGGGCGGGGAAGCCACAAGGCTCTCCGATGCCGTTTGGACCGGACGCGAACCCACCGCCTCTCCCGACGCCGTTTCTCTCGCGTTCTTTCGGCCCGCCAGGACACCCACGAACACCGCCGTGCCCAGCAATACCCCGCCCAGGGCGATCCCCATGAGCCGTCGCGACCGGTCCTTGCTCGCCACCGCGGTCGCCGTCCCCGATAACGAGTTCGACGCGTTGGGCTGCGTATTCCTGTCCACGACCTGGCGACGATGGAACGAGATGCTGGCGTCCGTTGCCTCGAACCACGTGGGGCCGAGGATCGGCAAGACCCCGAGGGCTTCCTCGAGCGTGGCCACGGCCGTGCGGATGTCCGGGAAACGGTCCTTGGGGTCTGGCGCGCAAGCCTTGTCGAACCAGGCGTCGAAGTCTCCGGGGAGGCTTGCCACGTGGGTCCGTGCCGGCACGTGGGTGGCCTCGAGGATCGACTGGAAGAGTTGTGCCGCGTTCTCCCCCCCGAACGGCCGCTTGCCCGTCAGACACTCGTATGCCACCACGCCAAACGACCAGATGTCGACCTCGACACCCAGAGCGGCCGCAGACTGCACCTGCTCCGGAGCCATGTAGTACGGCGTTCCGAGCATGCCCCCGGTTCGCGTGAAGTGCAGCAGTGGGTCCCGCTCCGCCTGACCCGGCTCGCTGTCGGCTTCGTCGTCCGGTTCGTCGAACCCGCCGATGAGCTTCGCGATGCCGAAGTCCACCACCCGGACGTCCGGCTCCCCCTCCTCGTCCTGCAACACGAACACGTTGTCCGGCTTGAAGTCACGATGGATGATGCTCATGGCATGGGCGCGCTCCAGGGCGCGCGCTGCTTGCCGAAGAATGACCGTCGTCTCGCGCACGGGCAGGGACCCCTTGGACGCGAGCAGCGCCTTCAGCGTGCCCCCCTCCAGAAGCTCCATGACCAGGTACGGGCGCTCCCCCACGAACCCGAAGTCGTGCACTTGCACCGCTTGCCGGATGCGCAACTGCGCCGTGACACGCGCCTCCTGCAGAAAGCGCTTCTTCGCAACCTCCCTGCGGCTCGCCGGCACGTGCAGAATCTTCACCGCCACGATGGAGTTGAGCGTCGTGTGCCGCGCACGCCATACTTCCCCAGCGCCACCCACTCCGATGCGCTTTTCCAGCTCATATCTGCTGTCTAGTAGGGCGCCAGGTTCGATCATCTCCATCCCCAACCCCGCACTATACCGCACCAATCGCCCCAGGGAAATGCCCCCTAACCACAACCTAGCCGCAAGATTGCTATTCTGACGATACCGTCATATAGCGAATCGCCTCTCCACCTCAGGCGGAAGACCCCCAATGTGCACTCCCACCACCACCCCGCGCTCGATCTCGAACGTCGTCGGCGTGGCGAGTACCCGCAGCGCCCGCGCCACCTCGAGTTGCTGCGTGATGTCCACGACGAACACGTTTTCGTTGGCACTCGAGAGAGCTCGCATCTTGGGCGTGAGCATTCGGCAGGCGCCGCATTGCGGGCTGAAGAAGTAGACGAGGGCCTGCTGCGCCTTGGACAGGGCCGGTCCCATCGGGCCGGGCACCTCGGGCAGTGGTTGCCCCCGCATGGCGCCGGCTTTCCACCGAACCAGCATGTTGAGACCCAGCAGCAGGACCAGAAAACCGCCGGCGACGGCGAGGACGAGATAGAGCAAGGATGACATGGCTTCTCCGCGCCTGTTGGAGCTTGGTGGCTGGAGAAAGGTTCTGTGCGACTACCAGGGTTCCCGCATGCCAATGAAGTCGTACGGGTAACCCCACTCGGGCACGCTCGCCTCGTCCAGGGCGCGAACGTCGTCGGCGGACAGGGAGACCGACAGGGCCCGCAAGTTGTCTTGCCATTGAGCCACCGTGCGGGCGCCGACCACGATGGTCGAGACGCTGGGCTTGGCGAGCAGCCACGCGAGGGAGACGGCGGCGGGGGTGGTCTCGTGCCGGACGGCGATCTCCCGGACCTTGCCGAGGATACGCCAGTTCTCCTCCCGGTCGATGCTGCGGTAACTGTCCTTCCACTGCTCCAGGCGCGCCCCCGGAGGCGGGGCCATCCCCCTTTCGTACTTGCCGCTCAAGAACCCGCGGGCCAGGGGTGACCAGACCATGACCCCCAAGCCAAACGCTTCGCACGCCGGAATTACCTCACGCTCGGCCCCCCGCACCACGAGAGACCATTGCAGTTGCACCGACTCGTACCGCGCGCTGCCGATCCGCTTCGCGCACTTCACCGCCTCCGCCAACCGGTACCCCGTGTAGTTCGAACACCCCACGTACCGAACCTTCCCTTGCCTTACCAGGTCGTCGAGCGCGCGCAAGGTCTCTTCGATCCGTACGGACCGGTCCTGCATGTGCACCTGGTACAGGTCGATCGCGTCGACATCGAGCCTTCGCAACGAGTCCTCACAGGCCTGCATGACGTGCTTGCGCGACAACCCCTGGTCGTGCGGCCCGGCCGCTCGCTGCCCCATGCCGAACGGGAACCGGCACTTGGTCGCGATCAGCGCGCGGTTCCTCTTGCCCTTCATCCACGCCCCCAGCAACTTCTCGCTCTCCCCGTCGCCGTAGATGTTGGCCGTGTCCACCAGGTTCACCCCCGCCTCCAGCGCGGCGTCGAACACCCGCCTCGCTTCGTCGTCCGGCGACGTCACCCCTCTCATGAAGGTGTTCGATTCCCCGAAAGTCATCGCGCCCAGGCTCAGGGCGCTGACCTTCAACCCGCTCTGTCCGAGTCGACGTAGTTCCATCCCTTCTTGCTAGTGCAGGCCCCGTCGGATCGGAAGTCCGGTCCCCCATTCCCACGTCGGGCTTTCTTCGCTAGGTTCCGCCCGTGCGACGTCCGTCCCCGAGTCCGAAGTTCTTCTGGCTGCTGGCCCTCTGCCTGTCGGCGTGCAACGACCGGGGCAACGCCGACCCCGAAGGCGAGATGCCCACGCCGCCCGCGTCGACGGGGTTTGCGGCTGCCGTGGCCTCCCATTCCGCGGGAGCGGCGCCTGCGATCTCGGCGGTCCCATCGCGTGAGGCGTCCGAGGCCAAGCCGCCCGAAGGGCCACGCATCTACTCGAAACGACGCCACGTCTGGATCTTCTACGAGCCGAACGGGTCGAGTGGGTGGGCCGGGTTTCTGGGTTTGGGCAGCTCGGTGCGCTTGAAGAGCACGCAGAGCCGGGCGGGCGATGGGTGCGGGGCGTTCTACCCGGTGGAGCCGCGGGGTTGGGTGTGCCTGAACCAAAAGACGACGCTCGACCCGAACGATCCTGAGTACCAAGCGATCGCGAAGTTCTCGCCGAGGCTCGAGAGCCCGTTTCCGCACCACTACGGCGAGTCGCGCGGCGCCCCCCGGTACACCGAGATCCCCACTCGCGAGCAGCAGTTCAAGCGGGAGTACCAGCTCAAGGAGCACCTCGAGGCCGTGGAGAAGCTTCGCGCCGGGACCCTGGCCGAGGCGGAGGTCCCCAAGTCGTTGCGCGGCGTCGACGTGAAGCTCGCCGGCTCCGGTCCCCCCCCCGAGCTTGCCCTCTTCCCTCGCGGCATCCAGGAGTCCCGCGATTACCTCAAGCCCCTGTCCACCGTCGCGTGGTCCCACGAGTTCGACGCCGAAGGGCGGACCTGGCTCGTCACCGCCGACCTCGCCTTGGTGCCCAAAGACAAGGTCACGCCTTACCCCCGATCGGAGTTTGGCGGCGTGAAGCTCGACGACTCCACGCGCCTTCCCATCGCCTTCACCCGGTACGAGGCCCGTCGCAAGCACAAGCGAGGGGCCGACGGCGTCGTCCAGCCCACCGGGGAGATGTGGGCTCGCATGTCCACTTTGCCCATCGAGGACGGGCAGCCCCTCGAGGCCGAAGGCAAGCGGTACTACCGTCTGAAAGGCTCCGAAGAGCTGATCGAGACGCAGGACGCGACCGTGGCGCGGCTGTCGCCCGCGACGCCGTGGGGGGCTGCCGTCGAAGGGGCCCCCGCCGACGCCAAGCGCGACCCCGATGCCCAGACGGTGCAGGCCCCAGAAGGAGGGCGTCGGTCCTGGGTGGAGGTCAGCGTGCTCGGTGGCTGGATGGTGGCCTACGAGAACACGAAGCCGGTCTTTGCCACCTTGATCGCGCCCGGCCGGGGAGGCATTCCCGCACGCGGCATCGACCCTCTCGAGACCGCATCCACGCCCGTGGGGACCTTTCGGGTCGACGGCAAGTTCTTCACCTCCACCATGGCGAATCCCGCGTTCGTGCACTCGGACGTGCCGTTCGCGCAGAACTTTCACGGGCCGCACGTGCTGCACCAGGCGTACTGGCACGACGGGTGGGGCGAAAAGCGGAGCGCGGGATGCATCAACCTGGCCCCCAAGGACGCTCTATGGTTCTTCCACTGGACGGAGCCGCTGATTCCCGAGGGGTGGTACGGCATCCGGTCGGACAAACAAGCGGGCCCGTCGACGGTGGTTTGGGTGCATCGGTAGTCCCAAATCAAGCGCCCCGCTGCCACGGTTTCGCCACATCTTCTCCCGCATCCTTCCTCGGGACATCACCCGCGGCGTCATGTCGCTCCCGTACAACCCAGGGAGACCTCCGCCGATACCCTTGCAGGAAAGGTGTTCCATGAAACGTTTGCTCGCCATCGGCTTCATCTGGCTCGGCTGTTTGCTCGCCTGGGTCATCCTGGGCTCCACCATCGTCGTCCGCTCCGACGAGTCCTCCTCCTCCCGGTACGAAGACGTGACCCTGCTCTGGGGCCCCGCCCTCCAGCAACAGCCCCCCGGAGCGGTCTACACACAGACCAAGAAGATCCGTGAGTCCCGCACCATCACCGGGGCCGACGGGAACGCCGTCGTCACCGACGTGGAGAAGGAGACCGAGGTCGAGACGGCCATTGCCCTCGCCTCCACGGACATCCAGACGAAGCTGGCGCTCGAACACCGTCGCAAGGGCCTGCTCTGGTTTCCCACGTACACCGTGGACTTTGTTGCCCGTTACGCCTTCGTGAACGACACGAAGGAGGCGCGCCACGTCGCCGTGCGCTTTCCGTTGGGCCACAACAACACGATATTCGACGGGTTCCGTGTGGAGACGCCGGACGGGACGCCCGTGGACGTGCAGATCCAGAATGGGACGGCACAGTGGACTGCCCCGTTCGAACCGGGCCAGCGGCGGGAGTACGTGGTCGGCTATCGCTCCCGGGGCACGACCTCTTGGCACTACCAGCTCACGGCGGCCACCGGGCAGGTCAATGACTTTCGGCTTGCGATGGAGACGAACTTCGCGGACGTCGACTTCCCTGCCGGAACACTGTCTCCCACGCAGCACGGGGTGGACGGGGACGGTTGGAAAGGAACGTGGCAGTTCAGGACGTTGGTGGCCAGTGCGCCGATCGGCGTGGAGCTCCCGCAACTGCTGAACCCGGGGCCTCTGGCGTCCAAGATCACGTTCTTCGCGCCCGTAGGCCTGCTGTTCTTCTTCTTCGTCGTGGCGGTGTTCGCGGCGGCCCGGCGCAAGAACCTGCACCCGCTCAACTACTTTTTCTTCGGGTGCGCGTTCTTTGCGTTTCACCTGCTGTTCTCCTACCTCGTGGACCACTTGCCCGTGACGCCCGCGTTTGCGGTCGCGTCGGCGGTGTCCGTGCTGCTGGTGGTGACCTACGCGAGGCTGTTCGTGGGGTGGCGGTTTGCGCTGCTGTACATGGGTGTCTCGCAGCTCCTGTACCTGGTGTTGTTCTCCTTCACGTTCTTCTGGGAAGGATTCACGGGGCTATCGATCACCGTGGGTGCGATCGTGACACTCTTTGTCATGATGCAATTCACGGGGAGGGTGAAGTGGAACGAGGTGACGGCCGCCGCGCCTCCGCCTCCCGGCGACCCCATGCCCGCGGCCGCGCCACAGTGAGGCACCCCTCCGATTGCCAGTGACGACCGATCCCTCTCTTGCTAGACCTCCTGCCATGCTCGCCCGTCACGTCGCCCCGCTGGTGTTCTGCGTTCTCGCCCTCGGATGCAAGGACCCGGAAGCTACTGCCGCACCCGCCGCACCCGCGCCGCTCGCCTCGTCGCCGATCGCCACCTCCTCGCGGCCGGCCCCCGCGGCGAGCTCTACCGTGAGCCCCGCTCCCGCAAAGAGCCCAAAGGTCGACCGTGTGGTTCTGATCACCATCGACGCGCTCCGCGGCGACCAGCCCTGGACGGGGTACGAGCTCGCCAAGACCCCGGTGCTGTCGAAGTTCGCCGAGCAGGGAGTGGTCTACACCCGAAACTACGCCATCGCCAACACCACAGGCCCCGCCATCTCGGCCTTCCTGGCCGTGCGTTTCCCGACCGAGCTCGAGCGAGACAACTGCCCCCTCGCTGGCTTCACCATCGGCGAGGGACTCGGTCCCGTGCTCTCGAAGGCGGGGGTCTGGACCGGGGCTGCCCACGGCCATGCCTACTTTGGCGGCGCCACCGCCCCCAAAGGCGGCTTCACCGACTGGCGCACCATCGACAACGTCGCCGGAAAGATGGCAACCCTCGGCGCCGTCACGGGCCCGGAAGTCACCGAGCTGATGGTCGCCCTGCTGCAAGCGGCCCCCTCGGACAAACCTTCGTTCCTCTGGGGACACTACCTCGAACCCCACGACTCGTACGTCTATCACAAAGACTTTCCCCCCAGCGCCGACCCGCGTCGAGGCGTGTACGACGGCGAAGTGGCATTCGTAGACGACCAGGTGGGCAAGGTCCTTGCCGCCATCGATGCGTCCCCCATGAAGGATCGCACCGCGGTCATCGTTTCCGCGGACCACGGCGAGGCCTTCGGAGAGCACGAACGATACCGGCACGGCTTCACTGTCTTCGAGGAAGAGGTGAGAGTGCCACTCATGCTTCGCATTCCGGGACAGGCGCCCAGGCGGGTCGACATGCCTCGCTCCAGCATGGACATCCCCCGCACGATTGCCGCGCTTCTCGGGGTCGAGCCGCCCCCAAGATGGCGCGGCCGCTCCCTGACCGAAGACCTCGGCGACAAGCCCCTCGAGGAGCGACCGGTCCTCGTCGACGTGCCCGAGCTCATGAACCTTCCGGCCCAGCAGGCGGTCCTCCTCGGCAAGTACAAGGTCGCCAAGTTCGGCCCGAAGTGGTCCGTCTACGACCTCGAGGCGGACCCGAAGGAGCAAAAGCCTCTACCGCGCAAGGACGTCGAGGCCCTGATCGAAAGGGCGAAGGCCGCCCTCGCCACCATCGAGACGGTTCCGCACCACGCCTGCAGGCGTCAGGCGTTCAGGGACTGAACGTCATGGCCGGCTCCTGCGCCCTCCGCGGTTGCTTCGGAGGGTGACCGGCCGTGCGGTCTTCACCGCATCACGCGGCAGAACCGTTCGTACTCGTCCTCGAAGTTCGGCGTGAACAACCCCGTCCCGACCGCTGCCTCGACCTCAGCCCGAGTCCAGAAGCGAAGCTCGTCCACCTCGGATTCTTGCCGCACGAAGGGACCCTCGGACTGGCACGCATAGGTGTGCACCAGCTCGCTCTCGACGTCGTTGCGCATCACGTAGCGGTAGAGGAAACGAATCGGGGCCGAGGCCGCGTCGAGCCCGATTTCTTCCCCGATCTCCCTGTGGACTGCCGTCTCGATGCTCTCCCCGAGTCCCACGTGCCCACCCACCGACGTGTCCCACTTACCCGGCTGAATGTCCTTGGCCTTCGATCGCAGTTGGAGCAGAAGCCGGCCTTCCCGGTCGGTAACCAGGCAGTGTACGACCGGGTGCAAGAGGGCAGGATTGCCATGCACTTCGGAGCGCAGGGCCGAGCCGATCACGTTGCCGGACTCGTCGACCAGGGGAAATGCTTCGTCGGTCATGGTTGCCGTCGGACTCTGCCCTCTGTCTTCATTGTCTTCACTGCGAGTCCGCGTCGTGGCCTGGGTAGGGAGCCGGCTCCGGGACCCGCGCCCCCGGGAACAATGACCCTCGCGGGTACGACACCCCGAGGCGAGGAGGGCGCTCCCGCGCGATGCGCTCTGCCACGAATCGCGCCTTCTTCACCTCCACGGGGAACCGGGCGACCTCGTCGTCCGAGGAACCGAGCCCCACGACGCCGTTCACCAGCATCACCTGGTAGGTCAGCTCCTCGAGGCTCCCCCAGTAGCCGATGCACTCGTAGGGCGTGAGGTCGACGTCGGTGTCCCGGGAGTGGATGGCGAAGTCCCGGTTGAGGCAGATGTCACGGATGACCGCTGCATTCTCCGGCAGGGTGAGGGCGGGGGCGAAGCTGCCGCTCTGGGACGCCCCGTGCAGGTCTGCCTGGAACAGGGGCGTGGACAGGGTGAAGGTTCGGCCCTCGCTGTCGAGGAAGGAGACATGGGTACTCTCGTGCTCCTCGAGCAAGAGAAGGTTGTAGCCTTCGAGCTCCACGGGCAAGTTGCTGCCCGCCTCGAGCACCCCGCCGAAGGTGGTTTGCATGGCCCGGTGCACCTTCTCCTTGTTGCGCTGGAACCGTGCATTGACCTCCTCGTCCTCGAGCAGGAACGTGACGATGTCCTCCGCCGCACGGGCAGGGCCGGCAAACTCGTAGCCCGACCGCGCCAGCTGGGTCCGGATCACCCCCGTGTGAACCTTGGCCCCGTACATCAGCTCCGCAAAGGTCTCGAGCGTTCGGTCCATCCCCTCGGGCTCCATGAACGGGTTGCCGCAGAACGTGCTCGTCAACGGCTCGTAGACCCCGTCGTACACGGTTCGATCGAGCGGGAACCTCCCCGCCGACGTCACCACCCAGAACATGTTGCGCAGTACGTCGTAGTCCACGTCGTCGATCCGGTGGCTCTTGCCGTCGCGCTGGAAGTCCTTGCCCTGGAAGGCGAGGCGGACCAGCTCCCGCGCGGCGAACACGTCCGACGCCCCGTCGCGATAGGCGAGACAGGTCCGTGCGACGCCGTCGATGCGTTGCTCCTCGAAGTCCACGAGGGCGTCGATCTCGTGGCGGAAGCGGACCACGAGGGCGGACTCCCCGGCGAACTCGAGCCCGGCGCGCAGACTGGGCTGGTCTCCGCTGGTACCCTTGTTCTTGCGAAGGCCGCGAACCAGGGTGCTCTTGAGCACGTGGTGGGGGTCCTCGGAGAGTTCGACGGCGCTGGTGCGCAGCGCCTCGTAGTTGTTGATGTAGAAGAACCCGTTCACGCGCGTGGGGGACAGGACGTCCGCGACGTCGCAGATGCCGCCGATGGTGACTCGTGCGTTCTTGGGGTGATCGGCGTTCGAGTAGGCGCCCCGCTTGAGCAGGTCGCCGAAGTGGGCCTGCCAGCCTTCCGTGATGTCATTGAGCCGGAGGAAGTCCCCGGTCTCCGTGCCGAAGGCGTACACCTGCTGGTCCGAGCCCCGCCAGAGCGAGAGCATGTCGCTGGCGAGGATGTCGACCCGTCGCACCTCCGCGGCGTTGCCCGAGCCTGCGATGATCTGCTCCATCATGGCGGTGATGGTTTCCGACTTGCCTGTCCCGCTGTCGGCGGAAAAGACGAGGGTCTTTCGCAGCCCGTTCTTGAAGGTGATCGTGAACATCGCCCCGTGGACCGGCATTCCCCCCATCGCTTTGACCAGCTCGTTGTGGATGGTCAGCAGGGACTTCTTCAGGAATCCAACGTAGTCCGTGGCGTCCTCCCGGGTCACCCAGGCCACGGGAAGCAGTCGGCCCCCCTCGTCCCGATCGAGCACGTAGCCCGTTCGGTAGGAGTCCCCAAGGACCTTGGAGGGCAGCCCGTAGATGAGGATTCCGTCCCAACGAAGCCGATCGAGCGCGTCGCGGGTTTGAACCTCCGCGATCTGTGGGAAGAGGCGCAACTCGTCGCTCAGCAGGTGGAAGGCGGACTTGTGCATCTGCAGGAGCATCTTGAAGGGGCCGACCTGGACCGCCTTGCACACGTAGTCTCGGAGATCGGCCTGGTGGGAGAAGCCCTCGAGGCGACGACGGAAGTGGTCGAGGTCGGGTGCGGCGACGCCGTCCCCGTCACGTCGCGTGAAGCCGTAGCGATGGTCCGCCACGCGCTTGGCGGCGCCCGTGACGACGTTGGGGCTGGGGTTGAGGGCCGTGGTGGCGCCCGCAAACTCGCAACGCTCCACCAAGGTCTTCGCGTACGCGGGCAGCGCGGGGTGCGCGTGGATCGAAGACAGCACCTCGTAGCCGATGTCGAAGGTAGCGCTGTCGCGCACGACCTCGTCCGGGACCTCGAAGGCGTGCATGAGGTCGTTGATCAGCTCGTTGACGCGGCGGTCGATGCCGTGCAGGGCCGCGAGCTTCTCCATGGGGTGCGCGGCTTCGAGCGTGGCGGAGAGGATCTTGCCCGTGCTGCCGCCGTGCCACACCTCGTACATCTCACGCATCAGGGAGCGAAACAGGTCGTCGATGAACTGCCGGTCCTGATACGCACGCTGGCACGCGTGAGGGCCGTACTGGTTCTCGATCTGCGCAAAGCTCATCTCCGTGAGCGCGGGGTAACGACGGTACACCTTGCGGAGCAGGCGTCGGTACACGACGTGGAAGGAGCGGCTGGCCATGAGCTCGCGGACGTTCTGGCAGGGGGCGACGTCGACGAAGATCTTGTCGGTGATGGATCGGCCTTCCTCGATGCAGTAGACGGTGCCGCGTTCGTCGCGGGAGATGGTGTGACCGCGCTGGGTGAGCCCGGACGAGGGGTGGACGTCGAGCAGGGGGCCGAGGTCGGCCAGGACGCGGTCGAGGTTCATGCCGCTCGGGGCGAAGAGGGTGGCGAGGGCGGAGGTCTTTCGACCGGCGGCCTCGAAGGCCGTCCAGTACTTGCGGAGCACCCCGAGGTAGACCTCGACGGAGCGGCCGAGGCGATCGTAGCTCTCGGGCGTTCCTTCGATGGCGCCGCCGAGGGAGAGGCGAACGAGGCCTTTGCCGGCGTAGGTGACGTCGACCTTCGTGTAGGCGCTGAGGGCGCGGAGGAAGGGGACGAGACCGCGGTCGTCCTCAGGGCTGCAGAGCCGCAAACAGTAGTAGAAGGCGCCTTCCGGGATGATCTCCGGGGCCTCGGGCCAAGCGCGTTTCCGAGCAGAGCGCACGTGCTTGATGCGAGATTCCACGTCGGACCGCAGGGCGCGCTCGGGGCGCAGGTTCTTGACGCGGGAGACGGTGGCGCTCATGTGCCGGGACAGGTCTGCGACGGTGGCGCCGCGGCGCTGGAGCCGGAGCATCTGCTCGTAGGACTCCAGCAGCTCCTCGAACAGGGGGATGGAAAAGTCGTCCTGCCCGGAGCGTTCCATCTCTTGCTCCAGCAAGGTGCGGAAGCGATGGTCGGGGGCCTCCGGTGCGGTGGGGCTGAGCAGATCCCCGGAGATCTGCTCGAGGGCGCTGGTCCAGCGTTTGATGGCGAGCCCGGACTCGAGCTTGACCTGCGTCAGGTAAAGCGACATCACGTGCGGTTGGGACGCGCGGTGCTCCGCGTAGCGAACCGCCTCGGGAACGTTCGACACCACGATGCCGGTGCGGTCGCCGGACCCCTGCAGCCCTTTGGTGGTCGCACCCACCGTGATCAGCCGCACGGGTTGCGTGAATCGATGCCAGTTGCGTTCGTACAGCTGCGCCACGCACGCGTCGCCTTCACGAGCCTTGAGGGTGCCCGTGACGAGCTTGTGGTACGCGTTGTCGTCCACCACGGTGATCCCGTATTCGGCTGCGATCTGAAGCAAACGCAGCACGGTCTCTCGCCGGTACACCACGCCCGTGGGGTTGTGCGGCGAGTTGACGAGCAGCAGCATGCTCTTGCAGAACAGGGAGAACACCTCGGGGAAGCGACGCAGCAGGTACCGCAGCTCCTCGAGCCGCTGGAGCAGCGCGAGGGGATCCATCTCCTGACGGTCGTTCAGGCGGATCCTCATCGTCCACCGGGTCGGGTAGTGCTTCTCCGGGAACACGTCGGCGTAGGTCCAGGACAGCTCGGGCTGGATCAGGGTGGGGTAGAAGCTGCCCTGGTCGATGGCCTTGAGCATGTCCTCGATCTCACCGATGGCAACTGGGTCGACCTCCCCCTTGATCTCGTCGGTGGCCTTCTGGACGGCGCGGATGATGTCCTGCACGGGCAGCAGGTAGTTTCGGAGGTTCTGGTCGGCGCGGTCCACGTGGTCGCCTACGAGCTCTTCGAGCCGACCGTGCAACGCACCGAAGCCGGCCTGGGACATGGACCGCTTGAGGGCTGCCGCCAGCCCGCCCGTCACGTTGCCGTAGGTGGCGCGATCGAGTCCGGCACGCGTTCGTGTCGTGACCTTCCGGGCCACGTCCACGGCCCGATAGAACACAGAGCGAGACAGATGGTCCGACAGGCTGGCCCCGTTGCCGTCCGCCACGCGCTGCGTGGGCGACATCGACCGAAGCTGGGATTGCTTCATCGCAGCCTGGATCTCGTCCGTGCTGCCACCGGGGATGGCGAGCTGCTGCTTGATCTCCTCCAGACGCACCCGGCAAGCCTCCAGCGATTCGGTTCGGAAAGCGGCGACCGATTGCTGCACCTCGTGGTGGTGGTAGTCCCCCACGATCGACAGCGCACCGCGACCACCGCCGGGGACCACCACGGCCTCGTACCGGTCCGCCGGAAGGCCGCCGTAGAAGTAACGCAGCCACGCCACCGACACCGACGTGCGAAGCCGCGCCCCCAGCTCCACGCGCTCCGCCTCCGTCCCGTCGCTCACCGTCTCCAGCAGACGAACGAAGCGCCGGAGCTTGCGCAGGGTGAGATAGTCCAGAAGGCCGTCGCGCTTCCACTCGAGGGTGCGAATGGCGTCGAGGTTGGCGTCTCGGACGCCATCCTGTTCGAGGAACAGGATGCGACGGTCGAGGTCGTCTCCCATCGCGTGCAAGGCCGCGGGCTCGAAGCGTTCGAGGATTCTTCGGAGCTGGAGCTGGGTGTTGGCGGGCCGGCCCGCGAAGCTTGTCTGGACGTTCCGAAGGGTCTTGGCGACGTGGGGGAAGAGGGTGTGCACCATGGTGGTGTTCGCCAGGCGCGCGCGCTCGGAGTCGTCGATGAGGATCAAGCGTCCCAGGACACTTCTCCAGACGTTCTCGCCGGACGGGGGCTGGAACAGCCAGTGAGCGATGCCGGTGACCTTGACCACGAAGACGTGGTTGGGCTCGGCCTGCATGCGCGAGACGA